>OQWM01003608.1_pt1 | contig 10274 bp, 9 predicted proteins | sample 1691531 | NCBI WGS metagenome assembly OQWM01 (sample SAMN03418257, study PRJEB22391) | human gut metagenome | biome: human-gut; feature: organic feature; material: feces | host: Homo sapiens | place: Tanzania | collected 2013-01 | reverse complement strand
CTCATCAATTTCGGATTTAAGCTTGCCTATTATGTCCATGAACGGTGCCGTGTCGTTGCGTTTCGCCTCCATTACATAGCGCAGGGCTATCTCGATGAGCGCCATGTAGAGAATTTCCTTCTCGTTCTTGGGGCCCTTGTATCTGGATGCGTATGCGTTGACAGTCTGCGTGATAAGGCTTGCCGCGTCGCGATAGAGCGGTTCGTCCTCTGGGCGGACGTTTACGGGGATGTCCGTGTCGTAGACGTGTAGGCGTATGCGTAGTTTCTCGTTGTTGTCTTCTGCCATTATCGTGGTAATAACTTTAAGGGGTCACTTATTCGTCGTGCTTCTCGCTGATAAGCGCAATGCACTTGTTGACGTCGCGTATGAGTTGAGAGACTCGCTTCTGCGCCGCCTCCATGTCGCCGTCTGTTATTGCCACCATCCTCGCCAACTTCAGGTTAGTGTATTCCTCGCGTTGCTTTCTGAGCTGTTCCTCGAGGCTGCTGACATCAGCCTTGAGAGCGTCGATGGCGGAACACAGTTGGGCGTTCTGCAGCTTCAGTTCCTTATACTGCAGTATCATCTGTCTCACTCTGGTGGTGAAGACGTCAATAGCTGTCTCGTCTGCGTCCATAATGCTACGTTTGGGTTACAAAATTATATGATTTTGGCGAATGTCGCAAATTATTATTGCGATTTTATGCACTGACAGTCACGATTTTTACGCACTGTAATGCCTCCTTATTACTTCTTGTCGTCGGCTGCGTCAGAAGGCTTCGGCTCTTTCTTTGCGAGCATCACCACCTGATAGACGAAGTCGGTTATCCATTTCTGTGAGAAACCAAGGCGATGGTTATACTGGCGGATAGCCACGACGGTCTTAAGAGTAGCGGCGTCGCTGTAGTCGTTCTTGGTGAAGATTTCGCCCACGGTCTTCTCCGTCATCTTGTAGAGCGCGTTCTTGAAGAAAGAGGGAAGGCGGAGCTTAAACTTCATGAGGTTGCCCATAAGCATCATCAAATCCTGTGTGAATCCCTGGAACTGCACGAGGTAAGTCTGCACGTCCTGCATCTTGCGGCAGTTCTTGCGGATGCTCTGGTCGATTTCCTTGAAGAACAGATCGTCCGTGCCGTATATTTCCTTGAGCATCTTACGGCAAGCTGTCTTCTCTCCCACTCCGAGCTTGTTGTTGACGGTCGGAACGTGGAGCGTGGTCTTGAATACGCGGAGGTCAGGCAGAGCAGCAAGGTTTGCGATACCCACATTGGCAGCTATCGATGCCTGGAAATACACACGCACAAGCTGCATGTAGTCTTCCATTCCTCCCGTCTTGTTATTGTCGTCTTTCTTTCCGAAAAGTTTTGATAGAAATCCCATTTGTTTTCTGTTTTAATATTTTGATTTTAAACGCATATTTCTGCAAAATTACAAAAAAATCCTAATTTGCCCAAAACATTTACCATACATTATAATACTAAGACATGATATTATAAAAATAACACTATAGGAAATCAAAAAAGGGATAAAAGGGTTTCGTGTGTCGGTCTTTATTAGTAACTTTGCAAATCAATAATATATTATTTTTGTTAGTTAACTATAATAGACAAAACTCAAACACTGTAACGACATGAAAGGTATAGTTTTAGCAGGAGGGTCGGGCACACGTCTTTACCCCATCACTAAGGGCATCAGCAAACAGCTCATCCCTATTTTCGACAAGCCCATGATATATTACCCCATCTCCGTCCTTATGCTTGCAGACATAAGAGAAATCCTTATCATATCCACACCTACCGACTTACCGATGTTTAAGCGTCTGCTTGGCGACGGCAGCGACATAGGCGTAAGGTTTGAGTATGCCGAGCAGCCTTATCCCGGCGGACTGGCACAGGCATTCATCATCGGCGAGGAATTTATCGGAGACGACAGCGCCTGCCTCGTACTCGGCGACAACATCTTCTACGGTGCAGGCTTCACACAGCTGCTGAAAGAGAGCGTGGAGAACGTGGAGAAGGAAGGAAAGGCCACTGTCTTCGGCTATTACGTCAACGATCCTGAGCGCTACGGCGTGGCAGAGTTCGACGCAGAGGGCAACTGCCTCAGCATAGAGGAAAAACCGGAGCATCCGAAGAGCAACTATGCAGTTGTTGGACTGTATTTCTATCCGAACAGCGTAGTTGAAATAGCTAAGAACATAAAGCCCAGTGCTCGTGGCGAACTGGAAATAACCACCGTCAATCAGGAATATCTGAAGCGTGGCGAGCTGAAGGTGCAGACATTGCAGCGCGGCTTCGCTTGGCTCGACACCGGCACACACGACAGCCTCTCGGAGGCCAGCACATTCATTGAGGTGATAGAGAAACGACAGGGTCTGAAGGTGGCATGCCTGGAAGAGATAGCCTACAAGAAGGGCTGGATAGGCAGCGAGCGTCTCCGTGAGGTGGCGAAGCCGATGGCAAAGAACGAATACGGAAAGTATCTCATCAGACTTGCTGACGGAAAGTAAAAGAGGAAAAAACAATACGAACAAGATAGGTAAACAGATAAGATTTAAAAAAATCCCCAAAAGGTAACAAAAAAAGAAATGGAAGTAAATAACCAAGATTTGTACAACACGCAGCAAGAAACCGAAGAGTCGTCGTCCCTTAATTTCGGGATGATATATAAAATGGTGGTCCTTAACTGGAAATGGTTCGTCCTGTCTATAGCACTGTGCTTGGGAGTAGCTTACACCTACCTCAGGTACAAAACCCCCATTTTCCAGTCAACCGCCAAATTGCTTATCAAGGACGACGACAACACGAACAAATCCAACGGAGTGAACGCACTCCTCAACACGCAGACGCTCGGTCTTGTATCCAACTCAACGGGTATCGACAACGAGATGGTGCTCCTCAAGTCGTCTCGACTTGCCGGACAGACCATCTCAGACCTCAAGCTTTATGTGTCATACAAGATGAAGGGTCGTGTGGCTGATCACCTTCTTTATAAGAACCAGCCCATCACTGTCGACATCGACAGCAGCAGTCTGTCTAACCTCAAGGCGCCGATAAAGCTCGAAATCACACGCGAGGAAGGATCGTTCCACATCACGGGCGAGTATACGTATGTACCCTCTGACCCGGACAAGTTGCCGAGCGAATACACCATCGACCGTACCGTTAAGGATCTGCCTTTCACGCTCAACACCAGCGTCGGCAGACTCACCTTCTCGCACAACGGCGTCAGCATGCTTCCTGAAGACAAAAAGCTGAAGGTAACCATCCTTCCTGTACAGATGGCAGCTGCCAAGTACGTAGCAGCGCTTGACGTAGCGGAAGACGGCAAGAAGACCACCATCGTGAACCTGACATTGGCTGACGAGGTGCCGGCACGCTCATGCGACTATCTCAAGCAGCTCGCAGTCTGCTACAACCGTCAGGCCAACGAAGACAAGAACGAAATTGCTATACGTACAGAGCGATTCATCAACAGCCGTCTGGAGAAGATCAACCACGAACTGGGACAGACAGAAGGCAACTTAGAGACGACAAAGCGTCAGTACGGCATTGTTAGCACAACGGCAAACTCAGCATTGTCGCTCAGCAACTCAGACGAGTTTGCAAAGCAGATAGCTGACATGAGCACACAGTTGGAGCTGCTCAGAAGCATCTCAGACTACATCAACGACCCTGCCAACAAATACCAGTTGCTGCCCTCTAACGTAGGACTGGCAGACGCTTCCGCCAGCTCGTTCATCACCAAGTACAACGAGGTGGCACTTGAGCGCACGCATCTGCTTCGCACGTCAAGCGAGAACAGTCCCGTGGTTACACCTTTGACAGCACAGTTGGACGAGCTGCTCACAAGCATCCGCCGCGCCATCAAGCAGGCCCACCACGCAGCAGAGATACAGCGCAACGACCTGCAGCGCCAGTACAGCCTCTACAACCAGCAGATACAGTCAACACCGCAGCAGGAGCGCATCCTCACTCAGATAGGACGTCAGCAGGAAGTGAAGTCAGGACTCTACCTCATGCTTCTCCAGAAGCGCGAGGAGAACTCTATCTCTCTTGCTGCCACTGCCGACAAGGGAAAGCTTATCGACGACCCGCAGTTCATTGGAAAGGTTAGCCCCAAAGGGTCAATGATTATGCTCATCGCTCTCGTCCTCGGTCTTGCCATCCCCGCAGGCATCCTCTTCCTCATCGAGTTCTTCCGTTACAAGATTGAGGGACATGACGACGTTGCTGCTCTTACCAAGTTGCCCATCATCGGCGACGTGGCTATTGCCAGCGACCAGGCAAAGACAAAGGCGGACATCGTGGTGCACGCCAACCAGAACAACCTCATGGAGGAGGTGTTCCGTTCCATCCGTGCCAACATCCAGTTTATGCTCAAGAAGGGAGAGAACACCATCATGTTCACGTCTACGACATTAGGCGAGGGCAAGACGTTCACCGCAGCCAACCTTGCCGTAAGCTTCGCATTGCTGGACAAGAAGGTGGTAATCGTAGGTCTGGACATCCGTAAGCCGCGTCTCGCCGAACTCTTCGAGATACCTAACCACCATCAGGGCATCACCAACCTTCTCGTGAAGGAGAACCCGACAATGGAGGACATCAAGAAGCAGATTCTTCCTTCAGGCGTAAACGACAACCTCGACGTGCTTATGGCTGGTCCTATCCCGCCCAACCCGTCAGAGCTTGTTACGCGCCAGTCGCTTGACATCATCATCAGTCAGCTTAAGGAGCATTACGACTACGTCATTATCGACACCGCTCCTATCGGCTTGGTTACCGATACACAGCAGATTGCCCGCGTAGCCAACATTACTGTCTATATGTGTCGTGCCGACTACACACCGAAGTCAAGCTTCGCATTCATCAACTCTCTTAACGCGGAGAACAAGATGCCGAATATGACCATCGTTATCAACGGCATCAATATGGCGAAGAAGAAGTATGGCTACTATTACGGTTATGGCAAGTACGGCAAGTATGGCAAATACGGTCATTATGGCAAGTACGGTAGCTACGGCAAGAGCTATGGCAGCTATGGCGCCAACTACGGCAGCTACGGCAACTATGCCAACAGCGGCTACGGCAACCGTAACGACGACTCGATAAAGGTGTAAGTCTATAGAAACAGACTTCATATAAACATTAACGAACAAGAGAATTTAGAGAAGTTCTTGCCAAGGCAGGAGCTTCTCTAATTTCTTAAAGTAACACCCCTATATTTACATTATATTATTACAGGAGAAAAACAAACATGGTAATAGCAGTAGATTTTGACGGAACAATAGTGGAGCACGAATATCCCAAGATAGGCGAAGAGATACCGTTTGCCACCGAAACACTGCGCATGCTCATAAACGACCACCACAAGCTCATACTCTGGAGCGTACGCGAAGGCAAGCTGCTGGACGAAGCCGTGGAATGGTGCCGTGAGCGCGGCGTGGAGTTCTATGCCATCAACCGCGACTATCCAGAGGAGACCACACAAAACAACAACCATTTCTCCCGCAAGCTGAAGGCAGACCTCTTCATCGACGACCGCAACTTGGGCGGACTGCCTGACTGGGGCATGATTTATCGCATGGTGCGCGAACGCCTTACATGGGCAGACCTTATGAGAAGCGCAAGGTCAGGACTTAATTCGCAGGATGCCCCGAAGCGCAAGAAGAAGTGGGGACTGTTCTAAAAAATACGGAGACAGATAATATATGATTGATCGCGCCACCGTAGAACGCATCAAGGACGCCGCCAACATTGTGGACGTGGTGTCCGAGTTTGTAACGCTGCGACGCAGCGGAACAAACTATAAGGGACTGTGTCCGTTCCATGACGAGAAGACACCGTCCTTCATCGTGTCGCCGGCACGCGGCACATGCCATTGCTTCGGATGCGGAAAGGGAGGCAATCCCATCAGCTTCATCATGGAGCACGAGCAGATGACCTATGTGGAGGCACTGAGATGGCTGGCAAAGAAATACCACATCGAGATACATGAGCGCGAGCTTTCCGAGGAGGAGAAACGTGAGCAGAGCGACCGTGAGAGCATGTTCATCGTCAATGAATGGGCGATGGGCTATTTCAGCGACAAGCTGCACAACGACCCTGACGGCGTTGCCATCGGCATGCAGTATTTCCGCAGCAGAGGCTTCAGAGACGACATCATCAAGAAGTTCAAGCTCGGCTACGACCTGCAGAACGCACGGGCTCTTGCCACGGAAGCGTTAAGCAAAGGCTATAAAGAGGAGTTTATTCTCAAGACCGGCATCTGCTATAAGACAGACCGCGGCGACCTTATCGACCGCTATGCAGGACGCGTCATCTTCCCGTGGATAGGCATCAGCGGAAAGGTGGTGGGATTCGGAGGACGACTGCTCGACTCGCGCACCAAGGGCGTAAACCAGAAGTACGTCAACTCGCCCGATTCGGAGATTTACCACAAGGACCGCGAGCTTTACGGCATCTATCAGGCTAAGAAAGCCATTGCCAAGGAAGACCGCGTGTTTATGGTGGAGGGATATACGGACGTCATCTCCATGCACCAGTGTGGCATTGAGAACGTCGTGGCAAACTCGGGTACGGCTCTTTCCGTACACCAGATACACATCCTTCACCGCTTTACGTCTAACATCACCCTGCTCTACGACGGCGATGCAGCCGGCATTCACGCCGCCATGCGAGGCACCGACATGCTGCTTGCCGAGGGAATGAACCTCAAGGTATTGCTTCTCCCCGACGGCGACGACCCCGACTCGTTCTCACGCAAGCATACGGCAGCCGACTTCCGCAAGTACATAGAGGAACATCAGACCGACTTCATACAGTTCAAGACTGACCTTCTGCTCAAGAACGAGCGCGACCCGCTGAAACGGTCTGAGGCCATCAACTCCGTAGTACGAAGCATATCGTTCGTCACCAATCAGGTGCTGCGCGACACTTACCTCCACGATTGCTCCGTAAGAATGGGCATCAACGAGGCTACGCTTATCAACACCCTGAACAATTTCATACGCAATAACCGCGAGAACCGCTTCCCAGATGCGGCACGCGACCCGCAAGCACAGCAACAACCGACAGCACAACCGCAAGTGGTGCAGGACGTCAGCCCTGTGCAGCAGGCATCGAAGGTGGAGCGTATGCTTGCCGAACTGATCATCCGTCACGGCGAAACCGTCATATTCGACAATGTGGAGACGGAGGACGGTCAGACCGTCAGCCTCAACATCGCCCAATACATCGACTATAACCTCAGCATTGACGGACTCAGCTTCCAGAATCCTCTCTTTGCCCGCGTCCTTAAAGACGCCGTGGAGCACAGTCAGGACCAGGGTTTCTCAGCCGAACAGTTCTTCCTAAATCACGAGGATATCGAGATTTCGCGCATGGCAACGTCCATCTGTATGGACCAGTATCGCCTGCTTGAGGAACGTAAGAAGACATCGCAGGACGAGGAGAAGAGCAATGAGGAGAAGCGAGAGGAGGCAGAAAACCGCATCACGGACCTTCGCAAGCAGACCGAACACCTGCTCAACGACTTCCGCATGGACTACGTGGAGCAGCGCATGAAGCAGCTTCAGAGTCAGATAACACAAGCCGCAGCCGATCCCGTCAGTCTGCAGCAATTGCTTGAAGAATACAAGATGATGCACGAATTGAGGTCGAAGGTGGCTAAGCTTCTCGGCAACAACATCATTGTCTGATGGGAAAGGCCATTAAAAGCCGGATAATAAAAACTATAAAAAAGCATACACTTGGCGGCGCAGGTCGGAGTAATCCTGCGCTGCCATGAATATCAAACCAAAACAACACGTATTTATATGTATTACATCGAAAAGACCATGGAGATTTCGGCATGTCACTGCCTGAAACTCTCATACGAAAGCAAGTGCCAGAACTTGCATGGTCACAACTGGATTATCACAGTCTACTGTAAGTCAAGTGAACTCAACAAGGACGGAATGGTTGTCGATTTCACGCACATCAAGCGCCTTGTCAGCGACCGCCTCGACCACGCCAACCTCAACGAAGTGCTGCCCTTCAACCCCACGGCAGAGAACATCGCACGCTGGGTGACGGAGCAGATTCCGCAATGTTACCGCTGCATGGTGCAGGAGAGCGAGGGCAACAAAGCCATTTATGACGCAACAGAATAGACGGAGGAACGAAAAGATGAACAAAAAGAGAGTTAACGACATCTTCTACTCGCTGCAAGGCGAAGGTCACAACACAGGACGCGCCGCCATCTTCATACGCTTCTCGGGATGCAATCTCAAATGTCCGTTCTGCGACACCGACTTCTCCCGATACGACGAACTGACCGATGACGACATCATCGAACGCATCAAGGACTTCCCTTCGCGCTTCGTGGTTCTCACCGGAGGCGAGCCGTCGCTGCAAGTAGACACACCGCTCATTGACAAGCTGCATGCCCACGGGTACGAAATAGCCATGGAGACCAACGGCACACATCCCGTCCCCACAGGCATCGACTGGACCACATGCTCCCCGAAAGGCGTCACCAACATTAAAAGTTGCGACGAGCTGAAGGTGATATTCGAGGAGACCACCATTACGCCCGACGACCACGGCATACAGTCGCGCTATCGCTATCTGCAGCCATGCGATGTCGGCGACGCGGAGCGCAACGCACGTATCATTCAGCGCTGCCTCGACTACATCCTGCAACACCCCGAATGGCGTCTGTCACTACAGACACATAAGCTTGCAGGATTCAAGTAAAAAACAAAAGAATAGCTCGCCGGAAAGAAGTAAAGGATATGATATACATCCACTGGATATTCCTGCTTATCTATATCATGGTTATCGTAAGCATCATTGTTACGATACTCATGGACAACCGTCAACCAGCCAAGACGATGGCTTGGGTGATGGTGCTCCTTTTCGTCCCCGTTGCGGGCATCATTCTCTACATCTTCTTCGGACAGAACACGCGGAAGATGCGATTTATATCACAGCGATCGCTCGACCAGTTATCGAAGCGGCAGATGCTGGAATTTGTCGAGCAGCGCGAGTTGCGTATGCCCGACAAATTCCAGTCGCTTGTCCGACTCTTCACCAATCAAAGCCTCGCCTTACCCTTCAAGGACAATGAAGCGGAATTCTATACCGACGGCTACCAATTCTTCCCCGCGCTGCTGCAATCCATCAGCCGCGCCCGACATCACATCCATCTTGAGACCTACATCTTCGACGACGACCCGCTGGGCCGCCTCATCGCTGACGCCCTCATACAGAAGGCAAAGGAAGGCGTCGAGATACGCGTCATCTATGACGACGTGGGCTGCTGGCGTGTGCCGAGTGCCTTCTTCGAACGCATGAAGAAGGCTGGCATTGACGTCTGCGCCTTCATGCCTGTGAAATTCCCTGCTTTCACCAGCAAAGTGAACTATCGCAACCACCGCAAGGTTTGCGTCATCGACGGCATAGAGGGATTCACCGGAGGCATAAACATAGCCCTGCGCTACGTGAAAGGAATGCGTAACGGCACGCTGCCGTGGCGCGACACGCACATGCGACTCAGAGGCAGCATCGTCTACGCCCTGCAACGCGCCTTCCTCGTCGACTGGTATTTCGTCGACCGCACACTTGTCACCAACCGCAAGTATTATCCCCCGATGCCGTGGAAAATCAGCAACGACTGCCTGGCACAGATGGTGACGAGCAGCCCCATTGCGCCCTGGCCCGACATCATGCAGGGCTACGTGCGCATCCTGCTTGAGGCAAAGAGCTACGTCTACATGGAGTCGCCTTACTTCCTGCCCACCGAGCCCGTGCTCTTCGCCATGCGCACAGCTGCCATTGCAGGTGTCGACGTGCGCCTCATGGTGCCGCGCCACAGCGACGCGAAGCTGGTTGAGTGGGCAAGCACCTCCTACATTCGCGAGGCCATAGAGGCAGGCGTCAAGATCTGCTTCTACGAAGATGCCTTCAACCACAGCAAGCTGCTCATCTGCGACGACATGCTGTGCAGCTGTGGCTCCACCAACGTCGATTTCCGTAGCTTCGAAAACAATTTCGAGTCAAACATCTTCTTCTACGACCATGACCTCACCATGCGTCTCAAACAGGTATTCCTCGACGACCTCACCCATTGCACCGTTGCCGAGACCACAGCCGACCTCCCCCACACACCTTTCTACACTCGTCTTTGGCAAGCATCGGCCCGTCTTCTGTCGCCATTGCTTTAGGTTGCCGTTGCTTTAGGTCGCCATTGCTTTAAAAAAGTCATCGCATCTCGGTCGGGGTACGCATGTACCTCGGTCGGAGTACACA
>OQWM01003603.1_pt1 | contig 10278 bp, 8 predicted proteins | sample 1691531 | NCBI WGS metagenome assembly OQWM01 (sample SAMN03418257, study PRJEB22391) | human gut metagenome | biome: human-gut; feature: organic feature; material: feces | host: Homo sapiens | place: Tanzania | collected 2013-01 | reverse complement strand
TCTTGTTCTGGAGCGCCTTGATAGGCTGGTCATGCTCGATGACTTCGGCCTTTTTTACGTCTTTTGCCTTGATATTCTCTTCCAGCTGGTTATATTTGCCACCGGTCAGGTCGAGACCTTCTACTGTGAATCGGTTGATGGGCTTGCCATTGTAGTTGATACGGCCATTCTTCTCTATATCCACGCCCGGCAGCTTTTTCAGTACATCTTTCAGTGAGTTATCTCGTTCGTTGGCAAAGCGGGTGAGGTCGAAAGATATGGTGTCTCGACCCGTGATGCGAGAGCCTTTTACTTGTACTTCCTTCAAGACAAAAGCTGTTGAAGCCATACTGATGATGGTTTCTTTTCCCGATGAAATCGATGTTTTTGTCTTTTTATACCCCATAAACGTGGCCTGCAGTTTGTCGTTGGCTTGCTTTTCGGTGATAGGGAGCACGAAGGTTCCGTCCTCCTTTGTTCTTGTAAACTTCAAGGGCTTTCCATTGCGGAGCAGCGTGATGGAGACGTTGGCTAGACGGTTATGGGTCAATGAATCTTCGACATAACCATGAATCCCGGTAGCTGTGTTGTCGTTATCGAGTAAGATAGGAGTATTTCTCTTGCTCTGCATCGCCATTGGGATGCAGAACAATAGAAAGAAAGCGATGAAACCGATAATTATTTTCTTCATTTATTATTGTAGTTCAATCGGATTGAAGACATTCTTCTTATTCATGAATTTCTTCATGTCAATTGGGTTGCCCTTTTCGTCCTGTATTTTTACGTTCTTGATGTTTAATGTTTCCAACACCATTCCAGGCGTAAACTTTTCTTTGAATTCTCTGAGGTCTTTTTGGCTAATCTCTTCTCTCTTAGCCTTGGGGAACGTGATTGGTGTTGGTGCTGTCAACGTACTCATGCCGATGGCTGTGAATGAATATTCTTTGTTTTCATCGTATGCTTTCAGTATCAAGCCTGGCAGTCCAACCAACTTCCAAGGACCTTCTGGCAAAGGTATGTCTTCGGCGTACCATGCATACCAAGTTCTACCCTTGAAGTTGGTCTTGGCTAGTTGGCAATGATAGCCGATGATGGTTGTTGCGCTGTCGGGGATGAGTTGCCAGTCGGGGGTCTCCACGTTCTCTGTGCATTGGTAATCTGTAGTGCCGACAGATTCTAATTGGATGGATTTGCCTGTAGTTGGATAGTTCTTGTAATAGGAGAACGGGAATCTTCCACCTTTAGGTAAATCGGAGAAGTCGAAATTGTCAGTCTTGGCTTTTTCGTTCATGAGTGAATCCTTTATCTGTTTCGTTCTATCATAGAAGCTGGCCGCCTTTTCGCCAATGTCAAGGCGCATCTCGCTATCTGTGTAGATGAAGGGTTTGATGGAAGGATTGTTCACCCATTTCCCCTCATAGGTAATGCGATACTTGGCGTTGTCGATGTTCTCGACTTCCTCCTTACTGTTTCCCGAGATAGAGCGCACAGTGACATTTGTGACTTGTGCTTTTGTTGCAGCACTTCCCATAAAGAGCAAGGTTGCTAAAGTAAAGATGATTTTCTTCATAATTCTGTCTTTATCTGTTAATCTGCTTGCAAAGTTATACTTTTTGTGGCACTCTGCAAAAAAAACACAGCTATTTATAGCTTTTTAATAGACGTTGAAATTAGCGAAGAGTAAACCAAAAAGTTTCCACTTTTAGTTTTACATTCCTTTTAGTTGCTCCTTTACTTTCGCTGTAAGTTTAGCTTTTTCCTTTTCATCCTTCAACTTATCAGCTTTTGCCAAGAACATCTGGAGATAGAGTTTGGCCTGTGGCTTCATCTTGGCTCCGATATACATTTGCGCAGCATTGTAATAGTTGTGAGGATCGTCCTCGTCATCATATTCGATGCACTGGGCGAAGGCATGGCCTGCATTCTCGTATTCCAACTTATAGTAATAAAGCTCAGCAAGTTGCTGGTTTACGTATAGTCCACGACTGCGAGGGTAAGCCACGGTTATAGACCGTTCCAGGTTGATGATGGCGTGTCTTGCCAGGGTTTCCTTTTCCACGATGTTCTTGGTCTGTTCGGAAAGTTTCTTGCAAGTCATGCCCAAGTAGAAGAGACTGTTCATATTTGGGTTGTCTTTCTTCATCTCTGCCGCCTTGTTCAGATAGGTATAGGCTTCTCGGTACTTTTCCAAGTTATAATAGCACAATCCTATGACGAGGTTAGACTCAAAATTGTCGAATCCATCGGCTATAAGCTTCTTGTATCTAGGGATGGCTTGCTCGTATCTAAGCTGTAAATAGAGTGAATAGGCAAGCTCCTTGTTGATGAGAATATTCGTGGAGTCACGTTTTTCAACATACGACAAGGCGAATGCTGAAACGCTTTCAGGCTCCCCATGGTTGTTCCATTGCTGAAGTAGGGTGGCAAATACCTCCCCGTCGTATGGGTATTTGCCATAGATAGTCATGCCATATAATTCTACCTTTTTTTTATCGCCAAGATTAAGATAGGAATAGAACATCATGCGCAAGTCTTCATGGTTGAGACTGTCGTTAGGAATGCTATCCATGCAGGCGATGCACTTCTTGTTGTCGCCACGAAGACGATAGCAAGAAGCGAGCTTTCTGAGAACATTCAAATCGTGTGGATGCTCATTGATATATTGCTGGTAATAGGTGATGGCATGGAACGAGTCATGCTCGTTCATGCAACTGTCGCCCTGCAGTATCAAGTGTTGGATGGGAGTCTGCTCTTTTTGGGCTGATATTCCGATGATTCCAAGGAATACCAAACAAGTGATGAATAAATATCTTTTCATACTTATATTGTTCGTTTGTTGTTATGATGTAGAATACAATCAGTTAATCGAGCTGGAGTTACTCCAGCTCGATAGGGTTGCCCTTGTTGCTTCGGTTTAGAGCCTTGATGGCACCTTCGGGTAATTTCTTAAACGTAAATCCAGTTTTTCTCGCTGTTGCTTTGAGTGCTTCTGCTCCATCAAATTTATGCTTAGCCTCTCTTAACTCTTTCTGTGTTACTTTCTCTCTTGCCTTTTCCGTGAAAGTTATGCTTTCGGTCCCATTCAATGTGCTCATACCGATAGCATTGAATATGTATTGTTTGTTCTGGTCGTAAGCAAGTAGAACAAGACCAGGCAGTCCGGAAATTTTCCAAGGTCCTTCGCTTATAGGTATGTCTTCTGAGTACCAGGCATACCAGGTTCTGCCTTTGAAGAGTGCTTTTGCCAACAGGCATTTATAGCCAATGATGGTAGTTGTGCTATCTGGGATAAGCTGCCAGTTTGGCACCTCTAATTGTTCTGTACATTGGTAATAGTTACCAAGGACTTTATCCAGTAAAGTGGTTTGCCCCTTTGATGGATAGTTCTTGTAGAATTCCCAATGGATTCTGCCACCTCTAGGAATTTTACTCATGTCATATTGCCCCGTCTTAGCTTGTTCATCCATGATAGAATCGGATATTTGCTTGGTTCTATCATAGAAATGAGTTGTCTTGCTACCGATGTCAAGTCGCATTTCGCTCTCCCAATAGTTGTAGGGAACTGTTGTGGTATCTGGTACCATTTTCCCATTGTAGGTGATGCGATAGTTTACCTTGTCAATATTGACCACTTTCTCATTTTTGTTGCCTTTCTGAGCATTCAAGCTGCATACTGTGAGTATGGCTGCTAATAATAATGTTATTCTTCTCATAGTCGTTTGATGTTTTGAATTTCGGATGCAAAGGTAACACAAATGATAGAGATAGCCAAATCGGAATTACACGTCAGTGAGTGCAGATGTATTGATAGCGAGAGAGTTACGATTAGGAAAAACTTAAAATACAAGCTTTTTGTAATGCTTCGATAACTTAATGGAGCATAGCGGAAAAATGATGGGAGTGCTTATCTGATGATGTCATCGAACGACTCTGCTCCAGTGTCACTCTTGATTCTCGACTTTCTTACCCTGATATTCGAGAGAGAGTATTGCAGGATTTGCATCACTTCCTCATCGCTCTTGCCGATATGGTAGAGGATGCAGAAGAGGCTTTGTGATGGATTCAAGTCGTAGTTCTCCAATCGTTCGCTATACTTCTCGTCTATCACCTTGAAGCTAGCGAGAAGTTGTCGGATGCCTTGCTTACCTATCTGGCTGATGTTTTGATTTTGTATCGTCATCGAATAATACACCAAGCCTTGGCTGATGTCTGTGAGCTCGGTGATTTGAGACTTGTATTCCTCGATGTCCTTGTCACGACGTTTCAGTTTGCGAAGCTGGGTGGTGATTTCGTGGTTTAATCGTTCGCATTGCTCCGATAACGAAGAGTTCTCCACATCTTTTAACTGGTGCAGTGACTCATGCAAGTTTTTAATAGTTTGGTGAGCCTTTCGGATTCTGGAAATGGAGAGGTAAGTCATCGTCAAGAGAATGATGAGCACGATGATGATTCCTACAAATATATAGGTCTTAACCTTTTCATAGCGATAACGGGTGTTACCACCCTCGTACATCAGTTTTACTTGATTTTCCTTTTCTGAGTTTTCGTCTTTGACAAGCAAAGGAGCTTCTTGTCGTAATTCGTGGGCAACACAGTTTGCCATGAGTGTATCTCCTTTTTGTAGGGAGAGAAAATATAAGGGGAGATAATACTTATATCCTAAAGCAAAGGAATAGGATCCCCATGACTTTATTTGTTCTTGATCTATGCTATAGTTTTCTTTGATATGCTGCGTGGCGAAGGCATGGGTTTCCTCGCTGTTTCTTGTGAGCAAGCGATAGAAGTCGATGTTGTTGTCATATTTTACCCCGTGATTGTCTTGCGCTTTCTTTGCATAGCTTATCAAGATGGAATCAGGCACATTGCCCCTGTCCATCAAGGCTTGGAAGTAATGATAGTACATGGGTCCCAAGGTGCTGTCCTTGTTCTCTTTTATTTGATTGGCAACTTCGAAAGCTTGGTTGGCAAGTTCCTGATCTTGGTTGTTGATGCCACGATAGAGTAGTGCCCAGGCACGGTAGCGGATATTGTTGGTTTGGCGAGCCTCGTCTTCTAACTCTACGGTGTAAATGTTTTGGTGGGTAATGCGGCACAATATGTCGTACATATCCAGTTTCTCCTTTTCTCTCATGTTGCTATCGTAGGCGATGGCCTGTGAGAACCATTTGATGGCTTTTGCGGTATCTCGATAGTTGTTGAGTATCGAGGCTCCCTTATAATATAAGGAACGTGCGAGAAGGGGTTCATCCTTTTCGTTCACGAAGATGTTGATGGCATCGTCTATGTAGTTTTCTTTATAAATGTAACCATTGAGCTGATACTCTATCTTGGCTGTTAAGAGCTTATAGTAGCCTTTGTTGTCGTTGCTGTCAGCACGAGAGAGGAATACCTTGGCTTGTGCTGGGTATTCGTCGGCAAGGTCGTCTATCTCAGGGAAGGATAAGCGATATCCTGAGTCCATGCAGCTGGCGAGAATGGCTAGCTGTATGATAGTGAACAGAAATATGATGATTTTCTTGCTTGTATGAATCATATTGTTATCGTCAAATTATCAACTTTACATTTGTTGTTTCAGAAATCTTTTGCAAAAGTACAATAAATTGCCGATAAAAGCAAGAAAATAAGCTTTCTATTTCAGATTTTTGTAGAAACTCGCAAAAATCTGAAATGGAAAGCCGTAGAATTATCCCTATCGCTCGATTGGATTGAAGACACGTTTCCTTGCTTTTGGTTTGATCGGTTTTCCATTCTCATCTGTCCACTTTTCGTCCCTTAGCATCTCGCTTCCATCGTCTCTCAGCTTGATTTTGGTGAGGTCAGACTGGGAAACTTTCTCCGTCTTTTCAGGCTTGGCGTATTTGAGAGTCTCCTTGCCTTTCAGGTCTTCCAGTCCGATGGCATTGAGATAGAATTGTTGCTGTGCATCGTAGGCACGGAGTATGAGACCAGGCAGACCGCAGAGTTTCCAAGGACCTTCTGGCACAGGGATATCCTCAGCATACCAAGCCAACCAAGTTCTTCCCTTGAAGTTGGTCTTGGCGAGTTGGCAATGATAGCCGATGATGGTTGCAGTGCTGTCTGGAATGAGTTGCCAATCGGGAGTCTCGTCCTTTTCGATGCAGTGATAGGTTCTCATAGCCCACGATTCTTGAAATAGGATCTGCCCATTCTTAGGGTAGTTTTTGAGAAATTCAAAGTCCATACATTTTACCGGCTCGGCTTTTCTTAGATCAATGACACCGCCAGTAAGGAACATTTGTAAGACTTGCTGCTCCCATTGCTTCTCGGACTGGTTATAGAAGTGAGTGATGTTGCTACCGATGTCGAGTCGCATCTGTGCCTTGCGATAGATATACGGTATTTGTGTGGTGTCGTTCACCTGTTTTGCATCGTAGGTGATGCGATACTTCACTTGGTCGAGGGTGAGCGTGTCCACGCCCGATCTCATCTGTGCTTTTGCGGTCAGGCTGCCTAAGGCGAGGATGGCTGCAAGAATCATTAGAATCTTTTTCATATTCTCTATTTATTTCTTGATGTTTATTTACGAGTAAGACGCAGAGATAGGGAAATGGTAAACAGAATAATGACGGTTCAGTTGAACTATCTGAAGCAGGAGTAGTCTATGTAAATAATATTCAAGGAAGAGACAATCTAGAAGAAACGCCCGTAAAATGGGGAAAGAAGAGATTGAAAATTTTCCCTTAAGGATTTTTATTTTTTTCCTTAAGGGAAAATATATTTTTCCTTAAGGGAAATAAATTATTCCCTTAAGAGATTTTTTTCACCACACTTAACCTGTAAAGTTATTTCTTTGTAGATTTCGCGGCTAAAGATTCTATATGTTTCATAGTCTGTATGCCTTTTTCTTGTTAGCGTTTCTTTTTATCTGTTGCAACTCCTCCATCGTAGAGTACTTGGGTTGCGAGAAGACGTTCTTGATTTCTGAGGTGTATTCCAAAGCTATGGCGATACCTATCAGATTTTTGAGGGAGATGAGGCCCTTTTGTTCGAATCTGGTGATGTTGCTGACGGCAACGCCTGACTTGTCTGCCACTTGCTCACGTGTCAGATTCTTCTCTATTCTTCGTTTTCTGAAGTCGTTTGCCATCTCCTTTGCAATCTCATCAGGATTGTCGTGGAGGTAGTTATCTAATATTGCTAATATATTATTCGTTTCTTGCATAATCGTTGGGATAATAATAAGATATTATCAGTTGCAAAGATACAAAAAATAATGTTATGTTCCAAATAAAAATGAACTAAAAAGTCAAAATCCCTCTTAACCTTGTCTCTTTTCCCCAAAAGCAAAGAACTCCCGGCTCTTTTCTGAGAAGGGAGCTCTTGTTTAGAAGGAATACTGGGCGGAAATCATCAGTTCGCGCGGGCGAAGATAATAGCTGTCGGTCAATGTGCTGATGCCGCTATAGATGGTTTCCATATAATTCTTCTTGTTGAATAGGTTTCGAAGCTCTACTGAAAGGCGGAGCTTTTTCAATCTCCATACTGCCGATGCATCTCCCAGGAGTGTATTCACCTTGCTGCCTCCTTGCAATTCGTTATGGTAATGTACCAGTGAGAAAGTGAGGTCGATATGACTGATGGTGGCGGTGGCTGAGAAAGTCTGCTTCCAGTTGAATAGCGATGAAACCGCTTGATTCTGGCTCTTGGAATCATATTTCGTGAATTCACCCTCATAACTCAGGGCGCACCAGGATGGTGAGTAGTCAATGCTTGGCTTCAAGGAATAGGTATTGGCAGTATAGCCGATGGCTTTCCCCGATGAGTACTGTTCGCCCTTGCTGTAGTTGTAGCTGGCGGTGAGTCGGGTCTTCAGATGCAGGTCGTAGAATCCCTTGGAGATGTAGAGCGAACCTCCGATGTTATCGCTCTCGCTGTCCTGCCTGTATAAAGAGGTATAGTAATTACCGTTCACGATGCGCAGGTCGGAAGCTGTATTCATCCAATAGCGGTTGGCGTTGATTGATGCTGAGAAGAAAACCTCCTTGATAGGACGCTTGTATTCGTAGGAGAGATTCCCGTACAGCGAACGGGTGATAGGGATGATGTCGCCCGAAACATACCAGGAACGATAACTGCGTCGATACTGGCTCAAGGCATAGTTCTTCGCATCGCCCGTACTGGTGGTATATCCGAAATAGGCTGTCATTTCCTGACGGAAATTCAACTTCTTGTTGAGATATAAGAACGGTGAAACCGCCCATAATGTCTTCTGCGGATAGGTGAAGCGCTCCCAGATAAGGTCTGGAGAAAACGATATTCTGAAGGTCTCTGTCTTGTATTGCCAGTATGGAGAGACCTTACCTGTCAGGTTGAGACTACTCTGACTGATAGCTTCATTTCCATCATTTTTGATGTGGATGTTGTTGGCATCTATGCTTATCTGATATCGCTGCATCCAGTGGAACCGGTTCTTCTGCCAAGAAAGGGCGTGGGCTGTATGCCACAGGTTGCTGCGCAAGCGGCTGCGATCGTCATTCACGTAGAGATCGGATACTCCATGGTGATAATCGGCAGTGGAGCGCCAGGAGAGCTGACTCTTCTTGAAGACAAAGAGACGGTAGAGACTACCTGCTATGTCTATCTTTGGGATGCGGATGCGCTGGGTAAGCGTATCGTTGATATTCGACAAGCCATCGTTCTGGCTTACGTTGAGGCTGATGTTCTCATTGCCATAATGATTGGCTTGGTTTACCTTGTTCTCCCATTCCAGTCTGAAGATGTCACTGATCATCGTCTTGTGATTCTGCTCCGTGGTTGTAATCGGGGCTTCACCGCCAAGGTTATAAACAGAGGTGTTCTCCCGTTGCTGGCGGACAACCTGGCGCAGATAGTTCGCCTCAATACGGCTTTCTGCATCCTGCTTGTTCTTCCTGATATGGTTGATGGAGTACTTCTGGGTAGTATTGAATCGCAATCTTTCATCGTCTATTGGCGCTTCCAAACTGGGTGCACTATGCCAGGAAGGCAATGCTGCAGCTTTCAATCTGTCGCGATTGACAGATTCTACAGAAACAGCCTTCTACGAAGGTAATGGAGAATGTCGGTTGGTGTTCATGCCTTCGATGATTTCCTATGATTTCTCTATGCGTTTTGAAGCGGATGGAATCACCTTTGAAGAACCTAACGACAATATGTTCTCGTTTAACTCTCCAGCCGGAGCCTGTCCTGAATGTCAGGGCTTTGGCAATATCATCGGTATCGACGAACACTTGGTGATTCCTGACACGTCACTGTCGGTTTATGACGGTTGTGTGGTATGCTGGCATGGTGAAAAGATGAAAGCATGGAAAGAGGAATTCTGTCGCAGAGCAGCCCTTGACGATTTTCCTATCTTTGAACCCTATTATAATCTGACACAAAAGCAGAAAGACCAACTCTGGCACGGCTTGCCGTCAGACCGCAAACGTGCTAAGGGAGAACGGGTGTCGATAGATGATTTCTTCCGCATGGTGACAGAAAATCAGTATAAGATACAATACCGTGTGATGTTGAGTCGATACCGTGGTAAAACCACTTGTCCGAAGTGTCACGGATCACGACTGAAGCCCGAAGCCAACTACGTGAAAATAGCAGGCAGAAGCATTAGCGACCTTGTGGAAATGCCCATTGTGCGACTGAAAACATGGTTTGACCAGCTCGACCTTGAACCGCAAGATGCACAGATAGGTAAACGCCTTCTGACGGAAATCAACTCCCGTTTGCAGTTTATGCTGGACGTAGGTCTCGGATATCTTACCCTCAACCGCATGTCAAACACACTGTCGGGCGGTGAGAGCCAACGTATCAATCTCACCACTTCACTCGGTTCATCGCTTGTAGGATCACTCTATATCCTTGACGAACCCAGTATAGGTCTTCATAGTCGTGATACCGACCGTCTCATCCGTGTGCTCCGACAGTTACAGGCCCTTGGCAATACCGTAGTCGTGGTGGAACATGATGAAGATACCATGCGCAGTGCTGATTACATTGTCGATATCGGCCCCGGTCCCGGCGTGCACGGCGGGTATGTTGTTGCACAGGGCAGCATTGAGGATATAATGAATGCTCCGGAATCCATAACCGGGCAGTCCCCAATATGGTCCCTCCCAAATTAAGGATACCAGACAAGCTGTTTTCTTCCAATGGTTCGACATCTCGATTTAAAAGTCCCGAAAAGCCTCCATGAATGCCGACAACCTCCATTCCGTACTGAGTGATAGCCGTTTTGCCGACGCCACGGATGGTTGCGTTAATTCCAGGGCAGTCTCCGCCCGAGCCGTAGCCGACATAATGACT
>OQWM01003600.1_pt1 | contig 10283 bp, 9 predicted proteins | sample 1691531 | NCBI WGS metagenome assembly OQWM01 (sample SAMN03418257, study PRJEB22391) | human gut metagenome | biome: human-gut; feature: organic feature; material: feces | host: Homo sapiens | place: Tanzania | collected 2013-01 | reverse complement strand
TTGTCGCTTTGTGCGAAATTCTGAACCGCAACGGCATTAAAGTTGACGTGCATGCTTTCTTAGACGGACGCGATACTCCTCCAACCTCGGCAGAAGGATTTTTAGCCGATTTCAACAATTCTATAAAAGATATGCCTTTAGTTAAATTGGCAACATTATCCGGACGTTTTTATGCCATGGACAGAGATAAACGCTGGGATAGAGTTGAGCTGGCATATAACAACATTGTTTCTGCCAATGGCAAACATTATGCCACAGCTGACGAAGCAATTAAAACATCTTACGCTGCCGGCGTTAATGATGAGTTTGTGGTTCCATGTGTTATCGGCGATTATAAAGGCGCTGACGACGGCGATGCTTTCTTAATGGCAAATTTCCGCGCCGACCGCGCCCGTGAAATCACTTATGCCTTAGGCGACAATAAGTTTGACGGCTTCGTCCGCAACAAAATTGTAAAATTTTCAGATTGCGTAGGCATGGCAGAATACTCTGTTGACCATAACCGCTTTATGAAAACAATTTTTGCACCGGAACAGCTCAAAAATATTTACGGCGAAGTAGTTTCCGAACACGGAATGACTCAGCTGCGCATTGCCGAAACAGAAAAATATGCTCATGTAACATTTTTCTTTAACGGCGGAGAAGAACGTATGTTCAAAGGCGAAGAACGCATTTTGATTAACAGCCCTAAAGTTGCGACATACGACTTAAAACCTGAAATGAGCGTTTATGAAGTGACAGACGCTTTGGTTAACGCTATTGAAAGTAAAAAATTTGACACCATTATCTGCAATTTTGCCAACGGAGATATGGTTGGACATACGGGAATTATGTCTGCTGCTCTGCAAGCCGTGGCCGCTGTCGACAAGTCTTTGGGCCGCGTGATGAAAGCCATTAAAGATGTTGACGGCGTGCTGTTTGTGACCGCCGACCACGGCAATGTCGAAAAAATGGTTGATGAAAAAACCGGTCAGCCTTACACCGCTCATACCGTAGGCAAAGTACAGGCTGTTCTGTATAACGCTCCAGCAAATGTAACAGGTATGGAAGACGGACGTTTGGCCGATGTTTCCCCTACTTTGCTCGATTTACTGGGTTTGGACAAACCGGCAGATATGACAGGCCATTCTTTGCTGAAAAAATAAAAGAACGGACCTATTGCTGTGACTAAGTTTTTATTTTTTACTTTTATGATTTTATTTTGTGTCGGGCAGCAAGCTAACGCTGCTCCGACCACAAATGTTTCTGCTTCAGAAGTGGCTAAAGTAGAAGCTGAGGCTAAACGCGTTTCTAAAGAACATAAAATTATGGAGCAAAAAGCAAATAAACTTAAAGAAGAACTTAAAAACGTAAATCAAAAAATGATTGCTGCCGCTAAAAAAATTCAAAACGGCGAAGACGAACTACGTAAAAAACAGGATGAATTGGCAATTTTACAGAAACATCTGAGCGAATCCGAAGAAAAATTTAATTCGGAAAATGATATGCTGGTAGAAACTCTGGCCGCTTTGCAAAATTTGGCCTTACGTCCGTCTGAAGCCGTTTTAGTACAGCCGCTGTCCCCGGTTGAAGTTATGCGCAGCAGCATTTTACTGCGCGGAAGTGTACATGCTTTGGAAAGCAGAGCAAGCTCCATCCGCAAAAGCATTGAAGATATCAGCAACCAAAAAAAACAAATTGCGCTGCGTTTGCAAGATTTGGAAAAAGATAATAAAAAATTGGCTCAGCAACAAGACGATATGAAAAAATTATCTCAGCAAAAAAGCACTATGTACAGCCAAATTTCCAGCAAAAGCGAAGAAGCTAAAAAGAAAGCCGATATGCTGGCAAGTCAGGCTCACAACTTGCGCGATTTGTTGGAAAAATTGGAAAAACAAAAAGAAATCAATCGTCGGCAAATGGCCGAAAAAAAACGCTTAGCTCGTGAACAAGCCGCCGATAAACTGCGTAAAGAAAATCATGGTTTAGAAGCAAGCTATATGGCTGAAAACAATACCGCCGCGCAAGAAACTCCGGTTACTGGTTTCAGCAAAGCCAAAGGACGGCTATCAAGACCGGCTCGCGGACCTTTGGTCACAGCTTTTCATACGGAGCTGTCTAAAGGCGTGGTGTCTAATGGCATAGACATTAAAACCGCGGCAAAAGCTCAGGTTATTGCTCCGTTTGACGGAACAGTTATTTACGCCGGACCGTTTAAAAACTTTGCCAACTTAGTGATTATTGACCACGGTGAAGGCTACACATCTTTGTTAAGCGGATTAGGCGAAACAGATACCGAAGTTGGTCAAATGCTGCTTGCCGGCGAACCGGTTGGAACCATGCCGACAGATGCAAACAGCAAACTTCACATGGAAATTCGCAAAAACAATCATCCGGTAGACCCGAATGAATGGATAAAAAAATAAATAAAAGGATTATGATATGTTAAAAAAATCGTTGATTATTTATACCTTGATTTTGAGCCTGGTGACAGGTTGCGCCACAGCTAAAGAAAAAACTAAACAAGATGAAATAAGTACATATGAACTGCTGAACCTGTTCGGCGAAGTTATGGAACGCACAAAAATGTCATATGTCGAAGATGTTAGCGATAAACAGCTGATAGAAGCTGCGATTAACGGTATGCTGACCTCTCTTGACCCTCATTCAAGTTATTTAAATGTTGACGATTATAAATATATGACAGAACAAACTAAAGGAAAATTCGGTGGTTTGGGTATTGAAATCACCATGGATAACGGAGTTGTTAAAATTGTTTCGCCGATAGACGACACTCCTGCCGCAAAAGCTGGACTAAAAGCCGGTGATTATATCACGGATATCAACGGAGAAACAGTTATAGGGCAAACCTTGAACGATGTTGTTAATAAACTGCGCGGAAAAGTCGGCAGCCGAGTAAAAGTAACTATCCGCCGCATAAACAAAAAACCTTTCACGGTAACCTTGAAACGAGCAGAAATAAAGGTTCAATCAGTAAAGAGTGAAATTAAAGACGAAGACATTTTATATATTCGTATTTCTTCTTTCAATGAAGAACTTGATAAATCTGTTGAAAAAGCAGTTAAAAATGCTCAGAAAAAGCTGAAAAACAAACTTGCCGGCATTGTGATTGATGTTCGCAACAATCCTGGCGGACTATTAGACCAAGCCATTGGAGTTTCTGACTTATTCTTGGAACAAGGAGAAATCGTTTCTACACGCTCTCGCAATGTAGAAGATACAGTCAAATTTTCGGCAACAGCCGGTGATATTGCCAAAGGTTTGCCTATTGTCGTAATTATCAATGAAGGTTCGGCTTCCGCTTCTGAGATTTTAGCCGGAGCGCTTCAAGACCATCACCGTGCGGTAGTTATCGGCGAAAAATCATTCGGCAAAGGTTCGGTGCAGACTGTTGTACAACTGCCTAATGGCGCCGGAATGCGTTTGACAACCGCCCGTTATTATACACCGTCCGGACGCTCAATTCAGGCTAAAGGAATTGAACCAGACATTGTGGTAAAACAATCTAAAATTGAAACAATTGAAGATAATAGCTGGAATATCAGCGAAGCCGACCTGAAGGGCGCTCTTAAAAATGAGCAAGCCGATAAAAACAATACAAGCAAGCACTCTAAAATTTCTGAAAACGATACAAAAGATTATCAGCTAATCCGCGCTATGGATTTGGTAAAAGCTTTGTATCTTTACGGACAAAATGACAATCTTAACGCAAAAGTCAAATCGGCTGAAAAAGATAAAAAAACAACAAGCAAAGGCAAAAAATAATGGCAGAATGGTTTAGGCGCAACGCCGGAATTGTAGTGTTTCGTGCAGATAAAAAAGTTTTGGTATGCCTGCGGAATGATATGCCTGATTCTTGGCAATTTCCGCAAGGAGGTATAGAAGACGGCGAAGCGCCTGAACAAGCTGCGGTCAGAGAATTAAAAGAAGAAACATCTTTAAGCGGACTAAAACGGATTATCACACTAAAAAAACCGGCTCGCTATCGCTTTCCGCCGGAAGTCATCGCTTCTATGCAAAAACGCGGATTTACAAACTCCGGACAAGACATGTACTGGTCTTTGTTTTATTTTTCCGGCGCGGATTCTGAAATTAACTTAAATACAGAATCGCCAGAATTTAGCTGTTTCAAATGGATTTCTCTTGAAAACGCTGTTGATTTGGCCGTTGATTTCAAAAAAACAGCATACGAAAAAATGTATCAATCATTTAAGCCGCTTATTGAAAACTTTACAGAATAAGCTGCCGTCAGCATTATAAACATTCATACGCGTTCAAACCTGACTTAACCCTAAAATTATCTTTACTTTCGGGTTTTATTCCGTTAAAATAAATGTCGGATAGGCGATAGTCTGTCTGGGGTGTCGTAGCCTCTTCAATAGACGTCTTTATACAAAGACGATAAATATTTGTGTCTTCTGGCGAAAGCTGGAAGGTAGCAGAATATGCTATATTTAGCTAATATGCTGCACTATTTTTCTATTGAATAGCTTACCAACTTCCAGCTGTCTTTCCGACAGCTTTTTTGTTGCATGAAAAAGATGAAAGGAAGTTACGATGAAATTAAATCAATTCGGACGCAGTATGATAGAAATGCTGGGTGTACTGGCGATTATCGGCGTACTATCGGTCGGCGGAATCGCTGGATATTCGCAAGCTATGGAAAAGTTTAAGATGAATAAGGCTATAGGCGATTATAATATGCTGATTTTCGGATTATTAGAGCATGAGGCAGAACTTAAAAAATTAGCCACAAATATGAATGTTACCTTCACATCGTTAATTAACTATGTGGACTCTGCCGGTCTGTTCCGTAAAAGGACCGACATCCTATAATGGCGCATTTCTATATCCGAAACGATGTGATTTTTGAGCAGCGGAGAGTTTTACATTCGATATGATATAATTGTATAAAAATTTACTATAATTGCATCCGATAGGATGTAATTATATTATGAAGACACTATTGTCTGCAAAACTCAAATCCCTCCGCAAGGAGTATGGATTGACACAGGAAGACCTCGCCCTGAAATGCGGTGTCGGGCTTAATTTCGTGCGTCAGCTTGAGCAAGGAAAACCGACGCTCAGGATGGATAAGGTTAATCAGGTGCTTGCAATGTTCGGCTACGAGCTCGCACCGGTAAGAACAGATGAATTGAATGAGAAAAGCTGAGATTTACTTTAAGGACCACATTGCCGGTATTCTTACTGAAACAGAATCCGGTTATGAATTTCGCTACAATAAGGAATATTTAGACAATAAGGGCTCAGAACCAGTGAGTCTTACACTTCCACTCTCCGAGAAGCCTTATCAATCCAAAATTCTGTTTCCGTTCTTCGATGGTCTCATTCCTGAAGGATGGCTGCTTGATGTGGCCTTAAGGAACACTGACATCAGTTCATTGGACAGGATGTCCCTGCTCCTACTCTGTTGCAAAGACTGCATCGGAGCGGTAAGTGTTGTACCTGTAAATGAGGAAAGCGATGAGTAAATGTCTATATTGCTACAAGGAACTTGTGGACGGAGAAGTGGATTTCCATAAAGGCTGCGCCAAGAAATTCTTCGGGATGCAGAATGCACCGGAATTGCCATATTCGCTCAAAGATTTGGATACGCTGGCCGCTCAGGTTATAAAGTCACAGACCGAGACATACAAGAATCTTCCCGAAAATGAAGACTTGACAATGCATTTGGCCGAAATCGCAAAGATTAAGGTTGTGCCCCACACTCTAATACGACTTCAAGATGGTACATTGGGCTACCTGACCAAAAGAATAGACCGGACATCAAACGGAAGTAAGATTCCGATGGAGGACATGTGCCAGCTTACAGAGAGACAGACTGAATACAAGTACAAGAGTTCGTATGAACAGATTGCCAAAATAATCGCCAAATATTCATATGTGCCGCTTTTGGACCTGACCGATTTCTATGAGCAAGTATTCTTCAGTTGGCTGGTAGGAAACAATGATATGCATCTGAAGAACTTCTCTCTTTATGCCCCAAAAGGCAAATGGTTACTTACCCCGGCATACGATCTTCTGAATGTTTCAATGGCAAATCCGAAAGACACCGAAGAAATGGCGCTCACCCTCAATGGACGGAAGAAGAGGATAACAAAAAGCGATTTTGTCAGCGCTATGACACTTTCAGGTATTGCGACCAAGGTATTTGACAATATGCTCGAAAAGTACAGAAAACTCCTGCCGAAATTCCTCGACATGATTGGCCTGTCGTTTCTGGACGACGAGAGCAAGGAAGCATATAAGCATGGCATCACATCACGGTTGGAAAGAATATCAAATCAGGAATAAAGGAGCAGACAAGACTTTAGAAAACCAGAAAAGGCGGCCCATTGTAATAATATTCCACCTTATCTATTTGATTATTAAGCAATTAACTACCAATACTCCTCCAACGCATCGGCTTCTCCATTCCTGCAACCGGCAGATATTCCGCAAATGACAGCGGATACACTTTTATTTCGGAGCCACGGTCACGAAAATTCGTAACGATATCCTTCGACAACATCTTGGAGTTAGAGCCGGCCACAATCTTCACTTTGTCGTTCCATCGTTTCGCAAGTAACTGCTCTATATATTCACTTCTGTCTATAATCATGATGTGTTCCTTAATGATACTGACAATTTAATCCTCAGACGCAACCATTTTGTCAGTACAAGGGTAGCATTTTTCTTTCACTCACACAAAATTGAGTATAAATAGTCAAGAAAAAGTTAACCATGTGATAGTGATAGCAATGCCACATGACAGTCATCTTTCTTTAGTCAGAAATCCCATTTCGTTCCATCAATCACAAAATTCATATCCTAACACAGATACCAGATATTATTCCACCAAATCTTTTCAGTGGCATTTGTCGTTATCCACCAAATCTTCTTCATCGTAGGGATGATTTAACTTGCGACAGGCTCCTATTGCTGTCCGAAACTATTACCTGACCTATTGTTGTTCAGCAATAAAAACATATCTTTGCTTATCGGAAAGCATCCATAACCAAAACGACAGAAAAAGATAATGGCAAAGAGCAAAATAGACTTTATACTACTTCTCCTTGCGACTCTCTGCTGTTCAATGGCTCACGCACAAAAGCAAGTTTCTGCAGAACTGAGAGATTCCACTGAGAGCGGAAGCGACATCATAAAGATAGTTGGAAATCACTCCAGCAAAGGAGCGGTCAATAACGCCCTTGACATATTGAGCGGTCAGGCAGCCGGTGTCAACGTGACATCCAACGGTCTGGACCGGATGGCTATGCTCAATAGCGTGCGGGTGCGTGGTACGACATCCATTATCGGTGGCAATGATCCTTTGGTGCTGATTGACGGAGTCACTTCTGACGTGCTCACCCTTTCAACCATCTACCCTGCAGACATCGAGAGTTTCCGGATATTGAAGAATGCCACGGAGACAGCAATGTACGGTTCACGTGGAGCGTCAGGTGTGATTGAAGTCAAAACGAAAAAAGGAACAGGACGTGGTTTTCAGATATCCTATGAAGGAAATGTAGGTTTCGAGCGGATGTACAAACATCTGGAAATGCTCAATTCCACAGAATATGTTGCCACCGCAAAGGCTTTGGGCGTCTATTGCAATGACGGAGGGTTCAACACGGACACTTATAAGGTCATTACCCGCACAGGACTTGTGAATAATCACTATCTCGCATTCAGCGGGGGCACACCTCAGTCAAACTATCGTGCCTCATTCGGCTTGATGGACCACAACACAATCATCAAGAAGATGGACTATGGCGTTTTTGTCGCAAAAGTTGACGTGACCCAGAAAGCCTTCAACAATAGACTTACTGGAGAGTTCGGAGTATTCGGATCGTCGTTCAAGAACCATGACATCTTTGACACACAGATGCTGTTCTATTCTGCAGCATGCCAGAATCCAACTTTCCCTGCCGGAACTGACGAACATGGGAACTGGCTAAAAAACGAATCTGCAACGCACATCAACCCGCCAGGAATAGTGCTTGAAGAGAAAAACGACTCCAAGGATTTGAACTTTGATGCCCACATTAGGCTGAGCTACGATATCAATACTGACTGGCGGGTCTCCGCCTTCGGTTCCTACCTCTACGGTTCTACCGAGAACGGGCAATTCTGCCCGACATGGGTATGGGCACAAGGCAACGTGTACCGTGGCGAGTTCAAGAAAGAGGAGTGGCTCGGCAACGTATCTCTGGATTACATTAAGCAGTTCGGCTCACATAAGGTCTCGGCCGGATTAAGCGGCGAATACCGCAAGCTGAGGAAGACGGCTTTCTGGGTATATGCCAAGGGCATACCCACAAATAACTTTCATTACGACAATCTGGGCGCGGCTGCTGTCAGACCATATGGTGGAACGGAAAGCACATATGAAGACCAGTCTCTGGCTTCGTTAATGGGGAGCATCACATATAGTCTGCTTGACAGATACACGTTGGCGTTGAATGCGCGTGGTGACGGATCGTCTATGGTAGGCGCCAGCAACACATGGGGATTCTTCCCTTCCATATCATTTACATGGGATTTGAAAAAGGAAAGGTTTCTCATCAATGTAAAGCCGCTGTCCATGCTCAAACTTCGTGCTGGCGCAGGACAGGCAGGCAACCTTGGAGGCATCTCTGCATATACCACCATGAACACCGTAAGGCAGACCGGCATTGTCCCTATCAATAGTTCGCCGACAGTAACACTTGGCATGGTGAGAAACAACAATCCCGATTTAAAGTGGGAAACGAAGACGACATTCAACATCGGTGCGGACATGGGGCTCTTTGCCAACGGTCTTATACTTACGGCGGAGTATTACTTTTCCAAGACTACCGACATGCTCTATGCCTACGAAGTCCCGGTTCCGCCATTTGCATACAACACATTGCTCGCAAACATCGGCTCCATGTCAAACAGCGGATTGGAATTCGGCCTGTCCGGGCAGCCGATAAGAAAGAAAGACATGGAACTCAACGTTAATATGAACCTGTCGTTTCAAAGCAACAGGCTAATCTCGCTGAGTGGAAAGTACAAAGGAATGAGCATGTCCGCGACGAATGTCACCGCCATCGGGGCCTTGGACGGAGCAGGACAGAACGGCGGCGACAACAATGTGGTTTATCAGATAGTCGGACAGCCACTTGGCGTTTTCTATCTGCCACATTGCAAGGGACTCGTAAAAAATGAGAACGGCAGTTATTTCTATGACATAGAGGATCTGGATCATAACGGCAAGGTAGATATAAGCGACGGCGGCGACCGGTACATTGCAGGACAAGCCACACCAAAGGTAATCCTCGGCTCGAACATCAGTTTCAGATACAAGAATTTCTATGTCTCCATACAGATGAACGGAGCATTCGGGCACAAGATCTTCAATGGAACGGGATTATCATTCACAAGCATGGCTTGCTTCCCGGACTACAATGTGCTTAAAGATGCCCCTCAGAAGAACATCGTAGATCAGAGAGTCTCCGACTATTGGCTTGAAAAAGGTGACTATCTGAACTTTGAGCATCTGACATTAGGATATAATGTGCCCTTGAAAAGCAAGACGTTACGTTCATTACGCATATCCGGCAACTTAAGCAACCTTGGAACAATTACGGGCTACAGAGGTTTGACGCCAATGATAAACAGCTACGTGGTGAACAGTACGATGGGTATTGATGACAAACGCAACTATCCTCTGTTCCGCACATATTCGCTGGGGTTGAGCATACAGTTTTAATACGGAAAAAGCATGAAGAAGATTATTGAATACATATTGGCAGTACCGTTGACGCTTTGCTTCTGCAGCTGTCTGGATGAACATCCAAAAGACCAGCTAGACAAGGAGGAAATTTACAACAACGCAGATAATATATACAAAAATGCAGTAGCTTCCCTGTACAACTACATTGGGAGCAATCAGGAGTCCGAAGGACTTCAGGGAACCTGTAGGGGCATCTACGACTACAATACATTGACAACAGATGAGGCAATGATTCCGATCCGTGGAGGAGACTGGTATGATGGCGGCCTGTGGGAAAACATGTATCAGCACAACTGGAACGCCAATGATATCAACTTATATAATGTATGGAAATATCTCTTCAAGGTAATAGTTGTATCCAACCAGTCGCTTTCCGTCATTGATGACCACAAGAGTCTGCTTTCGGCCGAACAGGCCCGTGATTTCACGGCAGAGGTAAGAGCTGTGCGGGCCTTGTTCTACTACTATGCGATGGATATGTTCGGGCGTGTTCCTATCGTGACATCATACGACGTGAAAT
>OQWM01003599.1_pt1 | contig 10283 bp, 9 predicted proteins | sample 1691531 | NCBI WGS metagenome assembly OQWM01 (sample SAMN03418257, study PRJEB22391) | human gut metagenome | biome: human-gut; feature: organic feature; material: feces | host: Homo sapiens | place: Tanzania | collected 2013-01 | reverse complement strand
CCAGCTGCATCTGGATAAAGCCTTCATCCTTTATTCCCAGGTTAGCAAAATCCGCTTTGAGAGATTCACGCTGCTGGTTAAATCTATCTCCCAAGAACTTGATGAATACGAGTGTAAGCAGCAAATCACGCTTATCTGTCATTTGCGCCTTACCACGAAGATGATTTCTACAGTTGAAAAGAATAGTCTCTAATGTTTCCTCCTTCACTTTCTTTGTTGCAACTTTCTTTGCCATATCTATTGTTTATATATTTTCATGAATGTTGTTATTAGTATTTCAGCGTAACCTCCCCATCTGGCATTTCTTCAATGCTCTGCACCCATTCGATGCTGCCTGTATCGGGATTTACGTCTATCAAATATTCTATATCTCCCTCCTGTTCACCAAAGTGCACGGCGAAGCGCCAAAGGCCATCGTTCAGGACTTTGGTTCTCGAAATATTCATCGTTGATACTTGGGTGAAGGGTATGTCAAGGTGCTTAGCTATCTCTTCATAGCTAAGTATCCATTTGGGATGCTTGATATCGTGATTGATAAGATATACTATACCGTCGGTGGTATAAGTGATGCCGTCGGTTTCATTTATGGCATAGTAAGTGCGTGTACCACTAGCTGAAATGCAGATGACACGCTCACCTGCATCCATCGTTTCTTCCTTACTGCAACTGGCAAGGACAAACGCTAATATAAAGGCTAATAAAGCCTTGATGCCCGCCGATATGGGGGGGGGTAATTTGTCTGATATTCATAGAGTTACATTGTTTTTAAGATCTACTTTCTATCATTTATTCCCCCAAAGGTACAACAATATTTTGAAACAAGCAAGAAAATCGGGAGAAAGTTTTGAAAAAAAATATAGTGGGGGTTTCATGGCATCAGGAGTTTTATCAAGGAAATAAGCGAACCAAAGTGCTTTATAAAGCTTTTGCCCCTTCAGGGCGCAGAGCAAAATGCGATGATACCCAGGGCGATGCCCTGGGCTACAAGCTTCTGCCCCTTCAGGGCGTGGGGGGCTATCCTTGCTCCTTCTGCCCCTTCAGGGCGTGTGGGGGCAATAGAAATTACATCAACTGCTGCATCTGGCTCTCCGTCAACCCCGTTATCTCCATTACCGTTGCTGCATCCATGCCTTTTGCCAGCATATTCTTAGCAATCTCAATACTTCTTTGGCTTTTACCTACTTCTTCGCCTTTTGCCATGCCCTTTTCCATGCCCTTTGCCATGCCTTCTTCCATGCCTTTTGCCATGCCCTTTGCCATGCCTTGCTGATAGCTGTCGTACTGAAGGGTCTTCTCTACCCTTACAGAATCCCAGAATTTGTCGTAGGCTCTGAGTTCGGCATCTGTAAAGCCGGAAATCTTCAACTCCTCTACGGCTTTTCCTATCTCCGGGTCACGAAGCAGATCGGAAGGAATCTCCTGCGTATTGGCATTGATTTCCGTCAGGAAACGGAGCCACAATACCATCATGCGCTTGTCGGAGATGGAATGAGGAGTGAACTTAGGAAGTTCTATGAAGGTGAAATGCAAGCCTTCGATTACTTTGTTGCTATCCTTGTCGTGCACGATGCGATAGTTGTGGATGAATTCAGGAGTATCACGCTCGAAGATGTCATTCACAAGATTCAGAGAATAAACAGGCTGTAGAGTACAGTATCTTTCTCCCTTTTTATCCTGACTCACGTAGAGCTTGGAGGCATTGAACAGTACACGCTGCTTGAAAACGTTAGACCACTCTATTCGTATCACGACGCAGAATTTGTTGCTCATGGCATCTGTGCAGAGTATGTTTGCGACAGCATACCTGTAACTGTTGATTTCGGGCACAAGTTCCGTTGGCAGATACTCTATCTCGTGTATCTGCTCTTCTTCGCTGAGTGGCAGGAGGGCGTTCAGAAGACTGATCAGTCTTTTAGGATGATTGCCGAATATCTTCTTGAACGTAAGGTCTGCCTTAGGATCTAAGTACTTCATAACCATCTGTTTTAAAATTCTATAGCGCAAAGTTACGGTTTTATTTTCATATCTGCAAGAGTTTTCTAGGAAAAGTTACAGAAAAAGTTAGAGAATGTTGAGTGTTGAATGTTGAGTGTTGAGTGTTGAATGTTGAATGTTGAGTGTTGAATGTTGAGTGTTGAATGTTGAGTGTTAAATGTTGAATTCCTAATTCTTCATTCTTCATCGGCTCCGCCGACCATTCAACATTCAAAACTCCACATTCCACATTCAACACTCCACATTACTTCAGTTTTATAATATCTGTCCACCTTGTTGTGGGACACGGGCTTTTGTGCTCATGCTTTATGGCATCGGCAAATTTCTTTCCCTTGGCATATTGTTGCGACGAGAGAATGACAGTCTCTGTGCCGTCTACTCTGTTGATTTTGTCGACAGCACAGTCGAGTTGCCTCATCTGTTTGTGGTTGTCGGCATTGAAGGTGAAGAGGTCGGTTTGTATGGCTGTGTCGGGCACAACCCCCATTAGCACCACCCCTGCCCGTTTGTAGCAGATACCCTCGCGATAGATGCGCTTTAGGCACTCCGTGGCAGCCTTAACGATGCATATGGTTGAGGCTGATGGGGTGGGGATGGTTGTTTCGGTCATGTTGGAGTATTGCTCCAGGTCGAGACGGAAGCGATTGGAGTCGACGAATACGCCCACGATGTTGGCAACCGACTGTTGCTTGCGCAGCTTCTCGGCACACCTTGCCGCGAAGTTTGCCACATGAGTGCGCAGAGTGTCGAAGTCGACCACCATCCCCTCGAAACTGCGGCTCGTGCATATGCTCTTCTTTTTGGCAGGCATGTCGTCGGGGATGCAGTCGATGGCGTTAAGCTCAGCCCATGTGCGCTCTATTACTATGGTTTTGAATGTAGAGCGAATCCATGAGCGCGAGTGGCTCATAAAGTCGTAGGCTGTGGCTATGCCCATGCTGTAGAGTCGTGACGAGTAGCGTCGTCCGATGCCCCACACCTCGTCGATGGGGTAGAGCTTGGCTGCTTTAATGCGCCGCTCGTCGTTGTCGATGATGCAGCAATGGTTGTAGCCGGGGTGTTTCTTGGCGAAGTGTGATGCCATCTTTGCCAGAGTCTTGGTGGGCGCAATACCTATGCTTATTGGCATACCCACCGATTGCAGCACACGGTCGTGAAGACTCTCGCCCCATTCCCTGAGCTGCTGGGAAGTGAAACCGTCGAGAATGGCAAAAGCCTCGTCGATGGAATAGCGGAAACACGTGGGCGACATGTCGCGGATGATAGTCATCACGCGACCAGTGATTTCGCCGTAAAGCTCATAGTTGGATGAGAATGCCGCTATGTCAGCGTTGGGAAACTGCTGTTTGAGTTGGAAGAAAGGAGTGCCCGCTTTTATGCCCAACAGTTTTGCCTCCTTGCTGCGAGCCACCACACAACCATCGTTGTTTGAGAGCACGACAACGGGTTTGCCGTCGAGGTCGGGACGGAAAACACGCTCGCAACTCACATAACAGTTGTCGCAATCGCATATAGCATACCATTTCATTTACTTGTCATTTTATTATATAGCGTTACTTATCTTCTCCATTGTTTTATGGTCCACACTACTACTCCCCACACCCTAAAATTGTCTTCGGCGTCGATACGTATGGGCGAGTAGTTGGCGTTGGCAGGCAGCAACTCGATATATCCCTCCTCCTGATGTTTGAGGTCGAGATACTTGATGGTGAATTCGCCATTGACAAAAGCCACTATGACGTCGCCGTCGACTGGTTGTAGCGAACGGTCGATTACGGCAATGTCGCCGTCGCATATCCCTGCGTCGATCATCGAGTCGCCCGATACACGTCCGTAGAATGTGGCTTCGGGATTCTTTATCAAGTCGCGGTTGAAGTCGAGACTGTCGTGCAGATAGTCGTCGGCAGGACTTGGAAATCCGGCTTTGATAGTAGGGGCAAGAGCGAGGGCAAGTTTGCTTGCGAAGTCGCCTTTAAGAAGTGTCAGTTTGTTCATTGTCTATAGTTGTCTAACGGCTTTCCTTATGTTCTCTACTTCCTTTCTTATACTTCTCCCACGCCATGATGATTCCTGTCACTCCCGAATAGCTCTTCATTCCACCCTCCACCTGGTTGCCCTCAAGATATAGGTTGTAAATGAAGTTCTGTGTCTTGTCGATAATGGGGCTATGAAGCGATAGCCAGTATTCGCGGTCGGTTTTGGCGAGACGAATTATTTCGGGATTTATACGTTCTATGTAAGTGTCGTACTCCCTTTCGTCGAGCAGTTCGTGGGCGTTGCGCAGCATGTAGAACAGAATGTGGTAGTAGCCACTGAAGCGCACAGCTCTATCGGCAGATGCGGTGCATACTAAGTAGCTATAGAAATTAGCCTCGCCCTCGTTGGCTATACCGAGCATGTGGGCATATTCGTGGGCGTAGATTGCAGGATACTCATGCCGGCGGATGTTGGCGTTGAGTGTGAACTCGCAGAAGAATGGTGCCATGCTGCCCGTCACGCCAGCCATACTGCTAAGTCGTGAGAAAAGCATCGTCTTGGCGTGGGCATTGGAGTTGAATGGGCGGTTGATGCCCATATCCTTCAATTGTCTGTAGCCTTGCAATGTGCTCTGCCATGCGCGTTGCTTTATGTCGTTGGGGATAGCCTTAGTATATGTGGCGTTGAGGCTGTCGGCATAGTCGTTGGCAAAATGCAGAAAATCGTCGGTTGCCACTTCCACTGGCGGCATGCCTATGCGTTGATAAACGTCCTGCTGGGAGTAGTTGAGCCCCCAAGCGGCATAAAACCATACATACACCCATATCAGATATTCTGCAACCAGGCATAATGTCTTTTTCTTTCCCCTTTTCTTATAGGCTATGCTGTAGATAGGGTAGGCTATAACCCAGAGTATGCTCATGGCGATGAAGAAATCGCCCAAGGCAAAGGGCACGATGCCCGAAACCGACGACAGACATACGCCTATCTTGGGGTATATGCAGAAGGTGTAGGCATCGCCCAGTCCAGGCAGCATCTTGAACGATGTGACTATGGCGAAAAGCACCATCAGCGCAATATGACGCGGGCGTGGCTTGAATCTTATATTCAATATTTTCATTGTTCTGTTGCTTTGAGTTGCAAAGTTATACAATATACCTTATACCTTAAATTAGCAGACTTGTAATTTTTGCAAGAAAGCAAGTCATTGGATGACAATAAATTATCCAATGCTTGCATATGTCAGGAAATTCACTTATCTTAGTGCTGCTAAAAACTCAAATAAAGAATATCTGACATATGGCAAAGGTAAATATAAAATCTGAGAAAATCACTCCTTACGGAGGAATTTGTTACGCAAGCAAGGTTTTTTCGAGGCTTTTGAATCTCAATCCCCAATGGGGAAAGGGGCGTTGTGTCCTATTTTTTACGTCTTTGGATTTTTATCGTGCAGATATGCGTATGCGCACGATGAAAATCCAAATATTTTACGGAAATACTTTGTCTGCTAATTTAAGTAAAAGTAAAAAAAACCAGTTCGTATGTAATAAAACGCAGACATTATCGTTAGTATAATGAAAGTAATAATAATTATAAATTAATGCCTATGAAACATTTTACTTTTGAAGAGGCCCAACCGGCCAAGAAAACTCTTGATCTGATACGCACAATAGCGTATACATACCGGGTTATGAACCTGAACGGTAAGACGAAAGCTTATTGCTTGAACTAAAAAATCAAAAACAGTAGAAGAAACAAAAGAAACTATTATTCACAGGATGGCTACAATGGTATCTCCATCATTACTTTCTGCGGACTTCCTTAATCTGCAGAGTGATGTGGAAATGATAAACAGAAGTGAAGCGGACTGGCTTCATCTGGATGTGATGGATGGAAGCTTCGTGCCGAATATATCTTTCGGCTTCCCGGTAATCGATGCAGTTGCAAAGGCTTGCACGAAACCGCTTGACGTGCATTTTATGATAGAACACCCGGAGCGCTATATCCAGCGCACGGCAAAGACGGGCGCGATGATGATGAACGTGCATTATGAGGCGTGTCTGCATCTGCATCGCACGGTACAGGAGATTCACGATGCGGGAATGAAGGCAGGCGTCACGCTGAACCCTTCCACGCCGGTCTGTCTGCTTGAGGATATCATAAACGATGTCGACATGGTGTTGCTGATGAGCGTAAACCCCGGCTTCGGCGGACAGAAGTTTATAGAAGGCTCCGTTGACAAGGTGGTGCGTCTGAGGGAGCTGATAGAGAGGAAAAACTCCAAGGCTCTGATTGAGGTTGACGGCGGCGTGCAGGCTGAAACCGCTCCGCGGCTTGTGGCTGCGGGTACGGATGTGCTCGTGAGCGGAAGCTATGTGTTCAAGGCTGCCGACCCTGTCGCCACGATAAAGAGGCTTAAGGAACTTTAGACGGAAGAACAGATATGGTGTAAGGAAAAGCTGGATGTTTCTTTTCAGTATTGCACTTCGAGCGACATCTTGCTTTTCTTTGCCATTCTTCTGAGGTTCAGTATGGCATAGCGCATGCGTCCGAGGGCTGTGTTGATGCTGACGCCTGTCGTTTCGGCGATTTCCTTGAACGACATCTCCTGGTAGAAGCGCATGAACACGATTTCGCGCTGGGTCGGCGGCAGAAGGTTCATCATCTTCTTCACGTCCCTGAGTACCTGCTCGTTGATGTATCTGTCTTCGATGTTGTAGTCGAGACAGCTGTTGCTGTTGATGTTCGAGAGGTCATTGTCTTCCGTTGCCTCCACAATGTTCTGCGCCCGGTTGTCGCGGTACCAGTCCATTATTACGTTGTGGGCTATGCGCATTATCCATGCCGAGAATTTGCCTGAGTCGACATATTTCCTTTCCTGCAGCTTCGTGATTACTTTCACGAAGGTCTCCTGGAATATGTCGTTTGCCAAATCCTGGTCGTGTACGACAAAGAGTATGTATGAAAACAACTTCGATTGATTGCGTGACAATAACAAATCGAAAGCCTGATTGTTTCCGTTTACGTATGACAATGCCAACTGCTCGTTGGTCATTTCATTTAATCTTATCATTTCAATTCAATTTTTTTGTGAAGTAAATGATGTTTCTATAGGCTTTGAATTTTTATTTGTTATTATCTGTTTTTCCTGTATTCTGCTTCTGCCGCTCCTATTTGTCGGCATGATTGCGGATGCAAATATATATATAAATGTTTGTTTGAGCAAATTTTTGTCTTTATATTGTTATTTTTCTCCCGTTTCTTTGTTTATTGGAAAAAAAGATATACATTTGCAATCGAATAAAGGTGTGCAGAGATGCGCTTAATAGGGAATGGAGTGAGAATCTCCGACTGTCCCGCAGCTGTAAACCCCTTTATGTTCTTTTGCGGAAGAGCCACTGCCCGTTATTTTTTCGGATATTTGGGTGGGAAGGTGCATAAAGAACGGGGTGAAGTCAGAATACCTGCCTTTAGAGTGATACGAAGCGGAATCTCCTCGATGTAAGGGGTGGAAGCAAATTATGTGGAATATATGGATTCTCGTGTGGAATATGGATGGATGTCTTGTAGGGCGTCTTCTTCGTGTTTTTTTATTCCAACGGCTTTATGTATGTTTCCATTTGCCTGCCCCTGGATACTTGATTTTCGCTTTCTGTCGTGGCGGTTATGGAATCATACGTGTATTATTATATAAGTTTTTGGATGAGATGGCGTTGCCGTGAGGTAACGCCATTTTGGGTGTATATATGAGGTGCGAAGAGGCTTGTTTCATTCGTGCATGGCGGTCTATTTCAGCCATTCGTAGTCCAGCAGCTCTTTCATTCCGGGCAGTTTGAGGTATGTCGTCTTGTATCCGCAGATTGAGATTTTCTTGTTGTACAGTTCCGGATTGTCTTTCAGGTTGAGTTCTTTCCTGTATTCGGAGCCGCTTTTCAGCTGTATCGTCATGACGTGTTTCTTGTCCGTTTCGTTTTTCTTGTCGGAGAGCAGGATGGATGTAGCGTAGTCGAAGGGGCTGGAGAATTGGAACTTGTATCCGTCGGTTGATGTGGCGCAGCCTACGATATATCCGTCCACCCATATGGCTTCGCCGTTCAGGCTGTTGTTGATGAAGTATGTCACGTTTACGTGCTCTCCGTCGCTCCATTCCTCGTAGTCGGCGTTGTCGTTCTTGTTGTCCTTGTCGTCGTTAGCCCATCCTCCGTTGTCATCTTTGTCTTCCTTGTTGCTCTTGTCGTCTTTGTCTTCCTTGTTGTTTTCTGTCTTGTCGGGGGTGTCCGTGTCCAGTTCGGATGACTTTTCGCATGCGAGACAGACGAGTGAGACGAAGATGAACGTGATAATTTCTTTGTAATGTTTCATAGTGTAGGGATATGTGGTTTTGATTGCCATGTTGTTGAAATGCAAAAGAGGTTGGCGCAGGATGCTACCAACCTCATGCGATTTCGTAAATGGCGAAATCATAAATAAGTTGCCGCAAATATAAACTTTTGTTATGACTTATGCAAGAAATATCCTGTAAAAGTGTTTTTTTTAACATTTCCCTTTATCAAGGTTTTTCTTTGCGCAGTAAGCCATGCCGTTTGCTTTTTATTTGTAGACTTTTATGAATTTGCCGTTTCTTCTTGTTATGTATATGCCGTTTTGGCTGTTTGCCGTTTTTTGTCCGCTTATGGTATAGATGGTTTCGTCGGCAGTCTGCGTATTGTCTGTAACGCCGTCTATGGATGACGTGTCGGCGGTTTTAAACAATATGTAGTTGGTGGGCGTACCTGATTTTATGTTTGAGTCAACGGGAGTCCATTTACCCTTTGCATATTCGTGGTATACCTTTCCGTAGTATAGTTGTCCGCCGTTCACGCCTGTCAGCACGCCTTTGAAAGGTACTTTTGCTGACCATCCGTTTTTCAGTTCTAAATCGGTCTTCACGTAGCATATTTCTTCGTCAGTCTCCTTGTCGAAGACGTAGAATCTTAGTTCGCCGTTGAAGTCCTTTTCCGTACATTTTATCGTGGCGTTAAGCTTGAAGTTGTCGGGATCAACCGCCATGTAGTCTTTCTGCGGCATTGTGAGGGATGCCGTGATGCGCAGGACGGCTTTCTGTTCTATTACGCTTGTTGTGTAATAGTCGGTCAGCTGTTTTATCTCTCCCTCTTGCATCATGAAGAGCGCCACGTCGTATTCCTGTATCTTCGTCGGCGGCTTCACGGTTATTTCTATGTTCTTGGTTGTTCCTTCAGGTATGGCGTCGGGTTCGTTCGTCTGGTCGCACAACACGGGGTCCGTGTCACCCTTGGAGCGGAATCCTACATACAGCTTCTTGCGGAATACAAGTCCTGAGGTGCATTTTATCTTGGTCTTGATGGTGGCAGTCTTGTTCTGGTACATGAATGTCGGAATCTCCACATCGCTAATTTCGATGTTGCTTATCGTTTCGTTTTTGAACGTTATGCTGCCGTCCTTTACCGTTGCGTGGAAGCCCATGTTTTTGTTTTCGTATGCGGAGAGTATTCCGTAGAGGCTCTTGCTGTCCTCGCCGTATACCATAGGATAGATGTTGTATGTGCCGTCGGCGACAGGGAAGTCGTCAAGCTTTACTGTAAAGGAATATGTATAGTCTGTATACCCGAACGAGACTCTTTGTTTGTCCTCCTTGATAAAGGTTTCGTTGTTGTTGTCGTCAACTACCTTTATGCCGTACGAGAACTTGGATTCGTTCGTGTCGGTCTTTATTTTTCCGTTTATCGTCAGTTCGTTGCTTTCCGAAGGCTTGTCGTTCCCCAGCGTCAGGCTTCTTTCCGTTATGGCGTAGGTGTATTTCTGGCTTTCGTCGTTAGGGTTGAACAGGTTGGAGATAATGTCCTGCAAGTAGTTGTAGCCTCCGTCGCTTCCTCCTGTTCCCTGTACGGAAGGCTTCAGGGCTGTTGTCTTGAAGTATCCGTCGGCTGTGCCGCCCCATCCCCAGTTGATGTGGAAGAGTCCGTCTTTGTATCCGTCGCATACGAAGGCGTGTCCGCCGCCGCTTTCTGTGCATCCGGTATAGAATACGGGTCGGTTGTGCGAAAGCTCGCTATAGAGATAGTCGTCCCAGGAAGCCTGTGAGAGTTCGTCTCTGTTGATTAGTTTCACCTCGCTATATCCGAAGTTTTCCCTTATGCCGCGGCAGGCGGTATATGTGTATGCTCCGCTCGAAGATTCTCCATACATCATGTCCACGGCGATGCCTATTGCCGACATCAGGGTGGCTACGGCGTCTTTTGACTCTTCCGGGCTCCTGTAGGAGTATGTGTCGGTCATATTGTTCCAGTCGA
>OQWM01003596.1_pt1 | contig 10288 bp, 8 predicted proteins | sample 1691531 | NCBI WGS metagenome assembly OQWM01 (sample SAMN03418257, study PRJEB22391) | human gut metagenome | biome: human-gut; feature: organic feature; material: feces | host: Homo sapiens | place: Tanzania | collected 2013-01 | reverse complement strand
AAATCGCTGACTGCGATCGACAGCCTTGACGGCGGTCTTGTAAGCAACGTCGGCGGCAGCCTTGTCACCGGACACCAGGGCGGCGTCGAACTTCAATCCCTCTGGCTTAAACAGCATGACCAAAATCATCAGTGCACCATAGAGCACCAAGCGCCATTTCTGCACAACACGCAGCACCTCGGGCAGCATTGCCAGGAAGATGGCCGCGATGGTCGGTCCGCTGACAGAACCCATACCGCCAAATACAACTGCGGCCAAGATATTATTGGATGTCGTTGCGGAGAAGGTGTTCGGCGTAATGAAGGTGTAGTAGCAGGCGTACATACAGCCGGCCATGCCGCAGAAAAAGCCACTAATCATAAAGTTCTTGACCTTTTCTCTTGTGACATTAACGCCAATCAGCTCTGCTGCGGTTTCCTCATCCCGAATTGACAGGGCAATCCGCCCGTGCTTTGACTTTGTATAGCGGAAGGTCAGGTACACACACACTGCTGCAATCAGAAGCACCAGCCAGGCTTCGCTGTATTTGGGAATGCCGCTGATACCCAGTGCGCCAGTTGTGGAATAACCATCTTCAAATTCTATAATGCGCACCTCACCGGCGTATTCACGTCCGGCAACCTCCTCAGGCTTGTAATCACCGCCCTTGACGAGAATGTCGGGACGAATTTTTTCAATCAGCTCTGTCGGAGTATCCTGGTCGAACAACACCACTGCATCTACACAGGCCAGCGCTGCCAGTACACGCGCACGGTCCAGCTCATGCACCAAAGGTCTGGTCTCGCCCTTCAGGCGACGTACGGAAGCGTCCGTATTCAGGCCTACAATCAGGTGCTTGCCAAGGTTGCGCGCCTTCTCCAAATACGTTACATGGCCTACATGCAGAATATCGAAACAGCCGTTGGTGAACACAATCTTTTCGCCGCAGGCTCTCCAGGTTGCTGCCAGAGAAGCAATCTCCTGCCAGCTCAGCGTGCGATAGCCACGTCCCTGCTTGCGTTCCTCCGTCAGCAGGTCCTTCAAAAGCTCGTCACGGTGCACCGGATAAGTGCCAACCTTCGCCACAACAATGCCTGCAGCGCGGTTTGCCATATAAACAGCATCAGCCAACGCCAGCTTGCCTGCAACACCTGCCAGAAGCGTAGCCGCCACCGTATCACCGGCACCGGAAACATCAAACACCTCAATGGCGGTAGCAGGGCTGTGCAGCACCTGCTCAGCATTAACCAGGCTCATGCCGCGCTCACTGCGGGTAACAACCACATTTTTGATATGAAATTTTTCACGCGCAGCCTGCGCCATGCTGACAACGGCTTCATCAGAGTTTTCACGCTGACAGCCTGCAGCCTCACACATTTCCTTTAAATTAGGCGTAATGAAATCACAGCCATCATATTTGGACCAGTCTGCTCCCTTAGGATCAATCAGCACCGGTATATCATAAGCCTTGCCCTGAGCAATCACCCATTGGCAAAAATCATCCGAGCAGACACCCTTGGCGTAGTCAGAAACAATAATGCCATCCAGGCCTTCGTCAAGCAGACCTGCCAGCCAATGACGCAGCTCAATGATTTCTTCGGGGAATAAATCGCCGGTTTCTTCAAAATCAAGTCGCAGCATCTGCTGATTGCCGCCCAAAACACGCAGTTTGGTAATAGTCTTACGGCGCTTGCTTTTCACTAGTCCCTGATGATTGATGCCTGCATCATCCATCAGCTTTTCCAGCAGCAGACGGTTTTCGTCATCACCTGTCACACCGCCCATAAAAACCTGGCATTCCAGATGTGCCAGATTGGCAGCAACGTTGGCCGCACCGCCCAGCACAGAATTTATCTTTGTAATACGTGTTACCGGTACAGGTGCTTCCGGCGAAATGCGTTTAACCTCACCCTGAAAATATCTGTCCAGCATCACATCGCCGATAACAGCAATGCGTACATTTTTAATCTGTTCCGCTAAAAAAGTTGTTACAGCTAAATCAGCCAAATTATTCACCATCCACCAGCTCACATAAAATGTGGCCTATCAAAATATGCATTTCCTGCGCGCGGGCAGTAACCTTCGCCGGCACAGCAATGCACTCGTCGCACAGCAGCTTCATTTTGCCGCCGCCCTCAGCCGTCATGCCTACGCAGAACACACCCACGCTCTTGGCCAGCTCAACAGCTTCCACAACATTAGCGCTGTTGCCGCTAGTAGAAATGCCTACCAGCACATCACCGGGACGTGCGAGCGCCTGCACCTGACGCACGAAAACCTTATCATATCCGTAATCGTTGCCGACAGCAGTCAGAATGGAGGTATCCACTGTCAGTGCGATAGCAGGCAGACCTGCGCGTTCCTTTTGGAAGCGGCCGACAAATTCGGCAGCAAGATGCTGGCTATCAGCGGCACTACCACCATTACCGCAGAACAAAACCTTGTTGCCATTGGCCAACGCTTTTTTTACTTCTACAGCAATACGCTCAATCTGTGTCAGAATCTCGCTGTTCATCACAGCATTTGCCACCTGCAGATGGTCCAGAAAGCGTTGTTTAATAATCTCTTTCATTTTCTACCTCATTACCAGTTTACAAAATCAAATTTAGCTTCAAAAGCACTATCTTTATTATCAATATCTTTATGCTTATAAATCAGGGAAAGCTGCCAGCAGCAGAACTTATGCGTCCAGCTGTATCTTGTTTCGTAATTCTCCTTTTGGTCTAAATCATAACGGTTGACAATGGTAAAGCTATTTTTGTCATCCATAATATATTGCAGGCCGTTACGCAGCTCTTTGGCCATATCAGGCTGATCGTAGGTAAATACATCTGTTGTAAAATCCTCACGATAATAGCCAACCCAGGTATTCCATTTCGGACTGATTTTCTGGCCTAAGGTTGCATAATAAACATTGGTAGACTGCAAAGAATCCTCTGCACTCTCACGTGTCCACTTCTTGCCGATTGTCAAATCCAAAGAGGTATTCTTGCTGTTGAACAGATAAATACGATCATGGTTCAGGAAGGCGCCATATTCTGTATGCCAGCTCTTACGTCCAGTATCATCATTCTTCCACAGGCCACGTTCAAAGTAAGCACTGTAAGACAAAGGCAGGCCAGGTGCAATATGATGAGTTTTGTAGTTAAAGCGGATATTATTCTGCTTCTCTACCCATTCGTCATCGTCCTCATACCAGCCGTTTTCGTAGGTAACCTTAAAGTTACGCTCGTTATGCTCCAGGCCATAAACAGGCTTATAGCCAGCCTTGCTGTAATAATTCAAATCAGCGTAAATTGTATCCTTATCTCCTAACGGACGCTCATAGGAAACATTGACATAGGTTCCCTTATCGCTGTCCTTGAAGCCGATATGCGGCAGGATACGTTCTTTGGATTTTTCCGTCAGACTGTTTTCCCAATAATCACGGGAATAGATATGCTTACCGCGCACAAAAACCTTGACGTCACGCGCTACCATTTTATCATGCGGATAAATTTCAAAGGTCTTAGCCTTAATTTCCAAACATTTAGGATGCTTTTCTGCCGGGCAGCGACTGGTAGAGCCACCCTCATCAAGAATCATTTTGTCCGGATAGATAGCAGCATGAGGCGCAGCAAAGAAGTCCTTACCATTCTTGCCGGCCAATTTTTTCATTTCACCGGTCTTATTGTTAAAGTTATAATGGCCCCAGGCAGCCTGAGTTTCGCTTTCTCCCTCTACCAGTTTGCCACCCTCTAATAACCAGATATCGCCAGTTTTCATATTGCCTTTTACCTGAGTTGTATAAATATCCTGGCCATTTTGTGATACTATGATATTACCCTCGGCATGAAAATCGCCGCTGACGGTATCATATACTGCATGCTCACCTGTCAGGTGAATGGGCAGTCCCTGCTGCTTTTCTGCATCCAGCTTCTCGCGATGCGGCAATGCAGCATTCGGTTCACTAACAGAAACCGGACTCAGCATACTATCGCTGTTGCTGTTGCTAAACTGTTCTGCATAAACAGGCATGCACATGCCCAAAGCTAATGTGGCAGCTATAAAAGTCTTATTCATACGAAAAAACTCCTTCTCTATAATTGCAAATGAAAAATTTCATAATAATCCACTTAACATTATACCATAAAAAAAGCAAAAGCTCACTCGAAAGAGTGAGCTTTTCACGTATAATTTTCGATTTTATTCCTGATATACTGCACCCTGCAGGGTAGTATCTGCAGCAGTTTGCACATAGGTTTCACAGCCAACCGGGATAATTACACTGTTGCCCTTAACAAAAGCGCCGCCAACCAAGCCTACAGGACCAAGAATAATCATACCGCCAATCGCAGCTCCGGCTGCACCGGCAATGCTTTCAGCCTTTTGTTTAGCCAGCTCGCCTACGGTAACAGGAATCTTAGTACCATCTATACCATAGATATAGGTAAAGTTGATATCAATACGACCATCCTTACCAAAGATACCAGGCTGAACAACCTTTTTTACTTCACCGACACCGGTTGCCCCCTTCGGCAGCACCAGTACATCATTTACGTACAGGTTATCAGCAGCTTTGAAGTGCACTGTGTCGCCCTGGCGACTCATTTTAGTGCTCAGCTCGGAAGTAAAGGTGATTTTCAAAACAGAATCCTTCGGCAGAGTTACTTCCTGTACAGGCACATTACCATCTTCATAGGAAGCAAGCTTCAGCAGATTTTCCAGGCGTCCGCTCAAAGAACCGGTCTGGTTCTGACCATAGAGAAGCTTTTCAGTTGCTTCAATACGGTTTTTGGCTGCGCCACCGGACATGCTTTCGTTCATCTTCCATTCTACTACATTGAGCTTAGTAGCAAAGGAAGCCTCTCCATTATCAGGAGTACCTTCAAGGTAATCGTACATATTATCAACGCGGTTGATTATTGCATCACTTGTAATAGTTCCGTAAACGTCATCCTCAAGGCTGTCCATACGCTGCAGCAGGGAACCGCTTTGCTCCGTACCATAAAGCATTTTTTCCATGGCACCAATTTTTTCAGCCATGGGAACAGCAGCATCAGCTGCAAAGCCCGGGATTACCGTTGTAAAGCAAAAGATAAAGGTCAACAATAAAGTTGCAAACTGTTTTTTCAATTTTCTTACCTCCAATCAGAGCTATATATTTTTATTATAGCACGAAAAGAAGATTTTCTAAAGGGAAAGCAGGTGAAATCCCTGTATTATTTTACGTACACAACAGCCATTTTACTCAAGAACGCACTATTTTTTGTCAGTAAGAATGTTTTCCATAGTCAGATTTTCCTTTCCATAACAATATGTAAATCAAAAAATTAGTGCATAAAGTCTATTCCATACGAAAATGATGCTTTGTCCTTAGCTGGCACCTTCATCAAAGTTTTATAGATTTCATCAGCATCAATATCATATTTGGAAGTAAATACAGCTCCCTTATTACCACGACGAATAACAACAACCTTGTCAATTGGCATATAAAAAACATCTTCAAAAGGCTGATTGGATAAACGCGAAACCTTTTCCACACTAGCCTCATCCATACCACCCATATAAACTAATGTATCGCAATTATTGGAAATCGTCTGCGCCTTTTTGTCGCCATACATACTGTTCAATTGGCTGAAATCCTGCAAAAGCATCGTGACACTGATTTTCTTTTGTCTGATAATGCTAATTGTTTTCTCAAAGCCTGGAACAACACTACCGCAAGCGAAATCATCAAACATCAGTCTTACCGGTACCGGCAACTCGCCATTCACGCAATGATCCTCAGCAAACTCAAACAGGTCTTTAAAAATCTGAGAAAAAACTATATTGGAAAACACATGCGTAGATTGATTCAACGGTGGTACCGTAATAAACAAAATAGTCTTTTCTTTGCCCAAAGCTGTTATATCAAGTGCCGGTAAAGGCACGCTGATGACAGCCACGACATTTTCCGTAAGCACAGCATTAATCGCAGAAATCATCGTTGCAATGATACAGATTCCTGTAGTTCTGCAATTACGTCTGAAGGCATAATAGCCACTGGCCATGCTTGTCTCACATCTTTTGGCAGCATAAAAATCTACTGATTTCAAAATATCCATTGCTGTCTGCTCGTCTTCGTCAAATTCTGTTTTATCGGAATGGAGAAGCTCAAAAGCAACGTTCAGTTCATTTACCACGCAGAAGAAAAAATTCAAATCAGGTTTCTCAAAGCAATCTCTTGTAAATCTCAGCACAAAAGCCAGTAAGTTGGCTGCTGAAACACTCCAATAGGGATCCTTCTGATTATCCTTATCTCCTAAAGATGCATTAACAATATTAATAGCAAAATCGCGGATATCTTTATCTGTTTTAAGATATTGGAAAAGATTAAAGGAAATATTGCTCGTCTCCGGATGTGCAAGATTTAAGTCCAGTACCTTATAACCTCTTTCGTTAAACAGCGGAGCATATTTGTCAAACAAGCTACGTTTATTAATATTAATAACAAGGCTGCTGTTTTCTGTATGCAGGAGCATCGGCTCAAGGACATAATGCGTCTTGCCGCTGCCAGTACCACCGACAATCAGCACATTGTTGTTAGCGCTGTTTTCATCCATCTTGTAAACACAGTTCTTAGCCATTACCAGATTATCTTTTTGGTTCATCTTGCCGTCCTCCTTATCTATTCCGCCAAATCAGCAACAGAAGCCAAGCCATCGCAAAGCTTATTGGCAATCGCCTTCACCGAATCAAGGAAGAGATCCTCATCCGTAACAAACTTTTCGCAGATATCAATTGGCAATTGCGTATTTGCCGCCAAGACCTTAATCAGTTTCTCCTTTGTCTCCTGCAGATTTTTGGAAAGCTCCCGAATTGAGGTAACTGTACCACCTGCATTGTCCATAATACGCGGCTCATGCAGCATCAGCTTGCTGTTCTTCATCATATAACGATGGCCGATTTGTCCTGCAGTAAAAATTATAGCAGCCATGCTATAGGCAGTTCCCAAGCAATAGGTATGCACATTGAGCGATTTCATAGCATCAATAACCATCATACCTGCGTCAATTTCACCGCCAACGGAATGAATCAGCATCTTGATGGGTTTATCCTTATCCTTTCCTAAAATAATGAGCTGCTTGATAACCTCCAGTGCTGTCTGAGCGTTAATATCCTTGTCCAAAATTACGATTCTGTTAGCCAACAGACGAGTTTCAATCGGTTCGATTGTGATACCGTTAGCAGATTTTACTTCTACATGCATGTCTTCAGCCTCCCATTATTTTACATATGAAATTCATATAGCTTTAACCTCCGTGATGCCGCCAGCAAGCAGGCAGCACCTTCGAAAGCAGCATTATCTCTATCTGTTATTTACCGGTAATCTTTACACCTGGCTCGGAAGCCATGATGATGAGATACATGTTATCGAAGCCGAAATCCTTATTCTTCATGTAGGACAGTATCATTGTCTTGCCCTTCAGCTTCCAGGTGCAGCTTACCTCTGCATCACCGGTTCTCTTATTGAAGGTATCCTTCTCTTTACCAACACCGTATTCAGCTTTCATGCTCTGCAACAGTTTACTGTAATCATTAATACTGCTATTTTTGAAATTCACTTCGATGAAGTACAGTTGGTTGTGCGTGAACGCATATTTTACTACGTCAATTTCTGTATTCATGAAGGGATCAACGTGTGTATCAGTAAAGATGAATTCATTATCCGTGAAGCAGGTCAGATTTGACGGCTTAGCGGTGGTGCTCTGAGCTACGAGCTGCTCGCAGGATTGACCGAAAACAGCCTGGTCGAGGGAAGCGGCTTGAGCACTGAAGACGGCGCCTAAAGTCAGTGCGAGTACGAGGATTACTTGTGCGATTTTGGTTTTGATAGTGTTGTTCATTGTGATTACTCCCTTTCTTACTTGCGTTGATTATATTTTAATGTAAACCTAACTGATTTTCACGGAAATACAGGTGCGCGATACATATTTGCAGAGTAGCAAATTTTGCAGTATACATGGTAACTTTATGCAGCTACCTTCAGAATATCCCAAGGCTCTATGACTAAACTGTAGGTCAGACCGTCTTCGAAAGCGGCGCAACATCTTTTGTCAGGAGTTATGCAGAGCAGCTTGCCGGTTTTCCCTTCATACGCCAGCTTCCATTGGTAGCCTTCTTCCTCTTCCTTGGACTGGTCATCTCTGCACTTATCTACGGGAACATATTTAACCAAATCACCTACCTGCAGTTGCAGCTTTTGGAGGGCTGCCAGACGCTCCGGCTTACGTTTAGCAATGAATACAATGGAGGAACTTGATAATTTCGCTTTTCTTACTACTTTAGCTTTTGTCATACCAATTACATCCTTTCGTTAACTTTACACTAGAATTATTTATATCAGTGAATCAGGAGGTAGACTAGCTACCTGATTACTAAAGCTAAGCTTATATTCTCTCAGGCCAAACGTAATCCGGTTGCCAGATACTGGTAATGGATTCAGCCTGGAGCACGGCCGTATCATCCTCCTCAGCTTTCTTAAGCATACCTTTAATACGGATGAATTCACCTCTGATCAATCCTCTTGCCTGCTTAATGAGCTTTTCATCGAAATACGTAACGTTCTGGTATCTTTCTACAATTTTTTGATAATCATAATCCTTGTCAGTAACCTCAGCACTGAACACAATACTCAGCATACCCATGTTATTACCATTTCTGCAGATTTTTTCATGAGATAACGTGATAACGTGACCAACCATCTCAACATCACTTTCAATTACCTTGTAGTACTTCTTAGCTTCATTGTTTTCCATGGCTTTTACATCCTTTCGTTTGTAACACGAAACATGCCACGCAGTTGGTGCTTATCAGGGAATCAAAAAAGCTGCTCCCATCTGATAACAGGAGCAGCTATAACGTTGCTGTAAGCTTCGTATCTTTAACTCCTATTACCAGAAGCTCTGTTTTTACCAGAACCTCTCTATATTAATGTAAGCGCTAATCTTTCTTCCTGTCGGCATAACTGCCGCTGCTAATGTTTCCTCTTGACGACCTGTGGTCGCTGTTTACGATTTTTCTTACGGCACAACTGCCGCTGTTAATGGTTGTACTTAATTACATTTCCAATAGGAGTTTAATACTCTATATGTCATTTGACCTATTGAATTATACTTGAAAGTTTTACTGATTGTCAGACACAGCCAACAATAAAAAAAGCTGTTTCTGTTGATAACAGGAACAGCTCGAAATGCTTGAACACACTGCTCATCCCTATTACCTAAACTCTGTGTATCACAGAAATCTGATGTTGTCAATGTAAGTGCTATCGTTCCTCCTTAACGGCACAACTGCCGCTGCTAATGATTCAGTCCTATACAAGTTGATAGGGATTGTAGTGAAAATTATTTACTTGACTTCTGAAGCAATCATCAAAAGCTATATCTACCTCTTCAATTACTTCGTGAGTCTATGGTACACCTTGTTTTCGAATTTGTCAAGTGCTTTTTTAGATTTTTTTAGATTTTTTTACAATCTACTTTTTTGCTTCCCCTGCCACCGCCACTATGAGCAGGATTACACTGTAAATTTTATCTTGTTATGGTAATACAGCCTTGAATGCAACTATAACGTCTCTTATTTTTTATAACTACCGACAGCAGCCTTAACCGCTGCCTTCATTTCATCCATTTTAGCAAAACGACGGCGATGCTGTGCTCTCTTCGACGGCTTCAGCTCCTCCATAGATTTACGGTGCTCTGCGGTCGGCATAATATAGAAGCGGCGGTCAGAGCAAATCACGCCTTCGCACTCCTGCCAAAAGGCGCCGAAATCTGTTTTCAGCTTGCGGTCCACACGAAGATGGTTCATTGCATAGTAACCATCGTTAGTAACAGCAAAAATATTTTCAATGCCTACAGCATCAGCAAAGCAGCGCAGGCCATAGAACATCAGGTTTTTAGTGCGATAGCCAAAGAAGGCCTTCGTCATGCCTTTAATCAGCTCGCTGCCGTTCTGCGGTCCCTGCAAGGCGCCGATATAAATAACGTTCTTACCATCTGTTTTATTTTTAGCCAGCCAGAACATAATCTGATATAAGGGTTCACCTTCATAAAACAATGCCAGTGACAGGCAGCCTTCCTTGCGCTGACCGGAATGAAACCACAGCTGCAGCGTCAGCGGTCTGTCATCATAGGAGTCCTCCCACAGCTGCACCATTTCACCCTTACTATACAATTTATCCATCAGCTCTGGCTTGAACAGCTCTTCCATAATCAGCAGATGATTCTGCACCAGCTCTACACGTTCATCCCAGGTTGAGCCTTTATAGAAGAACGCTCTGGTA
>OQWM01003590.1_pt1 | contig 10297 bp, 7 predicted proteins | sample 1691531 | NCBI WGS metagenome assembly OQWM01 (sample SAMN03418257, study PRJEB22391) | human gut metagenome | biome: human-gut; feature: organic feature; material: feces | host: Homo sapiens | place: Tanzania | collected 2013-01 | reverse complement strand
TAGAGGTGATTGGCGAGAAGGGCATGCTCTCGTTCTCGGTGTACAACTACGACCCTATACAGCTCGTGACGAGCAATGGGAAAACGAGCATCGTGGTGCCCAATCCGCCATACGTGCAACTGCCTATCATCAAAGCCGTTATAGAGCATCTACAGGGTACAGGTCTCTGCACCTGTACGAGCGTGAGTGCTACGCCCGTAAACTGGGTGATGGATCGCATCTTGGGCAAACTGTAATACTTAAACTACAACATCCATAGATACATAATGAGACTATACGCCGTCATACTCTGCCTTGCTATACACGCAAGCATACAGACCTCAGCACAGACACCTGCCGACAGCTACGGCATGGTGGCTTCGACTGACTCTGCCGCTACGTACGTAGTAGACAACACGTTGGCGACAGACTCAATCACAACGCCTGCACCGCAAAAGAAAACACCGTTTTTCAAGAAGGTGGGGAACGCATTAGTTTGTCTATTCGAGAAGTTCTCCGAAGTGGACACCACATATATTGAGCCACAGAAATACAACTATGCGGCAATGGTACAGAACACCAACACCTACGAACGCTATCGCATAACAAGCTCGCAGGGCAACGACTTTACATTTGCCCCCGAACCGAAGATAAAGTTCGGACCTTACTTCGGTTGGCGTTGGTTGTTCCTCGGCTACACAGTAGACTTCAACGAATTGGGTAAAAAGAGTAGAAGTACGGAGTTCGACTTGAGCCTGTACACCGGTATGTTTGGCATCGACCTGTTCTACCGCAAAACAGGAAGCAACTACAAGATTTCGTACGCCAGCTTCGACTCTAACAACTCTATCAACACGCGCCCACTTAAGAACATCGATTTCGACGGCATCAACGTAGGCATCAAGGGCTTCAACCTCTACTACATCTTCAATCATCGACGCTTCACCTTCTCCTGACGCATTCAGTCAGAGCACCATACAACGCCGCTCAAGCGGTTCGTGGCTCTGCGGATTGGGCTATACAAAGCACTCGCTGAAGATAGACTGGGACAAGCTCTACACCACCGTTGCCAACCGTTTGGGCGAGGACGTGGCGGAACGATACATGGACAGCAACCTGAAGATGAAGGAGATAAAATACACCGACCTTTCCGTGTCGTGCGGATACGCTTACAACTGGGCGTTCGCTCACAACTGGCTGGCTGCGGCTTCACTGTCGATGGCGTTAGGCTACAAGAACGCTACGGGCAATGAAAACAGCGACGTGCTCTCATTCCGCGACTTCAGCATGGACAACTTCAACATCGACGGTGTGGGACGCTTCGGCATCGTGTGGAACAACATGAGATGGTTCGCCGGCATGAGCGCCATAGTACACTCGTACAACTACAAGAAGCCACGATTTTCAACGAATAGTATGTTCGGAAGTCTGAACATATACTTCGGATTTAACTTCAACAGGAAGAAGTAACACTATACATTAAACACAAACAGCATGAAATCAATCGTATTCACAATAATAGCCGCAGCAATGCTGACAACGCAGTGCTATGCAGCAACGAACGACAGCGCACTCGTGATGCAGCACATCGCAAAGGCACAAAAATACCGCACATCCATGCCAACGACAACCAATGCCGACATACAGCGCCGGAAGCTGCTGCTGCATATAGCACGCGGTTTTCTGGGCATACCATACGTGGCAAAGACGCTGGAGGTAAACCCAAAGGAGAGTCTTGTGGTCAATCTGCGCCAGCTCGACTGCACCACATACGTAGAAAACGTGCTCGCCGTGTACGAGTGCGTGAAGAACAACCGCACATCCTACGCCGACTATCTCTACTTCCTGCGTATGATACGCTACGTTGGCGGCACGGTGTCCTACCCTACGCGCCAGCATTACTTCACGGAGTGGATAGAGGAGAACACAAAGAAGGGCTTCGTGCGCGAAGTGAACGCACCGAACCCACCGTTCAACACCCGACAAACGCTCCGCATCAACTTCATGAGTACGCATACGGAGGCATACCCGATGCTGAAGAACAACCCGAAAATGGTGAAACCGATAGCCCAGATGGAGCAACGCCTGTCGGGCAAGACATATATGTACATACCGAAGGGCGACATCAAAAACACCAGACTGCTGCGGTCGGTGATACACGACGGCGACATCATCGCCATCATAACAAAGAAAAAGGGACTCGACACGTCGCACATCGGCATCGCCGTGTGGCACAAGAACGGACTGCACATGCTGAACGCATCGCAGATTCACAAGAAGGTGGTGGAGGAACCGATGACACTGCACGACTACATGCAGAAACATCCGTCACAGGTGGGCATCAGAATAGCACGAATCAACTGACCACCCTCAGGGGGTGCACTTGTCTCAAGTGCACCAACAAAGCTGTACAATGATTAAGTTCATGGGGTGCACTTGCCTCCGCTCGGCTTTGCCGCTTACCAGAGCAAGAAGTGCACCAACCGAGTTGTGTAATGATTAAATTCTGATGGTGCACTTGAGACAAGTGCACCCCCTAAGAGAAAATCACCCCAACGCATCCTTAATATTCCGCATAAGCCCAGCATACTTCGCACGCTTCACCGCACTACCCTTGAACAGCTTGCGATATTCCTCTTCCGTAAGCTTGAGCCAGTCCTCACGCTTCATCGCAAGCAATTCGTCGGAAGGCTGCAGCTCGGGGGTCGTATTGGGCACAGCGAACCTATTCCACGGACAAGCCGACTGACAGCGGTCGCATCCATATATATAAGGAGCGAGCTTTGAAGCAAGCTCTTCCGGAATGTCACCACGATTTTCTATCGTCTGATAGTTCAGACATAGCCTGCCGTCGAACTTACAGGTTTCACCATCAGCGTTGCGCTGCAGCGCCTGTGTAGGACAAGCCTCGACACAGCGGTTGCACTATTTCTCACCAGATCTTCATCTGCCTGCACTTTCCCAGGTTCTGTCAAAAGAACGACTGTAGAACCTCCAAACTCGAACATTCCTTTTTCTTCATAAGCGCAGGTCATTTCCTCAAGCTTCAGCTCTTGGCCAACCGGGCAGATGGTAACGATTTTTTCAATGCCATATTTGTCAGCAAACATCCAGTCACGCTGGTCACCAGTCGGCACGCCCATAACAGCGCCGGTACCATAATCATACAGTACATAGTTGGTTACCCAGATTTCAACCTTACGACCGGTGAACGGATTGATGCAGTATACGCCGGTGAATACGCCCTCTTTTTCAGATTCGCTGGAGGTACGTTCGATTTCGGACTGATTGCGGACGCGCTCGCAGAAGGCGTTGATTTCGTCAGCCTTCGGATTGTTTTCGCACAGCTTTTTGATCAGCGGATGCTCAGCAGCCAGCGCCATGAAGGTTACGCCATAAGCGGTGTCAGGGCGGGTGGTGTAAACAGCAACCTTATCGTTCAGCGCCGGGATTTCAAAGGTGAATTCCAGGCCCTCGCTGCGGCCGATCCAGTTGCGCTGCATGGTTTTTACGCGCTCCGGCCAGCCCTCGAGCAGGCTCAGATCCTTCAGCAGCTCATCAGCATAATCAGTAATCTTGAAGAACCATTGGCTCAGATCCTTCTTCACAACCTCATGGTCGCAGCGCCAGCATTTGCCGTCGATAACCTGCTCGTTAGCCAATACGGTGTTACAGGTGTCGCACCAGTTAACAGCAGATTCCTTCTTCACAGCCAGACCACGTTTGTAGAACAGCTCGAAGAACCATTGCGTCCATTTATAATAATCCTCCTTGCAGGTTGCAACCTCGCGGTCCCAGTCGTAGGACAGGCCCAAAGCCTTCAGCTGACGAGTCATGTTCGCGATGTTTTCCATAGTCCATTTTTTAGGCGGAATGTTGTGCTTGATTGCAGCATTCTCTGCCGGCATACCGAAGGAGTCCCAGCCCATCGGATGCAGCACGTTGAAGCCCTTCATCGTGCGGAAGCGGGCGATAACGTCACCAATGGAATAGTTACGTACATGGCCCATGTGCAGGTTGCCGGACGGGTACGGGAACATTTCCAGTACATAGGATTTCGGTTTGGAATCGTCTTTCTCTACCTTAAATGTTTTGTTTTCTTCCCAGTATTTTTGCCATTTAGCTTCAATCTCATGGGGAGCATACTTTTCTTGCAGCATTTTGTTACCTCCTGAGTTTTGGTCGAAAATAAAAAATCCCCGACCTTAATAATAAGGTCAGGGACGAAAAAATTTCGCGGTACCACCCTGATTGCGGCCTACGCCGCCACTTAATTAGCCTTCACGCAGCATCACGTCCGCACATTTCCTTGCGGCTTCTTCACGGTGAGTTCATCTGCCGTAGCTGCTGGCTTGCATCGACCGCCAGCTTTCTGCAAGTTACTTTCGACTACTACTCCGCTTCACAGAATTTAAATAATAATATCTTGTATATTATATCTCGCAGAGCAGGAAAAGTCAAATTCTGCGCCGCATTCTTTTTTTATGCGCCACGCCTAAGAAAAATTCTCGTAAGGCCTGAGTGCAGCAGCCGCGAATTGTATACAGTATTAATCTCCACGCGTATACTCATCCACAGATTTTTATGCTATAATAGAAAACAGCAGCGCAGACTGCACAATTTTGTAAAGTAAGGAGTTTTATATAATGAAAATCTCTAATCGTATCCAAGCACTGACCGCTTCCCCTATCCGCAAGCTTTCTCCCTATGCTGACGCAGCAAAGGCAGCAGGCAAAAAGGTTTATCATCTGAACATCGGTCAGCCCGACATCGCCACCCCGGCACAATTCATGGACAGCATCCGTGATTATAAGGCTCCGGTTATCGCCTACAGCAACTCCAAAGGCGAAATGTTCCTGCTCAAAGCAATCCAAAAATATTATGCAGAAAAAGGCATGGACTATGCCATTGAAGATATTTTCGTAACCAACGGCGGCAGTGAAGCACTGATCATGGCTGTTATGGCTCTGTGCGATCCCGGCGACGAAATCATGGTTTTCGAACCGTTCTACGCTAACTACACCACCTTCTGCAAGGAATTTGGTGCAAAAATCAATGCTGTTCCGACCAGTGTTGACAACGGCTACCATCTGCCGAGCGAAGAAGAAATTGAAAAGCACATCACTCCGAACACTAAAGCAATCCTGCTGACCAACCCCGGCAACCCGACCGGCGTTGTTTACACCGAAGCAGAGCAGGAGATGATTTCCCGCATCGTGCGCAAGCATGACCTGGCACTCATCGCTGACGAGGTTTACCGTGAATTCGTTTATGACGGCGCATATCGCAGCTTCGGCACCATGCCCGAGCTTGATGACAACCTGATTATCATCGACTCCGTATCCAAACGCTACAGTGCCTGCGGCGCCCGCATCGGCTGCATCATCAGCAAAAACAAAGAGCTGGGCAAGCAGATCATCAAATGCTGCCAGGCTCGTCTGTGCAGCCCGATTTTAGAGCAGGTTGGCGCTGCTGGTCTGTACGAAACTCCGGTAAGCTATCTGGAGGACGTAAACAAGGAATACAAAAAACGCCGCGACACCATCGTTGCAGCCCTCAAAAAGCTGCCCGGCGTCAAGGCTTCCGATCCGAAGGGCGCTTTCTACATCATGGTTAACATGCCTGTTGACGATGCAGAAAAATTTGCTATCTGGACTCTGGAAAACTTCGCTATCGACGGCGAAACCGTTATGTTTGCACCGGGCAACGGCTTCTACAACACCCCGGGCGCAGGCGTAAACGAAGCACGTCTGGCTTATGTACTCAAGAGCGAAGACCTCGAACGCGCTATCTATATCCTGGGCGAAGCACTCAAGGCTTATCCCGGCCGCGTAGAAAAATAAGCTGCATAAACGAAAATTAAGAGCTGCACTGAAAAGTGCAGCTCTTTTTGTATGCCCGGATATAAAATTTTATTTGCTCAGCTTGCTGCCGATGATATAGCAGACAGCAGCCACCGCCATGCCGTTGATAGAAGCAATGCCATACGGCAGGAGATTAGCAACAACAGCGCCAGCCACAACGCCGATAACACTGCCCCACTCCACCTGCTTCAGCTCAACCTTCACGCCCGGCTGATATTTTTCGCGGTTCATGAAATAGCTCAGCACCAGAATAATACCAATCGGCGGCAGCGTTGCATTCAGCATGCCCAGGAACGGACAGAAGTTGTTATACAGCCACACTGCCAGCACCGTGCCCAGCGTACCGGAGAACAGCACCATATGCTTCTTGCTGAAGCCGGTGATATTCGCCAGGCCCAGGCCGGTGGAATACAGCGCATTATCATTCGTCGTCCAGATATTCAGGCCCAGAACCAGCACCGCCGTCCAGAACAGGCCCAGCTTCAGCATAACATCAAAAATATCGTTAGCTTCACCGCCGACAAAAATGGAGGAAACAGCGCCGAAGCAGAACATCAGGCTGTTGCCGATGAAGAACGCAGCCACTGTAGTCCAGAAGCCGGTTTTGCCGTCCTTCGCAAAGCGCGTGAAGTTTGGCGTCGCGCTGCCGCCGGAAACGAAGGAGCCAACAACAAGACCAGCGCCGCTGATAACCGTCAAATCGCCGCTGCTTTTCGCAAACTGCTCCACAAGCGTGCCCTCGCCCTGCGCCACAGCCATAAACATAGCCGCAGAGCCAAGAATCGCTACGCAGGGCACAGCGATATAAGAAATCGCCGTCAAGCTTTTAATACCAAAATATGCAGTCGCTGTCATGCAGACACCCGCGAAGAAAACCATGCCGTACATCACGACCTCGCTGTCGCCAAACAAAGCCTTCGCCACAGGAATCGCAAACATCGCCAGGCCTACGCCGAACCAGCCGGCCTGCGTAAAGCTGATCATCGCACTCGGCAGATAGCTGCCCTTTACGCCAAAGCTGCGCTGCGCCAAAAGGTCAAGCGACAGACCGCTTTCCGCACCAATAAAGCCCAAGGCACCAGTGTACGCGCCCAAAATCAGGCCGCCGACAACGAGCGCGCCGATAAAGCCGTAAAAATCCAGACCTTTGGCGAGCTGCTGGCCAACCCACATGCTTGCGGAGAAAAACGTGAAGCCCAGCATAATCATAAACATCGTCAGCAGACCGCGACGGTGAATCACCGGCACGAACGTACTAGTAAAATCTACATCAACAACCTTTTCTTTTGTACTCATAGGAACCCCCTCGAAAATTAAGCCAAATCAAAATTATAAACCAACATATTTGCCCACAGCCGCCTTAAACTCTGCAATGCGGCGCGTCGTAATCTCCTTCAAGGTTCTCTTCTTATTATTCTCAAGATAAGCCAGCTCCTGAGCATAAAGTCGCTTTGCAACCTCTTCGTCGATTTTGTGATAATGGTTTTCCTCCAGCCATTCCTCATAGCTCAGCGGAGTTTTATAGCCAAACTTTTCATCAGTAAACGCTGCGAAATCAACGGTATCCGCAATCGCGTCCAAGCCTTCCCAATACTCCATAACCTCATGGTAATGCTCAGGAATCTCATAACGACGCGCACCGCCATCATAAATAGTGCATTTCTCAAACAGCGCATCATCATCGTTCAGCGTCTGCTCGCGATATTCCGGCGCCAGCACGCTGTCCTTCCAGTAGAAGTCGACGAAGGGCAGATTGATGCCCGTGACGCCCTTTTCCTTATAGGTGCTGAAAATGCCCTCGTGATATACGCAGTAGAAGCCTTCAAAATCAGGCCAATACTCACGCAGCTCCTCGGTCAGGTTCTCCAGCACGGTGATGCCCATATTGCCGCCGATGGTGAAGAACACGATATTGCGCAGACGCGCACCAGCAGTACGATATTCCTTCACAATATATTTCAGGCACTTCACCAGCGTATCGCCCGTTGCAATAATATCGCCAATAATCAAGGTGCCGCCATCAATAATGCTCAGCTTCTTGTATTTGATATCCAAACCGGAAATAAGCTCGCCGTCAAATACTCTTTCGCAGGACAAAAAGCTCATATCATTGACAGAAATGCCTGCACGATAGCAGCATTCCTCCAGCGGATAGTTTAAGCCGCCGCGCAAAATCGTCAAAATATTAGCAGAGGTAATCAAGCCCTTCTTGTTGAAGAAATCAAGCACAGTCTTGGTAGGATTACACATACGATCATAGTTTTCGAAGCCTACAACCTCCGGAGAGTTAAGCAGGTGACGCGTTGTAGCACTAGTCACAATATAATAATGATTGTTCAGCTTATCGGCATCCAACCGATAAAGTCTGGCCTTGGCGTGATCATATACAGGAACAAGATCAACACCCTGAAGTTTTTTGAACATATTACCGCTCCTTTGCAAAAAGTCTCATATAATTCTATCCTGATGATTATATCATGAAGCAGCAAAAAAAGCACTAGCACAGCTTTACAAATTTTGCGCTGACTGCACACAAAAAATGACCTGATAAAAATGCTTATCAGGTCATTTAGTTTAAGCAATACTCTTCAATTGTACTGCAGCTTATTGCAGCTTTTGGTATTCGCCGTTATAACGAGCCTGCTCCTTTTCATAGCCAGTCCGCTTTTTCAATACGGCAGCTGTGCTCCTTCGTTTTCTTGTCATAGTTTATGCCAACCAAAAGAATATCCTTGGCGAACCCCTGCAAGCTCGACGGATATTTTTTCTCCTTAATCTGCATTATCGCAGTATCAGCATGCTGATTCCACTTCAATTCTACCAGCAGCGCCGGATAGTCATTGGCGTATTGCTGCTTGGGAATATACACAAAATCTGCAAAGCCTCGCCCGGCAGGCAGTTCTCTTATCGGCTTGAAGTAATACTCCATCGCCCCCAAAAAAGCAATTGCCAGCACACTGCTCAAAGAATTTTCGTCGTTATATTTAATCACGGAGGCATATTCAGCGTGAACCTTCTCAATCAGCTCTGCTAAAGTGTCCTCCTCCATATCAAGAGCAGCATGCAAAACGTCCTGCGACAGCCTTTGAAAATCTGCGAACTCATTCCATGATGTTTCTTCAAGCGCATCATAGAATTCGCTGCGTATCTCTTCATTAGGTATATAAGCCTTCTTTTCCTGCCCCTTATAAGCCAGATATCCCAGATGAATCAACGACGTCATAATATCATGCTTATTTTTAAAGGTCAGCATATCATTTTGATAGGTGCTCGTGCGCACAGGCACGGCATCGCCTGACAGCATCGTAATGATATCTGTTTTCAATCCATCAAAGTTCATATTAATCAACGGCACAATAGCTTCATAGGTGCCGGTCTGTGTCCAATAGCTTTGAAAGGTTCCTCTGAGCATCAGGCTGACAACAGCACGAGGATTATAAACATGATAAGCTGCAAGCTCGTAGCCATCATACCAGCGTTTAACCTCTACAAAATCCTTATTATACTCAGCACATAAGACTTTAACCTCCTCCTCTGTAAAGCCTATATACGGAGCCAAGCTTCCCGGATCGAGCATGGTATACTCATCAAAATTGTTCAAAGCCGACTGCGTTCTGTACTTTTTGATAGGCAAAATACCTGTAAGATAGGCCAGCGCTATATATTTAGCCGGTTCCGTCCCTTTGAAAAGATCTCTGAGAAAATCAATATACTCCTCTTGAACAGCCTTATTATCGGCCTCATCCCTGATAAGCACGTCCCACTCATCTACAATGATAATAAACCTGTTGCCTGTAGCTGCATTGATATAGCTTAACGCAGCAGCGACAGTATTTATTTCTTCCGGTATCACTGCTTCATATATATCCCTGAGCTCTTTTAAAATAACCCTGGAAATGAAGCTCACCGTGTTTTCGGCACTTCCTGCCTGTCCGGAGCACCACTGCACATCAAAATGAATAACATCATACTTGTTAAGATATTTGCTGAAGGAAGCGTCCCGTTCAATCTGCAATCCAGAAAAAAGCTTAGCCGAATCACAGCCCTTGCTGTAATAAGCTGTCAGCATATTGGCGGTAATCGACTTGCCAAAGCGACGTGGACGGCTGTTGCAAATAAATGCCTGCTGCGTGCCTAAAACATTATTAGTGAATTTAAGCATCGCCGTTTTATCAACATAAATTTGTGAATCCACAGCTGTCTGAAACGCACCGTTGCTTGGATTTACGAATATGCCCATCCGTTGTTCGCCTCCTTCTTTGCTGTCAAAGTTATATATAATATTATACCATATTTATAACTCCGGCAGGAGCTATTTTTTATCCCTCTCCTACCCAAAAGCACGCCTGAGAGTGGGGGCAAAGACGCTTTTAGATGCTATAATTACACTAACAAGATGACCGCTATGCTTAGGAGGTGGATGATTATGCGTCTTGGTAAAAAACTATTTTCCT
>OQWM01003588.1_pt1 | contig 10303 bp, 9 predicted proteins | sample 1691531 | NCBI WGS metagenome assembly OQWM01 (sample SAMN03418257, study PRJEB22391) | human gut metagenome | biome: human-gut; feature: organic feature; material: feces | host: Homo sapiens | place: Tanzania | collected 2013-01 | reverse complement strand
TTCGCAAATCTTGTGTTTGATCTAATAGAACTATTTCGTTGTCAGGCAGTTGACCGCGTTGTTGTTAGTATGATAAACAAGGGAGAGAAATGTGATGTCGGAGAGGATGGCAAACTCCGTGACCACACAAAGACATCTTTGACTAGACATATATTGGAGCGGTTGGAACGGTATGAGACTTATCGTGGTGAAAGTAGAACACTGAACGATATAATTGATTTACAAATACTGGATTTTTCAAGGTGCATATCTGAGGGTACGTCATTCCGTCCATATATTGCAAAATGGTAAAATCATTTGCGAAAGTTATGAAAGGTGTAACCCATTGTATTTCGCTTTATATGAGGGCAGAGGGCAGATTGTAACAGAAAAGGATTTTCGCAAATATAATAAGTCTATACAATCTTGTGAGGCTTTGCGAATGTTTTTAAAAAATATTTTCGTAACTAAATGAATGTCAATATGGCAAGAATGCTGATTTTCGTTAATGATAGTTTTGCGTTAAAGTCCTTGTCGCTTTTGCGATGTGAAAATGAGCTATTAGTTATAGGTAGATGCATAAAACATGTAGAAAAAGCTATGATATAATGTGAAAAAATAATACATTTGCGAAAACAATCATTCAACGCCATGTTTGGAATTGGATTTCAAGAGTTTATGGTAGTCCTGAATAAAGGTCTACAAACACAAAGACACTGGTTTTGAATCAGTTGCTAACGCCCTCATCTGAGAGGGTATGACAACTTAGTTGAAAAATTATGCGCACATTGTGAAAAATGTTGCTAACGCCCTCATCTGAGAGGGTATGACAACAATCGCTTCTATTTGATATAGAAAACGTTTGTTGCTAACGCCCTCATCTGAGAGGGTATGACAACTAGGACTGGTTTTCCATCTGATTGGATTTCAAGGTTGCTAACGCCCTCATCTGAGAGGGTATGACAACATGAAAGGGATTGAACACAAACACAAAAGAAGTGTTGCTAACGCCCTCATCTGAGAGGGTATGACAACTCCATTGATTAAGAGGTGTTGAAACGCTATAGTTCCAATACCTTTTATTTTGCGAACCAACAGTTCGCCACTGATGATTATATTTGCAGCAGATAAATCATCTGACTATGAGAACTAAGAAAAACTGTATTATTGTTGCATATGATATATCCAAGACCAATAGGAGAAACCGAATCGTTAAGCTGCTTGATACTTGTGGACATAGGGTAAATCGCAGCGTCTATGAATGTATGCTGAGCGATGCGCAACTGATTATGCTGAAACATTCTCTGCTACGAACGATTGATCCAACCGAGGATTCAATAGTAATATATCCGATATGTCTGAATTGCTTTTGTAAAGCGGAATATCTTCCTAGGCAGACGCATGCCGCTAAAGTCGTAAACCTATTTTATTGATAGAACTCTCTTATTGTTGCAAACGAATCAATATTTCGTTTATGATTTATACTTTTGCAATATTAACTAAAGAAAAGGAGGAAAAATGCCGGTAAACAAAGACGCACTGAAAAGGTATAGGGTGATTGACAAATTACTCTCCGACCCAAATAATTACTACACTACTAACCAGATATTCGAATACGTGAATAGAAAGACAGATAGTAGAGTTGGAAAAAGGATGATTCAGAAGGATATTCTTGCACTTGAAGAGGAGTTTGGCAAGACACTTCTAAGAAACAAGGGGCGTAGAGGTACAGTTTGCTACGAAGATCAGTCTACGCCGCTGTTTTATCAGGAGTTGACTCAAGACGAGGAAGACCTTTTCAGGGAGGTGCTCAGTACTCTCGGACAATTCGAGGGGCTGGATAATTTTACTTGGTTTGACCTTCTGAGTAAAAAACTAAGCATGAAAAATGAAAGACGGTCTTTTCCAATAATCTCTTTTGGGGAAAATGACATTCTCCAGTTCTCATCGAACCTTCTTGGACGGCTCTTTACAGCCATCTCTCGCGAGAAAGCTATTCGTATCAAGTATAAACCATTTGGAAAGAGTGAGAGGCAATATGAAATATATCCTTATCAATTGCGCCAGTACAATTCTCGCTGGTATCTTATCGCCACTCCAGTTGGCAATGAAGAGAAACCATATAAAGTAGACTTCATCGTTAACTTTGCACTTGACAGGATGAATGATGAATTTGAATACCTTGAAGATGTACAATACGTAAAAACAACTGTAGACTTGACGTCAATGTATGAGGAAATTGTTGGCGTAACTTTAGATACGGACATGGAGGTTGAGTGTATCTACTATGCTGTAAGTCCCAAGTCGGTCAATTACATCAGGAGTAAGCTGATACATCGGACTCAGATGGAGGCGACAGGCAAGGAACTACAGCAGTTGAGGAAGAAATATCCGCAATTCAAGGAATGGAATTTTTACTCAATAGAGTGTCGACCAAATCATGAATTATTTGCTCTGCTTGAATCCTATGGAGGAAACATCATAGTTCTTGAGCCGTATGACATACGGACTGAGATAGTAGAAAGAGTCCGTCTGGCTGCAGCAAATTATGGTATTGCGGAGATATCGGGAGAGGAGAGCATCGATAAAGATAAGAGGTGACAATACGGACAATATATTTCGTGATTGCTGGATGGATGCTGAATGAGACGTCCCATATGGTATGGTTGACCAACTTCTCGGCAAAAAACTGAAATCAGGTAAGAATCAGGAAATGATTCCGTTGTTGATTGTGAACAAAACAAAAAAACGATATGAAAAACACAGAAAAAGACAGATTGTGGAGACAATATACTCAAAGAACATGGACAGAACAAACAAAGGAATCAATGACCTCATCATAACCGAAGCACTTGCCGAGGCAACGAAGTCATGCAATAACTCAAATGAGTACTTCATGGTACTCAGTGCGCTAAACCTGCTGAACTCGGCAATAAAGGACACGCACTGGAAGCATGACCTCTCATACGGGTTCATCAAAGGAAAAGCCGCTGAACTGTTCGAGAAGTGGATAAAAGTTCCTGTTGAAGGTGTGAATGCCTACTATAACTCTCAAGAGGGGGCTGTCTTCTTCAGTGTTGATGGAGTTGTGTTCAGTTATCATAGGATAAAACTATCCGAAAAGATAAGGAGCTTAATCCAGACATCTGGAAATAAGCCGATTACTTGGACTGGAGTCAGACTTCAAAAGATACCAGTCGAACTATTCGATCTGGCAAAAGCAGTCTGACGATACTCTTTGATACCGGAATAATCTTAAATGTACAGAAATATGTTATCTTTGTGTATGCTTTCAGCACAATTAGTTCTTTGACATGGTTCTATCTGCCTCATACTTGAGGCAGGACAGATAAGGAAGTGTAGAGGAAGAAGTCCCCATTATTTTCCGTTTTTTTGATGATGCCCTTAGCTGAATGGTCAATCGTATTTTTTTGGCCGGATGTAGGATGGCACGGTGCTATCCGAGATAAGGCAGTCTCAAAAATTAGAAAAATATGGAACAGACAAAAAACGCGATTGCCACAGCATCAAACATCAACGTACTCTCAACTTTCACTCAGGAGTCACTCAACTCCATGATGGACACAGTTCGTCGCACTGAACTCAGAGGTTACTCGAAAGCTCAACAGGACGACATGTTGGGTGATGCTCTTCTCCATCTTTGTGAGAAAGCCAGCAATGGCTACTTCAGCAGCGTGGATAGTCTCAGCGGTGTTAAAGCCTTGAGTTTTACCATCATGAAGCGCAAAGCCGGGGATGTGAGAGATAAGGTCAAGACTTTCCGCAAGCATGTAGATATTGATCCAAAGGACATATCAGATATGTTCGATGGCGAGTTCGACTTAACGGAGGACGTGGATGATTACGAGGATCAGAAAGACTCGATGAATCGCTTTATCAAGGCCCTTCCGGGCAAAGAGGGAGATGTGTTGAGAAAGACCTTCGAGGGATACTCCGATGACGAGATTATGGCAGATCTCCAGATGTCACGCAACAACGTGCAGAAGACCAGGTGCACAGCTAGGTCCAAGGTTGTCAGGTTTATGAAATCGTCCGGGTATGGATGCAGCAACAGCCGCTCCGAAACACGTCCGTCCGCTGAGGCCGACGCTTCAGCGGATTTTTTTTTGTGCTAGTAGTAAGAATCCACCTGTGATTCCGTTGAACATAGTGAACAAAATAAACAGAACAATGAAAAACACATACACATCAGAGAACAGAAAAAAGAATCATTCAGTCAGCAGATCAATTTCAGAAGAGCGTCCTGATTTCAAAGGCGGAATCCAACTTGGAGACCTCTCAATCGCAATTGAGAACGGCAGCACAAAGCGCAAAGTAAGACGCATTCTGGAGAAACGAGTCAATCAAGACTACTGGAGCCATGTGCGCAACAGTCAGGTAAGAGACAACCGTCACAGGGCGTCTTCAAAGAAACATATCTCCAGTGTCACAATAAAAATTTTCGGTGGACCGGTTACCGGATACGAATATTGGACATAAATATCTGTGAGATTGATAAGAATTCCATTGTAGAATCCGTTAAGCATTGTAAACAAAAGTAATCAGATATGAAAAATTTAGCACTGACAGCAAACATTGAAAAGGCTTTCGCAAGCATCTTTCCGATATATGGTAACAAAGGTCTCGATGTACTTTCCTTAGATAAGGATACGCACATGTACCTTGTAGATCAGCATCAGTTCGACTCCGGAAACAGAAGTTTGACTTATGCCGCCATTGCAGGAAATGTTGTCGCTGAAGTGGTGCTTGGTCACTTTCACGGATGGGAATACAGGAACAAGCTTAGAGTCATCGTGCTTGATGGACAAGACTTCAAAGTTGTTGCGACAAAGGAATGGGGCCAAAGCACCAGAATGGATATGGCCGTTCTCCGAGAAACAGTCTCCGAATGCTTGGCTGGCTATCCAGCAACTAACCCTGCAACATCAGGTTTCAGCAAGGAGATTCTCAAAGGAAAGATGAAGGAAATGACCCGGGAACTGTTCAGCCAAACAGAAGATTTCCTGGACTCACAGCTTGGCAGACAGGTACTTCTGGCTTATTGCGAAGCAAACAATACTTGCCGTGATTTAAGCAAGTTCATCGGCTGCTAGAGAAATACATAATTGAAACCTAAAACTGAAAAAAGCTATGGAAAACTCACTTGTACTAGCGACTGTAAAGTCAAAATTTCCTTCGTTCAACGGAACCGGAATCACATATAACGATGTGTCCAGAATGTTTTTGACTCCTGCATGGGTGTCAAATGCAGGCAATGCATACCAGGAGGGACTCAGAATCTCAGACAAGATAGCTGTTACCTACAACATAGGTCACGGATATGCTCATACATTTTCCTCAATGGAATCAGGCTGTTCCGTTAAGAGGGTGGAAAGACCATGCTGATCGGGGAGCGGAGCTTTAACAACTACTGGTGGAACGAAAGAGATGTGAATTCGGAAACGGTAAACCTGCTTGCCGACTATGTCAAAGGTCAGTGTAAAGTTCTTGGCCTTGGTACTCCAGACCCGAACTACGTCAGGCAGTTGGCAACGTCCTTCGTTGATGAAACTGTTCCGGAAACAAAGTTACTTGGCAGGAAAGAATCACCTCTGGATTCCGTCCATTAAAATATAATAATCAAAAAAGAAGAAAAAATGGAAGCAAAATTCGACATCGGCAACAACGAGCAGAGAGCAGCCTACAAAATGATCGAGCGTACCAACAACAGCTTTTTCCTTGCAGGAAGAGCCGGTACAGGAAAGACCACATTCTTGAGGAATGTCCAGAAAGACATAAAGAAAAAGTTCATTGTGCTTGCTCCAACAGGGCAGGCTGCAATCAACGCAGGTGGTCAAACCATCCATTCTTTCTTTGGATTGAGTTTCGGAGTACTCGGCCCTGGTGAGATCGGTTCTCTCAACAAGGACAAGATTAACCTTGTCAGGAATATCGACACGATTATCATTGACGAGGTTTCAATGGTAAGATGTGACATTATCGATGCCATTGACCGTACACTCCGTCACTATATCGGAAACTCTGCACCTTTCGGAGGTGTGCAGATGGTCTTTGTGGGTGACATGTTCCAGCTAGAGCCAATCGCAACGATGAAAGACAAGGAAACGCTTCGTGCAATCTATAGCCATGATTGCTGCTACTTCTACAAGGCGGCAGTCATTGAGAGGATTGACCTCCCGAAGATCGAGTTCCTCAAAATCTACAGACAGAGCGACCCCAGCTTTATTCAACTGCTGGAGCATGTAAGGACCGGCCGGATGACTGTGCGAGATCTCATGATGATCAATAGTAGAGTTTCTCTCTGCGATGATGACAAGATGCGCATAACTCTGACTTCGACAAATGCTGATGCAAAACGCATCAATGATGGCAATCTTTCAGAGATAGAGTCTGGAGAGAAGGTCTACAAGGCCGAGTACTTTGGTAAGTCCAAGGTGTCGTCAGAGATTGCAGAGGAGGCACTTACTCTCAAAGTCGGTGCTCAGGTGATGTTTACCAAGAATGACCGTGGAAGACGCTGGGTAAACGGTACCATCGGTGAAGTGGTTGAGCTTGGCGAAGAAAGAGTTGCTGTGAAGCTTGAAAACGGAGATCAGTACATAGTGGAAAAAGAAGAGTGGGAAACCATTGAATATGAATACGACCCTGAGAAGAAGGCGTGCAAGAAAACTGTTGTAGGAAAAGTTCAGCAGCTGCCCCTGAGACTTGCATGGGCTATTACTATACACAAGAGCCAGTCGCTTACTTTTGACCGGGTGGCCATTGACTTTGGTAAAGGAGCGTTTTCAAATGGGCAGGCGTACGTCGCACTGAGCCGCGCAAGGAGTTTCGACGGACTTGAACTAGTTCGCCCTATGACTCCTGCGTCGGTCAGGGTGTCTAAAACCGTCTTGAACTTCGCTGAGGATTTCAATGACATGGACACTATCTCAAAGGAACTTGCAATAGGAGAGGCGATAAGTGTGTATGAGAAGAGCAAGGACTACGATGGTGCCGCAGGAACTCTTTATGATATGACTGTAGAGGAGATATCCAACGGCCATGAGGACAGAGCGTACGACTACCTGATGAGGGCAATGGCTTTCGTTGTGGATGATGAGTGCCTGCAGGGAAAACAGTGGCCTGGCGTAAGAGGAGCGAGCAAGGAGCAAAGGCTTATGGAGGCATGTGGCCTTTATTATGCCGGAGACTGTGACGCTGCTTGCCAGATTCTTGTCGGAATTGACCGAACATGGCTCGAAAATAACCTTCTGGGCTTGTATATCCTTTCTCGTTGCTACGAAGACAAGCATGATTGGAAAAAAGTGGAGGATATCTACTACCAGATGCTTGCCATCTTCAACTCGGCAAGAGATATGGGGCTCGACTCTATTTCCTTCAGGAAGTTCAAGTACAGAATGGCCATTCTGAATGAGAGGGTGTTTGGAGATCCCGGTCTGGGAATTATCCGAAACCTCCTCGCAGAGAATCCTTCATACGATAAGTATCACAAAGCTTTGAGGTGGATGCTTCTTAAGCATAATGACATCATCGCCAGCGTGAAACATGAAAGGGGTGAAGAGCCATGTGAACTTGTGAGGACGCTCATCAATGGCTCCGTGCCTGAGGATGAGTTCATCATCAGGATGCAGGCCGAGCGCACTGAGAAGTCATCGTCATGGAACGAGTACCGTCGTTTCATCAATGCCTTAAAGCTACCAATGGCCTGCTAGGAACAAAATTGAAAGATTTTTTATCTGGATGGGTAAGAATCTCAGTGTGATCCCGTTGTCTAATGTGGAGGACCACGGTGGCACTCTTTAAAAACATAAAATGAAAAAAAACTATGAATAACAGTTCAGTAAACTACGGACTCAAGAAGTTCGGCTTCATCAACAACTTCAGCGCACAGATTGCACAGTTCAACTACCTCCTTCAGGGTACCGAAAACTCAATGAAGGGTTATGAGATAGATGCTCTGGTCGATGGGCTTCAGACTATCAACCTTAACTCCTTTGGCTGTGACAACTTCCACGGGGCTCCTGTGGATGCGGCGCATGCAGTGTACCGACTCATCAACACCGGAGTAAAGACAGCCTCCGGCGAAGATATCGTAGGATTGTTTACTCTCAATAAGAAGCGCAGAAGCTTCGAGGGTGTCACCTGGACTACAAGGCGAGGGCTTCGTATGGAAGTTTCACTGAGGAGCCGTCCTCACATCGGCGACATTTTCTTCGCCTCGAAGGAGACATTCGATGCTTTTCTTGACAGCATCGCAAAGAATGCTGTACCTGAGCCTTGGAACTTCTCCGGGAAGGAGGGTGCATGCGCATATCCGATTCTCAAATCCTACCTTGAGAATATCTTCTGGAAACTGAAGAAGGAGGCTGCCGAAGGAAAGAACAACAAGGTTGTGTATAGTTCGGATGGCCAGCACATCCTTTTCAACACCAATCTTCCAGACACGTTTGGTAACGACATTCTTATTCTTGCTGAGGTGAGAAAGAAGGCCAACGGAGAGGAGTACTACGAGAATCCATCAATGTCACGAGGTGGTATATACGGGCGTAGACAGTATGGTTTCCGTGATGATGCAAAACCAGAAGCAGCAACATTCTTCGAGGATGTGAATGAGGTTATCTTCCAGTCCTCTTGGGAGATTGACACGAGCTTTGATCATCTCTTCCACATAATCCAGGACAACCGTCCTCGTTTCCCTAAGGATTACCAGGAGAAGAACCCTGCAGAGGTTGCCGGTGATCTGGAAAAGGCAATCAGCCTCGCAGTGAAGATGGCAAAACGCAACTTCAAGTACATCGCACCGATGTATAGGCCTCAGAAGGATGGAATCCAGCTACTGATGCCAATCTACCTTAAAGGAAGCTACAGGCAGGCTCCGGACTTTGCTCTGGTGCTCACACCTGAGAATGGCATCTATCTGCCCGAGACCATCTTGCCAATAGAGGGCGCCTACCAGAATGCTCGTTTAATTGCGATGCCGGACGAAGCTTGGTTGAAACCAGATACAATCTTTGGCGGCACTGCCGTGTAAGAGGTTTTACTCAAAAACAGTAGTAAAGAGTATGGAAAACTTACAGAATACTGAAATGGAAAACGAGGTAACGACACAGGATGTGGAGCGAGAGGGCGGAGAGCAGCGAACTGGTCACAACGGCCATGAACGAGGTGCGGGAATCCATGAAGATGCGCACAAAGATGGGAATGAGGGCGTAGGGGACGAGGTAAACACTATAGAAATGGTGGGCCATCATGAGATAGGTGATGACGGGGAACACCGTGACGAACGAGAAGAGCAGGAGCACACTGTGGGGCGAGGAAAAATAATCGCGCCTGAAGAGTTTGAGATAGGTGAACAGCAAACTGATGAGGAGGATAACGAATATCACCTGGCCCGCAAAGATAAACCAATAGCCGCGCGAGGGGTCCATGCGCTGTTCGCTCTCTTTCTTGAGCGAATTGAGGATGCGCACGTGCTCGGCATTGACAATCTGTCCCCGGTCGATGACGAGTTGTCCGCTCTGCACCATGCCGATATTGTCGGACACCTGCGAAAGTTCACTCTGCAATTCCAAGCGATTTTTGGCGGTATCGTTTTTCACGTTGACCGCCAGATAGTCGTTGAGATTGCATCCGCGCAGAGACTCCTGCGACAAGGCACCCTTGTCGCGGTTCAAGAGATAGTCGTAGGCCGTTCGGATGGTGAAGAAGTTCTCCACTTCCCCTGTCGTGGCCTCTTGTCCTCTAATGAGCCTCAAGGCGTGAGAATCGCTTTTCAGAAAGCCTTCATAGTCAGACACATCCAATATGCCGCGAGCATATATCTGCCGCAGATTTTCAACCAGCCGCGGGAGATAATAGACGGGGATGCCACGGAACTTCCCGGCATAGAAATCCTTGCGCAAAGCGGCAATCTGCTTTTCGGCCACAAGGGAATCTACGCGATAATAGGGCACGAACTGCCGCACGACACTGTCGCGCTCTCGCTTCACCTCGTCGTCGGTCTTGTAAATCACGAAATCGTACGAGGCAATGAGCTGAGGATAATGCCAGGGCTTGTTGAGCTCATAGACATAGCCAAACTTGCTCTCTCTGGGCAGAAAATAAATCAACGTCACGACCGACACCAGGAGGGTGCAGGCCACGGTCAAGAAACTCCTGCGGGAGAGGGTTTGCCAAATGGATTTGGGTTTCATGTGCTGGATTAATTGGTGTTCGACAAATGATTGGGCAGGGGCTGCGCTATCAATGCCACCTGCAATTGGAGAAGAGAGACGCTCTGGCCGCAACAAGAGGATGTCATGCT
>OQWM01003585.1_pt1 | contig 10307 bp, 5 predicted proteins | sample 1691531 | NCBI WGS metagenome assembly OQWM01 (sample SAMN03418257, study PRJEB22391) | human gut metagenome | biome: human-gut; feature: organic feature; material: feces | host: Homo sapiens | place: Tanzania | collected 2013-01 | reverse complement strand
GCTAAGCACCGAAGACGGTGAGCACTGGAAGGGACATTTTACTATGTTCGCGCGCGATATGCGCGCGTTCCAATATATATATGTAGTGGTCAAGGACGGCAAGGTGGTGCGCCGTGAGTGGGATTCCGTGCCGCGCAACTTCCCTTGCGGAAGCCAGGAAACAAACTTCGTGTTTCCCGACTACTGGCGCGACATTCCCGCTGAAAGCCACCTCTACAGTTCGGCCTACACACATAGCGTATCGCCTTTCAGACCCAGACCTTCGAGCTTTGTCTATTACAGACGTACCATAGTGTTCCGTGTGCTGGCACCACAGCTTGGCACTGGTGGGCAGTCTGCCCGCATTGGGTGGCTGGCGGGCTACACAGGCTATGCGCATGCAGGGTTGCGGGCCCAACGAATGGGTACTCTCGCTTAATGCTGACGGACTGCAAAGTCCCTTTGAATATAAATATGTGGTGCTCGACGAACAGACAGGCAGTCCGCTTGAATGGGAGCAAGGCGACAACAGGCAGAGTCCACAGATGGCCATCCAACCAGGCACAGTGCTGGCCGTGTGCGACCACAATCTGCGACTGCCTGCACGTCATTGGCGTGTGGCAGGAATGGTGGTACCCCTCTTTTCGCTGCGGTCAGAGAGAAGCCAGGGATGCGGTGATATGGGCGACCTGGCAATGGCTGCCGACCTGGCTGCCAAAGCCGGGATGCATGCGATACAACTGCTGCCCATCTACGACACCACCCAGAGCCACACCTGGCGCGACTGTTACCCCTACAGCGCCATCAGCATCTACGCGCTCCATCCCATGTATGCCGACCTGAGACAACTGCCACGACTGGCCCAGGAGGCACTCATGAGCAAGATGGAAGCACGTGCCGCCGAACTCAACGCAATGGCACAAGTGGATTACGAGGCGGTCAACGCACTCAAACAAGACTACCTGCGTGCACTCTATGCCCAAGAAGGCGAGCGCATAGAGGCAGAAAAGGAATACCACACATTCTACACCGACAATGAGGACTGGCTTCTGCCCTACTGCGCTTTCTGCCTGTTGCGCGACCAGTATGGCACCTGCGACTACACCCAATGGCCACAGCACTCGACCTATGAGGCAGGAGAAGTGCGCACGTTGGTGGAGCACAGGCACCGCGAAGCCGGCTATTACGCCTTTGTGCAATACCTGCTCGACAAGCAGCTGAGGAAAGCTTCTGCCCATGCCCACGAGGTGGGCGTATGGCTCAAGGGCGACATCCCCATCGGCATCAGCCGCACAAGTGTGGAAGCCTGGACTGCTCCTCACCTGTTCCATCTTGACGGGCAGGCCGGAGCACCACCCGATGCCTTCAGTACCACAGGCCAGAACTGGGGTTTTCCAACCTACAACTGGGAGGCAATGGCACAGGACGGCTACCAGTGGTGGCAGCGTAGGCTCACCAAGATGGCACAATACTTTGATGCCTACCGCATCGATCACGTGCTGGGATTCTTCCGTATCTGGCAGATTCCACGTTCGTGCGTGGACGGACTGTTGGGACACTTCGAACCATCATTGCCCATGAGCCGTAAGGAGATAGAAGGCATGGGACTCAACATCGACCCGGCTCTGCTGACAGAACCACACATCACCGATTCGCTCATAGACAGCCTCTTTGGCGCACAAGCAGCATGGGTGAGGGAACATTGTCTCACCAGAAAGGCCAATGCACTCTACTGTCTGCGCTCCGAATGGGCTACACAGAGGCAGATAAATGACAGCCTTCCAGATGACGGAACCGACATGCGCACCCATCTGCGCCAGGGACTCATGAGGCTCACCAGCCAGGTGCTCTTCATCGCCGACGAACAGAAAGTGGGCCATTATCATCCGCGCATTGAAGCTTTCAGAGAACCTGCCTTCCGTGCGCTTACCAATGAACAGCAAGAGGCATTCCGCCGCATCCACCAGCACTACTACCATGAGCGGCACAACCATCTGTGGGAGGAACATGCCATGCAAGTGCTTCCTGTACTGGTGCAAGCCACTCACATGCTTGTTTGCGCCGAGGATCTGGGCATGGTACCACAGTGTGTGCAGCCCGTGCTGGAACGGTTGCGCATCCTCACACTGGAGATTCAGACGATGCCCAAAGCCTACGGACAGCTCTTTGCCAACCTGGAGGCCAACCCCTATCGCAGCGTTGCCACTATCTTCACACACGATATGCCCACCCTGAGACAGTGGTGGCAGGAGGAGCCCGAACGTGCACAACTCTACTTCAGACACGTGTTGCACCATGGTGGAGAAGCACCAAGGGAAATGCCGGGCTGGCTCTGCTCCGAAGTGGTGGAACGTCATCTGGCCTCTCCCTCCATGCTCTGCCTGCTCAGCCTGCAGGATTGGCTCGCCACAAACGAAAGCCTGCGCAACCCTGATGCAGAGGCCGAGCGCATCAACATTCCTGCCAACCCGCACCACTACTGGCGTTACCGCATGCACCTCACGCTGGAGCGTCTGGCTGCTGCACGCGATTTCATATACAGTCTGCGTAACATGATAGCACAGAGCGGGAGGCTCTGAAGGATATTTTTTCAAGTTTGAGAATCAAGGTCAAATATATGCATAATAAGATAGAACACAATGAATAAAGAAACGGACAACACATATAGAGGAAACGGACTTGCCTGCCGCCTCCTCATGACCATCGTCATCGGTCTGATGCTTAGTATAGGCACATATGCCGCAAAGCTCACTACGTTCAGAGTCAACCGCATGGCTCATGCCACAGGAGTGATGCGCACAGCCCAATTCGGCTGGCAGATAGAGTCGGGCAAGAGGGATGTGAAGCAGACTGCCTATCGCATCGTGGTGGCCACCAGCCAGCGTGCACTCACACAGAAAGCAGGAGGCCGCGAACTGCTGTGGGACTCCGAGCAGGTAGAGAGCGAAGAGACACTGCAAATACCCTACCAAGGACGGCGCCTGCCATGCCAGAGCGACATCTACTGGCAGGTGACTGTATGGCTCAACACAGGCGAGCGCATCAAAAGTCCTGTGCAGAAGTTCAATACCGGCATGCAGCTTGCCGACTGGCATGCACAGTGGATAGGCATCAACGACCCCGAGAATGTCATTACCGAAAAAACGGGTTGCCGCACACTGCCAGCACGCTATCTGCGCCGCGAATTCCAGATTAAGGGCAAAGTGCGCCGTGCTGTCCTCTATGTGAGCGGAATGGGAGCCAGCAACACCTACATCAACGGGCAGCCCGTCAGTAAGGATATCATGGGCACTCTGCCCACAGGTTATGACCGGACACTCTATTATAACACCTACGAGGTGACCCAGTTGTTGCACAAGGGCAGCAATGCTATTGCGGCCGTACTGGGCAATGGCTATGCGCTCGGACTTCGCACCGAGCATCGTTCCTTCGGTCTGCCCCGGCTCAAGGCACAACTGCGGGTGGAAACAGATACCGACACACTCCTCATCCCCACTTCGGATGAATGGAGAGCCACAGCCGACGGACCCATCACTGCCAACAACATCTACACCGGCGAGAACTACGATGCGCGCAAGGAGCAGAGCGGATGGACAGCCCCAGGCTTCGATGATTCATCATGGCAGAAAGCCACCATCATGCCGCAGCCCACAGGAATGCTCGAACCACAGCCTACGCCTGGCCGTCGCACACAACTTTGCCTCACCCCCCGCAGCATTCGCACTACAGCCGACGGGCGATACATCTTGGATATGGGACAGAATATGGTGGGCCAGCTGCGCGTTACGCTTCAGGGCAAGACAGGACAACCTGTAATCATCCGCCATGCCGAGACTCTTGACCCTGCCGACCCCGACAAACTCTATACGGCCAACCTTCGCTCGGCACTTTCCATCAATACCTACATCCCTGCCCACGACGGCACCTTCACCTACCAGCCCAGTCTGGTCTATCAGGGATTCCGCTATGTGGAAATAAGCGGAGCACAAGCACAGCCCGCTCCCAAGGATATCAAGGGGCTGGTGCAATATGACGAGATGGAGAGCCGAGGCTCATTCGAGTGCAGCGACACACTCCTCAACCGTCTCTTCTCCAACGCCCTGTGGGGCATCAGAGGCAATTACCAGGGGATGCCATTGGATTGTCCGCAGCGCGACGAGAGATTGGGATGGCTGGGCGACCGCGTGACCGGTTGTTTCGGAGAGAACCTTCTCTTGGACAATGCCGCACTCTATTACAAGTGGCTTCGTGATATCGAAGACACCCAAAGGGAGGACGGACTGGTGGCCGACATCAGTCCCACGTTCCTCAACCACTATACCGAAAACGTCACATGGCAGGCAGCCTTCGTGTATGCCACCTACATGCTTTTCACGCACACCGCCGACCGCCAGGCCGTTATGCAATTCTACCCCGCTCTGAGGCGCTGGATGCAGCGTGTGGAACAGGGAATGATGCAGGACGGAGTGGTGGTGCGCGACGTGTATGGAGACTGGTGCATGCCGCCCGAAAGCAAGGAACTCATCAACAGCCAGGACCCTGAACGCATCACCGACGGTGCCGTACTGGCCACCACAGTCTATTATGACTGCCTGGGCAAAATGGCCGAGATGGGAGAGCAACTGGGACTGGAGGCCGATGTACATTATTATAATAAGCTGAGGAAAAGCATCAAGGAAGCCTACAACCGTAAGTTCTTCAATCCTGCCACGGCACAATACAGCAACAATACCGTGACTGCCAACCTGCTCTCACTTGAACTGGGGCTGGTGCCCGAAGGCTATGAGGAGCGGGTGCTGGGCAATATCATCGATGTGACAGAGCGGAAGTTTGACAGCCATGTGAGTTGTGGAGTGCTGGGAATACAGCATCTCATGAGAGCGCTCACACGCCGCGGACACACCAATCTGGCTATGAAGATTGTAGGCCAGCACACCTTCCCCAGCTACGGATACATGATAGACCACGGAGCCACCACCATATGGGAACTGTGGAACGGCGATACAGCCAATCCCGCCATGAACAGCGGCAACCATGTGATGCTCCTGGGCGACCTGCTTCTCTGGTATTACGAGGATCTGGCAGGCATCAGGCAGATGGATGGCACACAGGGATACCGGTATCTGGACATGCGTCCATGCTTCCCCCAACAGCTCCACCACGTGAAAGCCTCTTACCGTAGTGTATCGGGGTTAATCAGGAGCGAATGGCAGAAGGATGGCAACCACCTCACCTGGCAGATAGAAGTGCCGGCCAACACTCAGGCCAGACTGACCATCCCCAGCCGCTTCCGCGTGTTCCCCTGCACAGGCAAGGGCATCCACAAGGTGGCCGAGCAAGACGGTTGCACCATCATCGAGGTGGGCTCAGGCAAGTATAAGTTTGAAACAGAGAAGTATTAGGTTCCAGGAGAAATCATCCTTCTGACCTCTAACGAATTTACTCAGAACGGCAAGCCAAACAAATCCGCAGCCACCTCCTAACGACCGATTCCTATCAACAAGCGAAACAAAACCATTCATCAACCACCAACCGACAAACTCAGAACAGAGAGCAAAGCGAATGAAGAATGAAAATATATGGCCGCTCCTGCTGCTTGCAGGCACATTGACCACCTGTCCGCTGGCAGCACAAGAACCCCTGCGGGGAGAAGTGAAACTCATAGGGTCAGCCACCGAGCATGGGCAGCCCGTGGCAATGAACGAACTCACGCCCAACGGGCAGCACACTGGAGTCTATGAGGCTTACATGAAGGCCAGGCCGGGCGAGTTCGCCATCATGTCTGTTTCACCCGACAGCAAAGATACTCTCTGGCTGGGACGGGGAAGCGCGGAACACAGCGTGAAGAGGGGCGGAAAGCCCTTCGCCAGCAGCAGCGAACAGGTGGTAAGGGTGCGGTTTGACTCCCGACACAGCCAGCTGGGCATCCTGCCCGTTACACTCTGCCTCAAAGGAAACATCGTAAAGGAAGGCACGCAGATGACCTATGCAGGCAACGGAGTGTGGAGGTCGCAGGTGGAGATGAACAGCGGAGACGTATTCCTCTTCAGCGACAAATTCTTCTATTTCGTCCTCAACGGTCAAGATTCGCTTGCCATCAAGCGCCTCACGAATGACCGGCACAGCGTGGGAATGCCCTCAGAAGGATATCAGGCAGAGAACATACGTATCAACCGTGGTACCTACACCCTCACGCTCGACATGAACCAGCGCACTTGGGATATCGATGCACCCATCCAGGAATACCGCATCTCGGCCTTTGGTTCATCGGTATGCAATGGTGAGGGAGCCGACGGACATAGGGGATATGCCTATATGTACGGGCAGCAACTGGCTGACCGATACCGCTTGGGCCAAAGCCCCACGCCCTTTGAGGTAAGCGGAGTATCGATAGGCGGCAACAGCACAGTTGCCCTACTCCATCGCTACGACGAACTGATACACGACTTCGGGCGATATGTCATCATCGGACTAAGCCTGGGCAATGAGGGAATCCATGGGGCCAAGGACCAGCAGGCAGTCTTCGACCAGTTTCATCGGAACATGCTCACCCTCATCGACAAGTGCCGACGGGACGGCAAGGTGCCTGTGGTGATGAACAACTATACGCGCGGCGACTACAACCTCAGCGACTATGGCTTTGTGAAACGGATGAACCTCGACATCCACCGCTGGCAGGTGCCCAGCGTGAATGTGCTGGGTGCCATAGACAACGGTGAGGGCAAATGGGCCGACGGCTACATGCGCGACACCTACCATCAGGATACCCAAGGACACCGCGAATTCATGTTCGCCATCCCTCCCTCGCTCTTCGATGCACTCCTGCTGGGGAAACCATACCCCACCCGACAGGCGCTCGACGGACTTTCCTTGCGCCGGGGAGCCACCATCCAGTTCTGTGGCGAAGGCACCCTGCATCCCTTCACCGTCACACTCAGGGTGAAGGGCAACAAACCGGGACGGCTTATGACCATCAGCACAAGCCAAGGCGAAGCACAACTCAGCATAGAGCGAGGAGGAATCATCCGCTACAACTCGGTAGGCGGACAGGCACTCTGCTCATCCAAAGCACAACTGACAAGCAGCGATACACCCTATGACATCACCCTCACGCACTATTACGCGCAACAGCGAACACTCATCTACGTGGATGGCCAGCTGGCCGGCGAACTGAAGGAACGCATGGAGCCAGTTCTGTTCACCGTGGGTGACAGCAAGCGCAACACCAGTCGTCATGTGAGTGAGATAAGCCTGTGGCGAAGCGCAATGACGCCAGAGGAAATCCTCCTCCATCATGAAGGCGAATGCATGAAATCGAGTCTGGAAATCTATGCACCGCTGTCAGAGGAGATGAAGGCAGGCGGCTTTCCCAATCTGGCTCAGTCACTCAACTCCTCCCTGCACTATCAGAGCGCCAGCAAAAGGGAGAGAAGAAACGGGCACAAGTGACCAGGCTGGCCGCTATCCTGCTCACCCAGGCAGAACAAGAGAGAAAGAAATGACATGCACGCATAAATCATTCATTAACCATAATAAAGAGACATGATGAGAAAAGCTATCAAGCGAGTGCTGCTCGTGGCCACAATGGCAGCAGCAGCCTTCACATCGGCCCGGGCCATCAATATCCCGCGCCCGGAGTACCCCCGTCCGCAGTTTGAGCGAGCAGACTGGATAAACCTCAACGGCCAGTGGACCTGCGAACTGGACATGAGCAAGACGGGCGACCAGCGCGGCTGGAAAGACTCCAAAGGCCTCTCGCAGAAAATCACCGTACCTTTCTGTCCCGAAAGCCAACTCTCCGGCATCGGCCACACCGACTTCATCCCCTGCATCTGGTACCAGCGCTCAGTAAGCATCCCTGCTGAGTGGACAGGCAAGCGTATCCTGCTTCAGTTTGGTGCAGCAGACTATGAGACACACGTCTATATCAATGGCAAACTGGCAGGCGAACACTACGGCACTGGCTCCTCATTTGCCATTGACCTCACTCCCTATGCAAAGGCAGGCGAGAAAGTCAACCTTGTAGTGCGGGTGGATGACGACCTTCGCGGCGGCAAGCAGCCTGGTGGCAAGCAGAGCACACAATTGCGCTCAGCCGGTTGCCACTATACCCGCGTAACCGGCATATGGCAGACTGTGTGGATGGAGGCCGTGGATCATCAGGCTCTCAAGCACGTATTCGCCATCCCCGACATCGACCAGCAGCAACTGGTGGTTCGCCCTGAGTTCTACGGCGAAAACAGCAGCAAGCACCAATAAAGCAATCCAACGATTATGCGAAAACCGTATACCTTCGCGTTTACCACTGCGACTCAACATGAAAAACGAAATGATAGCCAATAGCACACCTGCCCATTGCCAACCATTCAGTTGCTCGCCATAGATTAGCAAAGCACCTACAAGGGTCATCACAGGACGCGTGGCATTGATTGGCCCCACAATGGTCAAAGGCAACTGCTTCATGGCATAATAGCCACATACCCACGATGAAAGCACAATGGCTGATTTAAGCAATACGAGTGCATGGTCATGAAGACTGCCATGAGGAATTATCGTGCTCAAACCGCAGCTCGAAGCGACAATCAAGGGTAGGAAAAACAATGCACAAACTACGGTGTTGATCATCAACACGGGCAATACGGCATTTCCTGCCAACGATTTCTTTTTAAAAACATCATAAAAACCTAATAAACAGGCTGATAGAAAAGCTAAAAATACCCACATTTAGTTTTTGAGAATTTTGTTAATTAGAAGCTTTATTCTTGATTTTGAAAGAGACACAAACATACACGTTCAGAACGTACGTCTCTCTCAATCAACATCAAAAACCTCATTATCATAACGAATATCAACTAACGAAAGAGCATTACTAGGCATAGAATCTCCGGCTGCACAACGATTTTTTTGTGCCACTACAGCTTTAAAATCTTCAAGCGAAAGACGACCACGCCCCACCTCTATTAAGGTTCCCACAACAGCACGAACCATATTGCGCAAAAAACGATCGGCTGTAATTTCAACTTGCCACACATCGCAAGATGAGAAAGCACGAAACCGCCGTATGCGGAACCGCACGTACGGTGGTGTGGGAGGTCGGTAAATGTGAAAATAGGAGGCAAATGCCTTTTATGATTAGCATTTACCTCCTACCCGATTAATGAGAAATGAGAAATTACAAATGAGAAATGAGAAAGGGGGAAAAAGGGGGATTTGAGGATGTCAACATAAAATTCACCGAGGGAAACTGCTATGGACTTATAGGTGCAAACGGTGCCGGCAAGTCTACATTTTTAAAGATTCTCTCAGGACAGCTTGAGCCTACAAGCGGTGATATTGCAATCACTCCGGGACAGAGACTGTCATTCTTACAGCAGGATCACTTCAAGTACGATGAGTTTACAGTACTTGATACGGTTATCATGGGCAATAAACGCCTCTATGATATCATGAAGGAGAAGGAAGCCATCTATATGAAGGAGGATTTCTCAGACGAGGACGGAATCCGTGCAAGTGAGCTTGAGGCTGAGTTTGCAGATATGGACGGCTGGAACGCTGAGTCTGATGCAGCTACTCTCTTAAACGGTCTCGGTGTGCCTACAGAGGATCACTACACTCTGATGGCAGACCTGCCGGGTGCAGTAAAGGTCAAGGTGCTTCTCGCACAGGCACTGTTTGGAAATCCTGACATACTGCTTCTCGATGAGCCTACCAACCACTTAGACCTCGATGCTATCTCATGGCTTGAGGAATTCCTCATCAATTTTGAGAATACAGTTATCGTTGTATCCCATGACAGATACTTCCTCAACAAGGTCTGCACCAACATCGCCGACATGGATTACGGTAAGATCCAGCTCTACGCCGGAAACTACGATTTCTGGTATGAATCAAGCCAGCTCATCGTGCGTCAGATGAAGGAAGCAAACAAAAAGAAAGAGGAAAAAATCAAGGAGCTGCAGGAATTTATCCAGCGTTTCTCTGCCAATGCCTCTAAATCAAAGCAGGCTACATCCAGAAAGCGTGCCCTTGAAAAAATCCAGCTTGATGAGATACGTCCTTCAAGCCGTAAATACCCATACATCGATTTTCGTCCTGAGCGTGAAATCGGAAATGATGTGCTCTTTGTCGATGGCATCTCAAAAACCATCGACGGCGTAAAGGTACTTGACAATATCTCATTCACAGTTAACCATGATGACAAGATTGCATTTGTCGGTGGAAACGAGCTTGCAAAAACAACTCTGTTTAAAATCCTTGCCGGAGAGCTTGTCCATATAGAGAAAGCGCTCGTCCACAAAGGCGTCGCCATCGACAAGGCTCAGCGCCAG
>OQWM01003576.1_pt1 | contig 10319 bp, 8 predicted proteins | sample 1691531 | NCBI WGS metagenome assembly OQWM01 (sample SAMN03418257, study PRJEB22391) | human gut metagenome | biome: human-gut; feature: organic feature; material: feces | host: Homo sapiens | place: Tanzania | collected 2013-01 | reverse complement strand
TGACTGGAATTCAGACGTGTGCTCTTCCGATCTTAGTTTCTCAGAAGCAAACAAAAGAGCGCCGATTCGGCACCAAAAGGAGGATCTCCATGGAAAGAACATTCAAGATGCTGGTCATCAACCCCGGCTCCACCTCCACCAAGGTGAGCTATTTTGAAAACGAAAAAAACATTTACACCGAGAGCATTTTTCACGATGCCCCGGAGCTGCTGCGCTATCCCACGGTCAACGACCAGATTCCCCTGCGCCGTGCCGTCATTGAGGATTTCGTGAAGAAAAACGGCCTTGCCATGGAGGACATGGATGCCTTCGTGGGGCGGGGCGGCAGCGCCTGTCCCCAGAAGGCGGGGGTCATGGAAATTGATGAAGCCCTGGTTGCCGACACCGCCGCCGGGGTAGGCGGCAGCGATCACCCGGCAAAGCTGGGGGTGATGCTGGCCTATGCGCTGTGCCGGGAGTACGGCGGAAAAATGTACACCGTCAATCCCACCAATGTGGACGAGCTGTGCGACTATGCCCGCCCTACCGGCATTGCGGGACTGTACCGCCGTGCCCAGACCCATGTGCTGAACCAAAAGGGCATTGGGGCAATCCACGCAAAAGCCATGGGAAAAACCTATGAAGAATGCAATTTCATCATCTGCCACATTGACGGCGGCATTACCGTTACCGCTCACGCCAAAGGCAGGATGATTGACAGCACCGAGGGAGCCGGGGGTGACGGCCCCTTTACCCCCACCCGCTTGGGTTCCATCCCGGTGATGGAGGTGCTGACCTACCTGGAGCAGGGACATACCACCTCTGAGGTCAAGACCATGCTCTCCCGCTCCGGCGGCTTTGTCAGCCACTTCGGCACCTCGGACGCGGCCAAGGTCCACGCATTGGTGGAGCAGGGAGACCCCAAGGCCCTGACAGTCTGGAACGCCATGATCTATCAGCTCTGCAAGGCCATCGGCGGCATGGCGGCGGTGATGGAAGGAAAAATCGACGGCATTCTGCTCACCGGCGGCCTGATGCGGTATGACGACATTCGGGAAGGCGTGGAAAAACGCTGCGGCTGGATGGCCCCCATCTCCGTATACCCCGGGGAGTGCGAGCAGGAGGCCATGGCCGACGCAGTCCTGGAAGTCCTCCGGGGCGAAAAACAGGCCCATACCTATACGGGAAAGCCCATATTCTCCGGCTTCCCCTGGGACCGAGAGGAAGGCTAAATGCTGTTTAACTCCCTAAAATTTCTGGTGTTTTTCCCGGTAGTGACTTATGTTTACTTCGTCCTGCCGAAAAAGGTCCGGATGTACTGGCTTTTGGCCGTCAGCTATGTGTTTTACATGGGCTGGAACCCCAAGTATGTGGTGCTGCTCTTTGGCTCCACCGCCATCACTTATGTCAGCGGGTTGCTGCTGCAGCGGATCGAAGATACCTCCAAGTCCCCTTCCCTTAAAAAATGGGTGGTGGCCGGATCGTTCCTGCTGAATCTGGGCATTCTGTTCTACTTCAAGTACGTGAATTTCTTCCTGGACACCTGGGCGCAGGTCCTTGGGCTTTTCGGCATCGGGCTAAACCAGCGGCATTTTGACATTCTGCTGCCAGTGGGCATTTCCTTTTTCACCTTCCAGGCCCTGGGCTATACCATGGATGTCTACCGGGGCACCATTCCGGCGGAGAAGAATTTCTTCCGCTATGCCCTCTTTGTGTCCTTCTTTCCCCAGCTGGTGGCAGGGCCCATTGAGCGGTCCGGGAATCTGCTGTCCCAGCTGGAAACGCCCCGACCCTTTGACCCGGAGGGGGCCAGGGAAGGCTTTCTGAAAATGCTCTGGGGCTTCTTCCTGAAAATCGTGCTGGCGGACCGCATCGCCATTTTTGTGGACACGGTCTACGGAGCCCCGGGAACCTATCCCGGCTGGTTCCTGATCGTGGCCACGGTGCTCTTTGCCGTGCAGATCTACTGCGACTTTGGGGGCTATTCCACCATTGCCATTGGGGTCTCCCAGATGCTGGGCATTCATCTGATGGAAAACTTTGAAGCTCCCTATCTGTCCACCTCCGTGGCCCAATTTTGGCGCAGATGGCACATTTCCCTGACCTCCTGGTTTAAAGACTACCTGTATATCCCCCTGGGGGGCAGCCGAAAAGGAAAGGCCCGGAAGCAACTGAACAAAATGATCGTCTTTCTGGTCTCCGGCCTGTGGCACGGCGCCGATGCCACCTTTGTGATCTGGGGCGGCCTTAATGGGCTGTATCAGGTGCTGGGGGAGGTTTTAGAGCCTCTGCGGACCCGTATTTGCGGGGCCCTGGGCCTGCACCGGGAGACTCTGGGGCACCGGTGTATTCAGGGGCTTGTCACCTTTTTGCTGGTGGATTTCTCCTGGATCTTCTTCCGGGCTTCCAACCTTGCCCAAGCCAAGGAGATCATCACCTCTATTTTTACGGCCTCCAACCCCTGGATTCTCTTTGACACCTCCCTCTATTCCTGCGGGCTGGATGCCAGAAACTTTGGGCTTCTGGTTGCGGGACTGGGGCTGCTTGCCCTGGCGGACCTGTGCAAACGCCGGGGGCACCCTTTGAGCAAGCTTCTGTTGCGCCAAGACCTGTGGCTGCGGTGGCTTTTTACGGCGGCGGCCATTCTGGCCCTGCTGGTCTTCGGCAAATGGGGTCCGGGCTTTGACCAGGCCAGCTTCATCTATTTTCAGTTTTAGGAGGGCAGCCCATGAAAAAGAACACAAGCTTTTTGGCGGGCCTTCTGGCGGTGACGCTGCTGGTGGGGCTGGGTGTCCACTTTCTGGGCGTGCTTCTGCGGCCTGTGGATACGGATTCCCCGGTCAATGCCGTCCATACCTTCCACCAAATCCCGGAAAACAGTCTGGAAGTCATGAGCTTCGGCTCCAGCCATATGTGGCTGGGCCTGGACCCCATGGAGCTGTATGAATCCCAGGGCATCGGCAGCTACAACTACGGCTGCAACTGGCAGGAGCTGAACACCACCTTGCTCTTTGTCAAAGACGCCCTGCGGACCCAGAAGCCCCGGGTGGTGCTGGTGGATACCTTCCATGTCAATGGCATGAAGCTGGATATGAACATGGACGGGGAAATCTACTACACCCGGGCCATCCCCTGGTTCTCCGGGAAGCTGCCCTATCTGCGCCAGTGCTTCGGCCGGAACCCAGAGCGGTATCTGTCCTACTGGATGCCCTTGGCGGCCTTCCACGAAAACTGGGTGAACCTGTCCAGGGAAAGCTTCCGCGCTCCTCTGGACAGCGGGGATGATTTCTTTGCCACCATGGGCTATTCCGCCACCGACGCGGTGACCCCCGCGACGATGCCAGTGCAGGACCCGGAAATGCAGGAGCCCCTGTATGAAGGCCCCCAGGCTCTGCTGGAGGAGCTGCTGGAAGTCTGCCGGGAAAACGGGGCCCAGCTGGTGCTGTGTACCATCCCCTGGGCGGGGCAGAACCAGCACGCCCAGGCCGTGACCACCTTCGCCCTGGAGCAGAATATTCCCTATGTGAATCTCTTTGACCACCTGGAGGAACTGGGGCTGGACGGGGCAACGGATTTTTCCGATCCCGGCCATTTAAACCGGTCCGGTGCCCGGAAAACCGCCCGATTCTTAGGGAAATGGTTAAAAGAAAATGTAGAATTGACGGATTTTCGGGAGATACCCGGAAATCTTTGGGAAGCGGCCCTTCAAAATGGCTGATTTTCCCTCATTTTTGTAAAATTGTCTGTTTACAGAATGGAAAACTTTCTGTATAATCACCCTTTGCTGATAATTCGTCCCTATACAAATACAGAAAGGAAACTGCCATGAAAATCACCATTGTCTGCGACGTTCTGGGAGAGGAAAACAACGGCACCACCCTTGCGGCCATGAACCTCATTCGGGCTTTGAGGGCCAAGGGTCATCAGGTGACCATCCTGTGTCCTGATGAAGAGAAGAAGGGCGTTCCCGATTACGCCGTGGTGCCCACCCGGAATCTGGGCATTTTTAACGGGTATGTGGCCAGCAATGGGGTGAAGCTGGCCAAACCCGATGACCGGGTGATCCGTCAGGCGGTGACCGGGGCGGACATCGTCCATGTGATGCTGCCCTTTATCCTGGGGCGGCGGGCCACCATGATTTCCAAGGAACTGGGCATCCCCGTCAGTGCGGGCTTTCACGCCATGGCGGAGAACTTCACCAGCCATATTTTCATGGAGAATTTCTACCCTGCCAACCGGCTGACCTACTGCCTGTTTGCCAAGGAATATGGCCGAGTGGATGCCATCCACTACCCCACCCAGTTCCTGCGGGACCTGTATGAGGGCATGTACGGCCCCACCAACGGCTACGTGATCTCCAACGGGGTCAACGCCTCCTTTAAGCCCTGTCAGGTCCAAAAGCCCCGGGAATACCAGGGCAAATTTGTCATTGTGGCCACCGGTCGGTATTCCAAGGAGAAAAACCAGGAGGTGCTGCTGAAAGCGGCCAATTTGTCCCGCCACCGGGAGCAGCTGCAAGTGATTCTGGCGGGCTCCGGCCCTAAGGAGAAAAGTCTTCGCGCCCTGGGTAACAAGCTGCCGGTGGAGCCTCAATTCGGCTTCTTCCCCCATGACCAAATGGTGGAGCTTTTGAATTACGCGGACCTTTACGTCCACAGTGCCGCCATGGAGGCCGAGGGCATTTCCTGCCTGGAGGCCATTTCCTGTGGCCTGGTGCCCATTATTTCCAATTCCCCCCGGTGCGCCACCAAGGCCTACGCCCTGACGGACCGGAGCCTGTTCCAATTTGACAGCCCCAAAGACCTGGCGGCCCAAATCGACTGGTGGCTGGATCATCCCCAGGAGCGAACCCAGTGGGGGAGCCGCTATGCAGAAAACGCCGCAGGGCAGTTTGACCAGGAAAAATGTATGGAGCAGATGGAACGGATGCTGCTGGAAACGGCAGGAAAACGGCTATGAGCAAAAAGGTCATTTATTACAGAGACCTTCAGAACGACGACTTTGCCGGGACCCATATCGACACCAAGCCCCTGTACCCCGGCTTTCGCTATGAGCACACCAACCCTCTTTGGCGGGGCCTGGCGTGCGTTGTATACCGGGGCCTGGCCCGGCCGGTGGGGTTTGTGTTCCGGAAAATCTGGTGCTGCCAGCGATTTCGGAACCTGGAAGTTCTGGACGAGACCCGGGGTCAGGGTATTTACGTCTACGCCAACCATACCCAGAAGGTCATGGATGCCTTCCTCCCCTGCCAGCTCCGACGGCGGGGCAGAAGCTATATTGTGGTGGGGCCGGATGCCCTGTCTATCCCCCTGATCCACAACCTGGTGCAGATGCTGGGGGCCATCCCCTTGGGCGGCACCCTGGACCGCAGCCGGGAAATGGCCCGGTGCGTCCACCGGAAGATTTCCGAAGGGAACCTTGTTACCATCTACCCCGAGGCCCACATCTGGCCCTTCTACACCGGCATCCGCCCCTTGAAGGAAGCCTCCTTCGGCTACCCCGCCCGGGACGGGGCCCCGGTGTATACCATGACCAGCTGCTACCAGAAGCGGCGCTTTGGTCCCATCCCCAAGGTGGAAACCTACTTAGACGGCCCCTTCTACCCGGATGAGACCCTGCCCCTGCCCCAAAGGAAGCGGGCCCTGCGGGACCTGTGCCAGCAGGCCATGGAAGAACGGGCCGCCCAGCATTCCGTCTACGCCTACTACGAATACCGCCAGACCTAAGAATAAACAGGGGAAGTGCCCGATTTCCCCTGTTTTCCAAAATTAGCACTTGACAAAGTCCTCAATACGTGCTAGAATGTCCTAGCTGAATCAGTCAGGTAAGGGCTCACGCGGGTGTAGTTCAATGGTAGAACACCAGCCTTCCAAGCTGGATACGCGGGTCCGATTCCCGTCACCCGCTCCATAGAAATGCGCCAGTAGCTCAGCTGGATAGAGCAACTGCCTTCTAAGCAGTAGGTCGGGGGTTCGAGTCCCTCTTGGCGTACCATTCAGCAAAACGACATATGGTGGGTATGGCCTAGTTGGCTAAGGCGTCAGATTGTGGCTCTGAAGATCGTGGGTTCGAGTCCCATTACCCACCCCATAAAAAATAGCACCGTCCTTTGGATGGTGCTATTTTTTATGGCTGGGTAATAGGACTCGAAAGGCCGTTAAGAAAACAGTCCGGTGGACTGTTTTTAGGCCGTGGGAGAGTCCCCTTTTTCCTGAACGCATCCCGTAGGGATGTGGGCGGGAAAAAGCCCCGTACCGTCACCATCCAATGGATGGTGTTTTTTTATGGGCTGCGAACAATGGGACTCGAAAGGCCGAGGGAAAGCCCTCGGCCTTATATATGATTTCTGCTTCACACTAACGCATATCCAGTTTGAACATTTTCTCTATTTGAAGCCACTTGGTTTTGGGACTCATTCCCAATTTACAAAATCACAAAGTGTGGTATAATAATAGTGCGCACAAAGTGCGGCACGCTGGGCAGGTAGGTGTCTATCATAGGTGCTGTTGCCTGCACGGTGTGAGACAGTAGTAAAAGGGCTTTCTGTACGGTATTTGATTTCAAATGCTTGAGTCAGAAGGCTCTTTACTTTTTCCATTTCAGGCAGTCGTATATACGAATAACCCTCCGGATATTTGTTCTCCCGGCGGCGCCGATGTTTTTGAGCACATTGACATCCTCGTCAAAGATGGTTTTGAGTACCGCACCAAGCTCATCCAAGTCAATCTGCGGTTCTTCGAGATAAGCGATCAGGTCCATAGAACGGGTAATGTCATGGCCTGTTCCTTCCCATATTTCCTGAATAGAAGCATATCCTCCGAGTCGGTGCCTGTTATTACGAATGGAATTGCTAACAATGGCATCAAGGGTTTTGTACCTATCAGCAACCGCTTCTGCTTCAGGGAATGGACGTGTCGCCTCCGATAAGTACTTGTGTACAGGTAGTCTTCCTGAGTTCTGAGACAGAAGCTTTTTGAAGGCATACTCCAGCAGGTCATCTGCCGTAAACTCCAGTTCTTCAGTTACAATGTTTCTGTACCATTCATCATGGTCAATGCCGCTGAGACCCCGCAGTCCTAATTCACTGGGGCGGCCAATCGCAAGAATCAATTCGTCATCGGCAATTCGCTCATCATCGATCGATGCGACTCGCAGGTTGGCTGTGGGGGTGTTGGTGATTGTAAAGCTATAGAACTCCTGCTTGAGTCTGCGCAGGATACGGACGGGAATTTTTGATTTTACGGTTTCCATAGCGGTATACAGCGGCATAAAATCAGAGAGTACGATCCTGCGCATGGCAAGGGGCTTTTCTTTCACCATAACCGTATGGGTGGATACTTCCGGTTTTACGATTCCCTCTTTATATTCCACAAACACAAATCGTTCTTCCAGTTTCGCAAACTGATTTTCATCCAAGCAATCGACGATTGCGTTAATGATATTCATGATATTGCTATCGCTGAGTGAATATCCTAAAAATATAATGGGATATTCCACAAAAATTGTCATTAGTTTCGCTGCTAAATATCCGCATTTCGAGGAAAAGACCGTATAATCCGTTTCGTTGATAACCAAGGAATCGGGTTTTTCTACAGACCCATGAATCTTGTAGATTTCTGCGATTCCCTGCAAGGGCGAAAAAATCAATTCGCTTTGTCCGATGTATTTTGTGTAGTTGCCGAACAGATCTTCCAGGAAGCAGTCATAATTTGTTGTGATCACACCGGCAATATTGCGAACGGATAAATCCTTGAGCTTGTGAATTTCCGCATCATATTTTTGGACTGTGGTAGTAAAAGAACGGAAGTATTTTGCAATTTCTGCTTTGAACGGGGAAACTCCGTCCATTACAGCCTGCAAAACAGCTTCATCCTGTGACCGGATTTCAGGAGTGGAGAACCATTTCTCGTCATAATCTCTTTGAATTAATTCAGCCACCACAGGGAGTACACTTTCGGTATAGCATTCCATTTTTGCTTTACTTACATAGGAATTATATACAAAAGGATCGTTTGAAATCTGGGCAGCAAAGTGCTTTAGTAATCCTTTCCAGTCAGGGGTATTCAAGTATCTACGGCTGAGTCCTGAGCCAACAAACAAAAAGGGAACCGTATTGAACCGTGCAACAACATCATTTATAGTCATTTGCATTCTCCTTTTTTACAATGTGTTTGTAAACGCCTAACTCCATTATATCATTCATTTGTTCTGATAACAAGGTCATAAAAATGTTTATTTCAATCGCATTCTAGGATGCAGTAAATTGTTTATGCACCTACTCTACAAATGGATCGGGTCGATCTGACCGTGAATCAGGAATAATGTTGACCCAAATGGCTGCCAGCTCTTGCCTGTTTAATCGGATCCTCCTTCACTTTTCCATCAAAAAACGCCATCCGATCGGATGGCGTTTTTGATACCGAGTCCCCGGTTCAGATGCATGGGTGCTTCCCTCGCCGTCTCACCGCAGCGCCTTGGTGGGGCAGACCTTTGTACATTCGTAGCAAAGAATACACTCCGTTCCGTTTTTGCGCTTGCGGGACTCTTTGTTTACCTCCACGTTCATGGGGCAGACCCGGAGGCATTTGTTGCAGTGGACGCATTTGTGTTCGTCACAGTGGACCCGCAGGAGGGACAAATAGCTCATGGGCTTGAGAAACACGGTGATGGGGCAGAGGTATTTGCAGAAGGCCCGGTTGTCCCGGAACAAAAAAGCCAGACCGATGCCCGCCAGGTAGTAAAGCCCGTTTCCTGCCAAAAAGAGCCAGAACATGATTTCCTCTAAATGGGCCACCTTCATCAGGAACAGCCCCGCTACCAGTGCCAGGGACAGGGCAAAGAGTACATAGCGCAGGAAACCCAGCTTTTCTTTTCTTGGTGCCTGGGGTTGCTTATAGGGCAGAAAATCCAGCACCATGGCGGTCCAGCAGGCGTAGCCGCACCAGCCCCGGCCGAAGAGCAGGGGGCCAAAAATTTTGGCCACGGCATAGTGGATGGTTGCGGCCTCAAAAACCCCGAGAAACAGATAATACCAGAAGCCCTCGATCTGCATATTCTCCCGGGAAAACACCCCCAGATACAGCAGCATATAGCTGCCCACCGCCAGCTGCACAAAATGCCGAGCGCAGCGCTTCCCGGCGGTAAACAACGCCGTCCCCAGTGCGAGACAGCAGCCTATGTAACTAAAATTAAGCAGATAGAACAGGTTGTCCTTGACAAGCCACAGCATGACCGCCACTGCTTCAAACAGCAGAAGCAGCAGGAGCGACACGAGATATTTTGAAAATCCGCTGCTATTTTTCGTCCTTTTCCTTTTCTTCATTCTTTGTTTCCTTCTTCTTTCCTTGCAGCGCTCCGAATACAGAGCCGCCGCATAGGCCTAAGGCAGCGCCTGTGTGGTCGCGTCATAAACGGGATCATGAAAAAAATATCCGGCCGGCTGTGCTATTTCGGTTGCGTACGCACCGGTAGGTAAACCGTCGGTATGGCATTTCCAGTCCGTTGATCATCCTCAGAAATGCTGTATTGCCACAGCCGGAAGACCAGTGTTGTAAAGCCCCAACTCTGAACGCTCAAAGTCGTTGAATGGAGAGCCTGTCTCTTGTCAAAGCTCTTTCGACACAGTTCAGTCAAATTTCCATAGTAATTCCTTTTCTATATTCATAATCAAGTATAAAGACGTACAGGAGCTTGAGGCCGGCGACGAGCTGACAGAGGGTTCTGTAAATCCACACGATATCCTCAAGATCAAGGGTGTTCGTGCGGTTCAGGATTACATGCTCCGCGAGGTACAGCGTGTTTACCGTTTACAGGGTGTTGAGATCAACGACAAGCATGTCGAGGTTATCGTTCGTCAGTGCTTACAGAAGATCCGCGTAGAGGAGCCGGGAGATTCAGATTTACTTCCGGGCAGCATGGTTGATTCCCTTGACTTCTTAGAGCTCAACGAGAAGCTTGAGGAAGAGGGCAAGGAGCTTGCAGTTGGTTCACAGGTATTACTTGGAATCACAAAGGCATCTCTTGCAACCAACTCATTCCTGTCAGCAGCTTCATTCCAGGAGACCACAAAGGTTCTTACTGAGGCAGCAATCAAGGGCAAGGTTGATCCACTTATCGGTATGAAGGAGAACGTAATTATCGGTAAGCTCATCCCAGCCGGAACTGGTATGAAGATTTATCGTAACATCAAGCTTGACAGCGATGTAAACGATGATGATACACTTGATTTTGATGATGATGACTTTGCGGATTTCGCAGAGGAAGAGGCAGTCGGAATCATTGATACAGATGCTGAATCAGTTGATGTAGAATAATTACTGATGTTTGTACTTAAGCTACAG
>OQWM01003575.1_pt1 | contig 10320 bp, 7 predicted proteins | sample 1691531 | NCBI WGS metagenome assembly OQWM01 (sample SAMN03418257, study PRJEB22391) | human gut metagenome | biome: human-gut; feature: organic feature; material: feces | host: Homo sapiens | place: Tanzania | collected 2013-01 | reverse complement strand
CCCCTGCACAGCTGGCCGCTGACCTGGAGGCGCTGACCCATGCCCTGCAGGGGCTTTCCGAGACGCTGCGCCGCAGCGCCGGTGACGCCCGAAAGGAGGATGACCGATGAAAAATATCTGGAATATCTTCCGCAGCGACTGGAAACGGCTGACCGCAAGCGTTGTGGCGGTGGTGGTGCTGCTGGGGCTTTGTCTGGTGCCCTGCCTTTATGCGTGGTTCAATATCCTTTCCAACTGGGACCCCTACGGTCCGGCCGCAGCATGGCCGATTATATCAGCTCCCCGGTGCAGCTCAATACCGAGATCATCTACGAGATCAAGGACTACGGCGCTGCCATGTCCCCCTACTACATCATGCTGGCGCTGTTTGTGGGCAGCCTGCTTACCGCCGTCATGCTCAAGGCGCCGGTCACCCAGCCGGAATTTGCCGGGTGCCGGGCTGCGGAGCGCTATTTCGGGCGGTTTATCACCTTCTTCCTCATGGCGATGGCGCAGGCCCTGGTCACGGCCTTCGGGTGCCTGCACTTTGTGGGGATGCAGACGGCGGAGCCGGCGCTGTTTGTGCTGGCCTGCTGCCTTTGCTCCCTCAATTTTGCCGCTATGAACTACGCGCTGGTCTACGCCCTAGATAACGTCGGCATGGCACTTTCGGTCATCATCATGGTCATTCAGGTGGCAGGCTCCGGCGGTTCCTACCCGGTGGATGTGCTTCCGCAGCTGTTCCGGTCGCTGTACCCCTTTATGCCGTTCCACTACGGCATGGATATGATCCGGGAAACGGTAGGCGGGATGTACGGCAGTACCTATCTGCGCTGTGCGCTGGTGCTGCTGGGGATGTGCGTACTGTTTACCGTGCTGGAAAAGGCACGGGAGGAAGAGCCGTGGCCGCTGGCAAAGAACACGTTAGATCTGCTGTGGTCGAACCTTGGCGCCGCAAAGGAGAAAGACCTGCCCATCTGTCAGGACACCGGCATGGCCTGTGTGTTCGTGGAGCTGGGCACCGATGTGCACATTGACGGCAGCTTTGAAGCCGCCATCCACGAGGGCGTGCGTCGGGGCTACACGGACGGCTATCTGCGCAAGAGCATCGTGGCCGACCCGCTGCGCCGGGGCAACACCGGCGATAACACCCCGGCGGCCATCACGGTGCATCTGGTGGACGGCGAGGGCTGCCGCATCACGGTGGCACCCAAGGGCTTTGGCAGCGAGAACATGAGCCGCATCCAGATGCTCAAGCCCGCCGACGGCGTGGAGGGCTTTAAAAAGTTCGTGGTGGATACCGTAAAGTTGGCCGGCTCCAACCCCTGCCCGCCCATCGTGCTGGGCATCGGTGTGGGCGGCAGCTTTGACAAGGTGGCGTATCTTGCCAAAAAGGCGCTGCTGCGCCCGCTGGACATCCCCAACCCCGACCCCTACTACGCGCAGCTGGAGCAGGAGTTGCTTACCGCCATCAATGCACTGGGCATCGGCCCGCAGGGCTTTGGCGGCAAGACCACCTGCCTTGGCCTTGCCATTGAGCAGATGCCAACCCATGTGGCGGGTCTGCCGGTGGCTGTGAACGTTTCCTGTCATGTGACCCGCCGCGCCAGCGCGGAGCTGTAAGGAGGGGAGAAGAATGGAATACAGACTGACTACCCCCTGCACCGCGCAGGATCTTGCCCCGCTGAAGGCGGGGGATACCGTGCTGCTTTCCGGTGTGGTGTACACCGCCCGGGATCAGGCACACAAGCGGATGGTGGAAGCACTGGACAAGGGCGAGACTCTGCCTTTTACCCTTGAGGGCAGCGCCATCTATTATGTAGGCCCCACCCCGGAGCGCCCGGGCGAGGTCATCGGCTCGGCAGGGCCTACCACCAGCGGACGTATGGACGCCATGAGCCCCCGGCTGCTGGATCTTGGCAACAAGATCATGATCGGCAAGGGCAAGCGGGACGCCGCCGTCAAAGACGCTGTGGTGCGCAACGGCGCGGTGTATCTGGCCGCGCTGGGCGGTGCCGGTGCGCTGATGGCCAAAAGCGTGCAGACGCTGGAGGTGATCGCATGGCCGGACTTGGGCTGTGAAGCGGTGCGCCGCCTGACCGTGCAGGATATGCCCCTGACCGTGGTGCTGGACGCCCACGGCGGCGACCTGTACGAGGCTGGCCCCGCCGCCTATCTGGCTGCGCTGTAAATTGCACCCTTTGCACAAAACAGGGGCGGTGTAAAACCGGCAAAACAGCAGTTCTGTGCAGAGAAATATGGTTAGTTTAACCAAACTTGCTGCGAATTACTTGCATCAACCGCAAAAATGTGATATCCTTTAACATACGACAGAGGGTACACATACCCTGTCGGAAAAATCCCCCAGAGGGAATAAGGCAGGAGGCCGGACAAACCATGCAGATCCACCAGTCCGCGGAAGATTATCTTGAAACGATCCTGATGCTGAGCCAGCGTATGGGCAAAGTGCGCTCCATTGACGTTGTCAATGAGCTGGGCTTTACCAAAGCCAGCGTGAGCATCGCTATGAAAAAGCTGCGGGAGAACGGCTATATCGCGGTGGACGGCGAAGGCAACCTGACCCTGCTGGAGCCCGGGTTGGAGATCGCCCAGCGCATTTACAGCCGCCACCAGCTGCTGACCCACTTCTTTGTGCAGCTGGGCGTGGACGAGCAGACCGCCGCCGAGGACGCCTGCAAGGCAGAGCACATCCTCAGCGAGCAGACGCTGGAAAAGATCCGCGAAAGCGCCCTGCGCAACGATGCCACTCACCCGCAGGCAAAGTAATATGATTTCAAGAGACACCGGAGCGCCGAAAGACGTTCCGGTGTCTCTTTTTGTACGAAAACTTTGGTTTTCGTTGCATATCTGTTATGGATTTGGTACAATAAGTCTGTGTGAAAAAGAAACGATGGAAGAATGAAAAGAGCCGGGACGGCGTAAAGCTGCCCTAAGATAAAGGAGAACGTTGCGGCATGGATGCTATTGCGCATACTCAGGTCAGTGCGGTCTGTCTGGTCACACTGGCAGTTTTGCTGCGGGCGCAGCAGAAAATGCGGGATAAAAGCATGCCCGGGCGGCTGTTCACGGCGCTGCTGTGGTCTGCCGGGGCGCTGACGATCATAGATCATGGCGGCACGCTGGCGCAGCTGGGTGCGTGGCAGGAGCTGGGCATCCCTCTGACCTACTGTCTGAACGCAGGGTGCAGCATTTTGTTTTATCTGCTGGCGGCATGGTGCTGCCTGCTGGTGCTTTTGTATGTGGAGGCAGAGCTGGGGCATACATGGATGGAGGATAGCCGCAAGCTGGCGCTCAGCGCCGTGCCGCTGGTGCTGCTTTTGCTGGCGCTGCTGACGGCGCGGGACGAAAACGGCTTCTGCTATCTGGATGCAGAAGGGCTGCGGGGCAGCACATTGTTCTGGGGGCCGGAGCTGGTGGGGCTTGCCTATCTGGCCATTACTTTTATCCACTGCGGCTGGACGCTGGCTCGCCGGGATCAGGAGAGACCCAAAGAGGAACTGGAAACCCTGCTGCTGCTCGCGCTTGTGCCGGCAGCAGGCTTTTTGCTGCAAGGCTGGCTGCCCGGGCGTGGGCTGCTGTGCTGCGGCATTGCGCTGGGGCTGGTATGCGTGTATGTGCTGGTGTTGCAGACCAAGTTCACGGTGGACACCCTGACCGGCGTCAGCAACCGCATCGTGGCGCTGCGCTATCTGGAAAGTGAACTGCCCTATTACCGCCGTCACCCCAACCGCTCGCTGCATTTCCTCATGATGGACTTGGATCACTTCAAGCACATCAACGATGCATACGGCCACTTGGAGGGGGACGCCGCACTGGTGCTGCTGGCGGGCATTTTGAAAAAGGTGTGCGCAAACTATAACGGCGTGCTGGCGCGCTACGGCGGCGATGAATTCTGCATCGCCTGCGGCTGCAATAGCGTGGAGGTGCGCACCCTGATCGCCTCCATCCAGCGGGAGCTGGACGCCGCCAACGCCGCTTCCGGCAAACCCTACCAGATCGAAATCAGCATCGGCTGCGCCCGCCTTGAGCCGGACATCGCCACCGTGCACGACCTGATCGATAAGGCCGATCAGGAGATGTACCAGCTCAAGACCCGCAAGCGCGGAACAGCCCCCGCAGAGAAACAGGGTTGAATATTTTTACCTGAAAAAAGTGGCCCGGAAACGTCCGCAGACGTTTCCGGGCCACAAATTATAATAATGTTTTTTACTCTTCTGCCCTTGCATCCCGGGGTGGAACGCGGTATTCTTATAGAATAGACCGGAACCGCGACAGCACAGGGGAGGGAGACCACATGGACGCACAGGAGATCCGCGCATTGCTGGGCAAAAGCATCTTTGAGCGGGCACAGAAATACTGCAAGCGCATCCTGCAAAGCAGCTGCACTACCAACGAGGACGGGGTGCGGCACCTGACAGCGCTGGTGCAGGGCAGCGGGCCGGACTGCTACTATACGCAGGTCTGGCTGCGGGAAAACGGCAGCTTTGTCAGCGCCTCCTGCGACTGCCCCTATAACCAGAACGGCGACGGCACCTACTGTAAGCATATCGGCGCGCTGCTGCTGCAGGACGCGGAAAAGAACCCGCCTGCCCCGGATGCCCCGGAAAAAAAGCCGGAGAACATCCCCGGGGTGCAGCGGGGCGTGGCGGGCTTGAGCGCCGAGCCCCGCAAGGATAGTTACAGCGCCGGGCTGGATATGCTGTTTGGCCGCAAGTGGCGGGGCGAGGAGCCGGAGACCGACTATGCCGCCCAGCTGCTGCTGGAGCGCTACCAGCGGGAGGATGCACAGCAGCAGCCCCAGCCTGCCGCCCAGCGCACCGGTTTTGCCCTGCTGGAGCCGGAGCTTACGGCGCATAATGGCCGTGTCTGGCTGCGGCTGCGGATCTCGGACGGCATCGGCGGGCGGCAGTATCTGATAAAAAGCATCCCGCAGTTTCTGGATGCGATCGAGCGGGGCGAAAGTGTCAGCTATGGTAAATCGCTGGCGTTTGTGCACCGGTGGGACGCCTTTGCCCCGGACGCACAGCAGCTGCTGCGGCTGCTGCGCCGTCAGGTGAGCGCCCGGCAGGAATTTGAAGCCGAGGGCACGGTGCGCTCCGCTTGGGATAAAGGCCCGGCGGGCGGTCTGCCGCTGACCGGTGAAGGTTTAGATACCCTTGTGGAGCTTTACGCCGCCGAGGGCGTTGTGGGCGGCTATACCCTTAAAGAGGGCCTGCCGGTCATCAGCCTGAAGGTGGAGCGCCGCAAAGGCGGCGTGCAGCTGAGCTGTACCCCGGCGCTCAGCGGGGTGCAGGGGCTGGACTATGCTTATCTGCTGGGCGAGACCACCCTCTGGCGGATGCAGCGGGAGGAATGCCGCCGGGTGCTGCCGGTGCTGGAGACCTTTGGCGGGCGCAGCCTGTTCTTTACCAGCGCGGATGCCGCCGCCTTTTGCAGCTATGTGCTGCCGGAACTGGGTAACCGGGTCAACATCGTGGACCCCGACCGGCTGCTGCTGAACCAGATCCCGCTGGAGCCGGTGGTGCAGTTTTATCTGGACGCCGACCGGGGGCTTACCGTCACGGCCTACCCGGTCTTTCTCTACGGCGAGGACAGGGTAGCCCCCGGCGAACCGGTGCCGCCGGATCTTTTGCGGGATGCCCGCACCGAGAACCGGGCAAAACGGCTGCTGGAAACCTATCTGGAACCCGATCCCGGCAAGCCCGGGCATTACAGCATTTCCGGGGAAGAAGCGCTTTTCCAGCTGCTGGAAGAGGGCATTCCCGCCCTGCTGGCCATGGGCGAGGTGTACCAGACCGATGCCTTCCGCAACCTACAAGCCGCCCCGCCTAAAATTTCGGTAGGGGTGTCGGTGCACGGCAGCGTGCTGGACTTGGAAGTAGACACCGGCGCGTTCCCGGTGGAGGAGCTGCGGGAGCTTTTGCAGTCCCTGCACCAGAAAAAACGCTACCACCGCCTGCGGGACGGCAGTCTGCTGCGGCTGGACGACAGTCTGGAAGGGCTGGACGAGCTGAACGACACGCTGGAACTTTCCGGCGCAAAGCTGAAGGACGGCCACGCCGCTTTGCCGCTCTACCGCGCCCCTACGCTGGACTGGGCGCTTTCGGGGCAGAACGGTCTGCGGTTCGACCGGGACGATGCCTTCCGGCGCATCAGCCGCAGCTTTCACGCCGTGCGGGACAGCGAATATACCCCGCCGCTCTCCCTGCAAAAGACCCTGCGCAAATACCAGCGGGACGGCTACCGCTGGCTGCGCACGCTGGACGGTTACGGCATGGGCGGCATTCTGGCCGATGATATGGGTCTGGGCAAGACCGTGCAGGTGCTCAGCTACCTGCTGGCCATGAAGGAGGGCGGGCAGCGCTTGCCCAGCCTTATCGTCTGCCCGGCGTCGCTGGTGCTGAACTGGCAGGAAGAATGTCAGAAGTTCACCCCGCAGCTGCAAAGCGTTGCCATGGACGGCGATGCCGCCCACCGCGCCGCGCTGGTCGATGGGTGGGCGCAGGCGGATATCGTCATTACCAGCTACGACCTGCTGCGCCGGGACGAAAAGCTGTATGTCGGGCAAAGCTTCTACGCCTGCATTTTGGACGAAGCGCAGGCCATCAAGAACCACACCACCCAGAAATACAAGGCGGTGTGCCGGGTGAACAGCCGGGTGCGCTTTGCCCTGACCGGCACCCCGGTGGAGAACCGCTTGGGCGAGCTGTGGAGCATCTTCTCCTTTTTGATGCCGGGGTATCTGCCCCCCTACAAGACCTTCTGCGCCCGGTTTGAAAAGCCCATCGTGCAGGACGAGGATGCCAACGCCGTGCGGCGGCTGAACCAGTTCACCGGGCCCTTCATCCTGCGGCGCATGAAGTCCGAGGTGCTGCGGGAACTGCCGCCCAAAACCGAGAATCTGCGCCGCGTCGAGCTGGAAGCGGAACAGCGCAAGCTGTATCTGGCGGCGGTGGTGGACGCCCGCGAAAAGCTGCGGGCGGCAAAGCCGGAGGACAAGATGACCGTGTTTGCCGTGCTGATGCGGCTGCGGGAGATCTGCTGCGACCCGCGCCTTGTGGCAGACAACTGGACCGGCAGCAGCGCCAAGCTGGAAGCCTGTCTGGAACTTGTCACCGAGGCGGTGGCGGGCGGACACCGCATCCTGCTGTTCAGCCAGTTCACCTCCATGCTGGAGTTGCTGGCAAAGCGGCTGGACGAAGCCGGGGTGAGCCACTTTACCCTGCAGGGCTCTACCCCGAAGCCGGTGCGTGCCGAGCAGGTGCGCCGGTTCAATCAGGGCGAGGCAGACGTCTTTCTCATCTCGCTGCGGGCGGGCGGCACGGGCCTCAACCTGACCGCCGCCGATATCGTCATCCACTACGACCCGTGGTGGAACCTTGCTGCGCAGAATCAGGCCACCGACCGCGCCTACCGCATCGGTCAGCGCAACCCGGTACAGGTGTACCGGCTGATCGCGCAGGACACCATTGAGGAAAAAATCGTGGAACTGCAACAGGCCAAGCAGTCGCTGGCCGACACCGTTACCGGCGGGGCAGACGGCGCGATTTTGTCCATGAACCCCGAACAGCTATTGCAGCTGCTGGGAGAAGAAGCATAAAGGAGTGTATTTATCATGAAGGTTTGGGATCTGCATTGCGATACCTTGCTCGAACTGCGCCGCGCCGAAAAGGCGGGCGCACCCAAAAGCTTTTTGCACAACGATCTGCACATCGACCTTGAAAAATTGCAGCAGGGGGATTATCTGCTGCAATGCTTTGCGGCCTATGTGGATCTGGCCGACCCCGCTCCCGGGGCCGACCCGCTGGTAAGCGTGCTGGAAGAGATCGACATCTTCAAGCGGCTCATGGCGGCTTACCCGGAAAAGATCGCCCCGGTGTACACCGCCGCCGACCTTGAGCGCAACCGCGCCGAGGGCAAGCTCAGCGCCATGCTGACGGTGGAAGAGGGCGGCTGCTGCAAGGGCAGTCTGGGCGTGCTGCGGCGGCTGCAGGAACTGGGCGTGCGCATGATGACCCTGACGTGGAACTATCCCAACGAACTGGCAGCCCCCAACGCAAACCCCGGCGGGCCGCTGGTAGCCAACACCGAGACCGGCCTGACCGAGCGGGGCTTTGCCTTTTTGGAGGAGATGGAAAGGCTGCACATCACCGCAGACGTGAGCCACCTTTCGGATAAGGGCTTCTGGGACATCGCAAACCACAGCACCCGTCCCTTTGCGGCAAGCCACTCCAACTGCCGTGCCCTGTCGCCCCACAACCGCAACCTGACCGATGAGATGATCCGCGCACTGGCAGAAAAAGGCGGCATTGCGGGGCTGAACTACTGCGCTTCCTTTGTGGACGCAGACTCGGCACATCCGAAGCTTTGCCGCAGCACGGTGGAGCGGCTGGCAAAGCACGCGGCACACTTCAAGCAGGTGGGCGGCATTGAGGTCATCAGCCTTGGCAGCGACTTTGACGGCATCGGCGGTCACCACGAGCTGGAAACGGCGGCAGATATGCCGCTGCTGGCCGAGGCGCTGCGCCGCGAGGGCTTTACCGAGGACGAGGTGGAGGCCATCTACTGGCGCAACGCATACCGCTTCTTTAAAAACAACCTGTAATAACCTGTAAAACTGCAAAAAAAGTGCCCGGGATACTCCTGCGCTGTGCGGGTATCCCGGGCTGCATATTGCCCTGCGAGGGGAGGCTTTATATGGTCTGAGGCGCGCGTCCCCTGAAAAAGAACAAACGACTTGGAAAGATAAGAGGAATTATAACAATGGGTATCACGATCTCGCCGTGGATGATGGCGTTTCTCATTCTGATGACCGGCTTTGCAGGCTTTGTGGATTCGGCAGCCGGCGGCGGCGGACTAATTAGTCTGCCGGCCTATCTGTTCGCCGGGCTGCCGCCCCACTACACCTATGCTACCAACAAGTTCAGCGCCGCCTGCGGTACCACCTTTGCCACGGCAAACTTTTTCAAAAGCGGTGCCATAAACGTGAAGGTGGGCATCCTTGCAGCCATCGGCAGCTTTGCGGGCAGTGCGCTGGGCGCGCACATCGTGCTGCTGCTCAGCGATGAAATGCTGCGCACCATGATGTTCATCATCCTGCCGGTGGCAGCGGTCATCATTCTGTGGCAGCGCAACCTGCCGGACGAGAACCGGGACGACGGCACGCTGGACCTGAAAAAGATCTTGCTGGCACTGGCCATCGGCTTTGGCATCGGCCTGTACGACGGCATCGTGGGCCCGGGCACCGGCACTTTTGCCATCATTGCCTTTACCACCCTGATGGGCTTTGACCTGCGCACCGCCAACGGCAACGGCAAGGTGCTCAATCTGGCCAGCAACTACGCCAGCCTGTTCACCTACCTGATGAACGGTCTGGTGGTGTTCCACATCGGCATCCCCTGCGCTATCAGCAACATTCTGGGTAACCTGCTGGGCTCTCACTTCGCCCTGAAAAAGGGCGCCCGCTTCATCCGCCCCATGATGCTGGTGGTGCTGGTTCTGCTGCTGGGCAAGCTCATCTCGGACGCGGTGCTGTAAGCGCCGGGTGCGCCCATTTCCCGCTGCAAAAAAAGCCGGGCAGCCCGCAGGCTGCCCGACTTTGGTCGGATGATCTTATTTTGGCGGCTGCTTATTCCAGCACCAGCCCTTTGTCAAAGAACGCCAGACCGAACGCGCCGGGGCCCGCGTGGGTACCAATGACGCAGCCGATCTGCCGTACCAGCGGTTCGGGCAGACCCAGAGTGTCCCGGAAGTAGTTCTGGATGGGCTGTACTTCGCGCTGGCTGGCAGTGTAGCCTGCAACCGTGGCAAAATCCGGGCTGATGCCGCCCAGTTCCTCGATCTTCTTGAACAGGGCCACATAGGCACCGGGCAGGCCGCGGGCCTTACCGGCCATGGCTACCTTGCCCTCCTTGATGGTGATGAGGGGCTTGATGCCCAGCATCCCGCCCGCGACGGCCACGGCGGCAGGCAGACGGCCGCCCTTGCGCAGATACTTCAGATCGTCAATGGCGGCGACCAGATGCAGATGCTCCTTGGCGTGCTCCAGAGCGGTGGCGATCTGCACCAGCGTCCTGCCTGCGTCCCGCAGCTGTACAGCCAGACGCACCAGCAGCGATTCGCCCAGACACACGTTGGCGCTGTCCACAAACAGCACGTTGTCCACATTGGCAAGGTCTGCAGCCAGCTTTGCGCACTGCCATGTGCCGGACAGCTCGTGGGACAGGAAGATGCCCAGCACCTCGTCCCCGGCGGCAGCGGCTTCCAGATAGAACTTCTCGAACAGTTCCGGGCTGGGCTGGCTGGTGGTGGGCAGCTTGC
>OQWM01003572.1_pt1 | contig 10325 bp, 11 predicted proteins | sample 1691531 | NCBI WGS metagenome assembly OQWM01 (sample SAMN03418257, study PRJEB22391) | human gut metagenome | biome: human-gut; feature: organic feature; material: feces | host: Homo sapiens | place: Tanzania | collected 2013-01 | reverse complement strand
TGTAAGGTGCAAAGATACTGCCAGGCAAACGGATAATGGTATGCAAGTTGAAATCTCTGAGCAGCTTGGTCTTTATGGCTATCTTTGTGTTGTCCGCTCCAAACAAGAAACCGTCTGGAACAATGACCGCTGCACGACCATTCTTCTTCAGTCGGTACATGATGAGAACCATGAACAAGTCAGCAGTCTCGCTACTGCGCATATCAGAAGGAAAGTGTGACTTGACATCCGACTTCTCGTTTCCACCGTATGGTGGGTTCATCAACACAACATCAAACTTGTCTTCGTCTGTATAGTTGAGTACATCTTTTGTAAGCGAGTTGTCGTGATATACCAATGGCGTGTCAATACCATGCAGCAACAGGTTTGTCACACATAGCATATACGGGAATTGTTTCTTTTCTATGCCAAATACAGACTGATTGTACTCTTTGCGGTCTTCTGCAGTTTTTACCTTCTTGTCCAATTCGCCCAACCAACTGGTGATAAAGCCGCCCGTACCACAAGCGAAGTCTGCCATTTTCTCACCAATCTGCGGATTGACTATCTCTGCCATAAATTCGGTTAAGGCTCTTGGGGTGTAGAACTCACCAGACGAACCAGCCGACTGCATTTCTTTAAGGATAGTCTCGTATATCTCACCGAAAGCATGACTTTCCTCATAGTCACCAAGGTTCAAACCGTCAATCACATTCATCACTTGACGAAGTTGAACGCCATCTTTCATATATTGATTGGCATCCTCAAATGTGGTCTTTACAATCGCCTGACGGATAGGAGTAGTTGGTGTTACCTCTATGTTTTTGAGTTCCACAAACAATGTGTTGTTGACAAACGAAAGCAGCTCGTCACCAGTCAAGGCATTACCACTTCCATCGTCAGGAAGAACAGGATCGTCGGAAGCACGATCAAAAGCGCCGTCGCGCCCAGAATGGCCTTGCTTTGCATCCGGTATCGTCGCAGGTGCAGCCGGTGGGTGCAGACGTCATCCCACGTCAGAAAGCCGATGCCGCCCACGATGATCAGCAGCATAATGACGATGTTGACCAGCGGGTCGGCCATGTACGCCGTCAGGGAAGTGTAGAGCGCATTTGCCCGCCCCAGAATGTCAAAGCCCGCGTTGCAGAAGGCGGAAACGGAGTGAAACACCGCCATCCACACGCCCCGCAGTCCGTAGTCCCGGCAGAATACCGGCAGCAGCGCCAGCGAGCCGATCAGCTCCACAAGGAATGTGCCCTTCAGGACAAAACGTGTCAGGCGCACGATGCCGCCCACCGCCGGAGCGGAAATGGCGTCCTGCATGGCGCTGCGCTCCTTCAGTGAGATATTCTTACCGGAGAGCATCAGAAACGTTACGGCGGCGGTGATGACGCCTAAGCCGCCGATCTGGATCAGCAGCAGGATCACGGTCTGACCGAAGCCGGACCAGTAGCTGCCGGTGTCCTGCACCACCAGCCCCGTCACGCAGACCGCAGAGGTAGAGGTGAACAGCGCCTCGTGAAACGGCGTCCATGTGCGGCTTGCGGCGGCGATGGGCAGCATCAGCACCAGCGCACCCAGAAGGATGACACCCGCAAAGCCGAGGATCATGATCTGGAAGGACGTCAGACGGCGTTTCAAATGGAAACCGGTTTCTGTCACGGGACTCACCTCTTAAAATCGACTGTATTCCCAATTGCGCGTATAGTATAGCACGGTTTTCACGTTTCGGTCGTGCAGATTTTGTTAAGCATATCCTCGATGAGCCTCCGCCGCGTGACCACAACGGGCAGTATGAGTGATAAAAAAGCCCCTCAAAGCAAGAGAAAGACACCGGTATCCAGTGTCTTTCTCTTGCTTTTGGGGGGTAGGGGGGTGTTATTCCGCGTATGGGATCGTAATAATCAAAGATGGTGCACCTGTATACCCGTACTTGTTGGAAAGCTCTTTTGTGCTGACAATGAAAGCATATTCCTTGCCGCTCTCTATTTTACGGAGTGTACATTCCGTCTTACCAGTCACGATCTTTGCCTTGGAGAGTTGGTTCGTGTCCATGTGATATTTATACACATAGTATGTACCGGCCGTGTCACCGGCATTCCAAGAAAGCGTCAGGCTGTTGTTCTCGGCGTTATACGCAGCGGTCGCCATCAGTGTTTCCGCCGGGGTTTCGGCTTTTAAGACCTCCACACTGTATTCCGCAGAAACATTGTCACAGATCGCTGTATAAGAGATCGGCTGCACAATATAACGATAGGAACCGGCGGCGGGAGAGGTAAGTGTGAAGGAGGTATGTGCCGTTCTGCTTAACATCCGCACAAGTCCGGTCTCTTCACAATAATCGAAAATCTGATACTCCACAGCATCCGCTACCGGCTGCCACGAGAGCTGCACGGTATTGTCTGCAAGAAGAACGGCGGAGACCGTCGGAGCTTCCAGCGTGGCAAGCTCCACCTTCTGCTCCGGCTCTTCACCATTCAGGATCTTCAGCACACGAAAGCCCACATCTTCATAGCCGATGTTTTCTGTGCGGCCTTCTTTGCGGTATTCGGTGCGGCAATCGGTTCGTGCGGAATTCCAGGCGCCGCCCTTGACGCCAAGTGTGTCTATACCATTATCAGAGCTGCGTACGGTGGAAGTCCACTCCCATACATTGCCCCAGAAATCTATTGCGCCGTGAGCACCGCGGGTAACATCGGCATATTGATCCACGGGCGTTCTGCCATCATTCACACCGCAGTTGAAATCGGCATCCTTGGGCATATGACCGGCTGCCAGCTCCCACTCGCTTTCGTTGGGCAAACGGTAAGTATCGGTGCCGTCCTTTTCGGTAAGCCACGCGCAGTACGCTGCGGCATCCTCATAACTGACAAAATTCACCGGATAGTTTTCCTCTCCGGCAGGATAATTGCCGTCCATCCAATTTTGCGGTGCCGCTTTTCCGGTATCCGCCAAAAAGGCGGCGTATTCGGCATTGGTCACCTGCGTGCGCTTGACATACACCGTAGTTCCTGCACCCATCACAGGAATGTAATCATATTTCGCCGCATCGGACACCTTCCATTTCAGCAGGCGGCTGTCGGTAAAGCGCAGCATACTGCTGTTGATGCGGTTCCAGTAGGTTTTGTACATTTCCTGCACAATATCCTCCATCTCGGCAACCTTATCGGCACCGCCGGGCTTGCCTGCGGTCTCCTCTTTCAGAGAAGCTAATTTTGCCTCCTTCCGGACGAGCACGGCATCATAGTTTTCGATGACGATGTCCCGCAGATTCAGATAATTCTCCATCGACGGATCTCTCTGATAGAGAGAAATAAGCTGTTTTGTCTCCTCGGTCAGCTCCGGCTGCTCCTTCTCGATGAAGTCACTGTTTTCAAACATATTCATGCTGTCATCTGTTTCTGCCGCCATTGCCGTCGCCGGAATCAGCGAAAGCACCAGAACAGAAGCAAGGGCAATGCTGCAAATTCTCTTTGTCAAACGCATTGTGTCCGCTCCTTTCATCGTTTGTCACCGTTCTTCAATCCGTCTTTCAGTCCATTCTTCAGCCCGTCTTTTGTGCCGTTCTTCAATCCATCCTTCAGGCCGTTCTTTGTGCCTGATTTTAAGCCGTTTTTCAGTCCGTCTTTTACATCGGATTTCAAGCCGTTTTTCAGTCCGGACTTTAAGCCTTCTTTCAGTCCGTCGCTAAGGACAGCCACGCTTTGCGCCACCGGCTCTTTTTCGATCGGCTTTGCTTCCTCGGCAAATGCAGGAACGGACAGTGCCGTTCCGATACAGAGAGCGGCACACGCAGCGACAATCGTTTTCTTGCAGTTCATGATATAGACCTCTTTCAAATAGATTGGTAAAAGATTGATTCCATCTCTCTTTTACACATCTATCGTAGGTGCTTGACCTCAATTGAGGTTCAAAAAAGCAGGTATAGGAGAAGGATTTTCTCCCATACCTGCTTTATGACATGCTCAGCCGCTGATCAGCCAACCGATAAGATCGATATTGGTATCGAGGAAGGTCAGGCTCGGCACGGAAAAATGATCTGCACCGTCAAACACGGTGATCTCGGCACTGCCGCCCGCCGCTTTCAACGCTGCGATAACCTCCTTTGAGGAATCCGGGGGCACAATGGTATCTGCCGAACCGACAAAGGCTCGGACGGGTATGTTTTTCAAGTTGTCGATGATATCGGGTGTATTGCGGATGCTGCCGGAAAGAGGGGCTATGCGGGCAAACAAGCTCGGGTAAGTGCAGGCAAGATTCCAAGTCCCCGTGCCGCCCATGCTGTGTCCCGTCAGTGAGATGTTGTTCCGATTGATTTTATAGGTCGATACTGTATGATCGATCAATTCGGAGATCGACTCTGCGGCATTGACCCAGCCCTTTTGCGTACTCGGCAGCTGCGGAATGACTACATAGGCGCGCACATCGCCAAGCTGACCCGACTGCAAATACTGCGGGAAACCGTCAACAGCCGTAATTAAATTCAGATCATCGCCTTTTCCCGAGCCGCCGTGCAGATATACGATCAGCGGCATATTCTCCGTAGGATCAGACGGTGTATACAGCCAATACCGAAAGGTACCGAGCTGTGAAGTGTTGATGGAGCAGGCAGTAAACGAGGCGGGTGTGTGCTCCTTGCCTGCCACAGAACCGTTTGTCCCATTCGGGGTGGTGTCTTCGCTGCTTTCGTCCGGTGTTATGGCTGGCATACTGTTGCTGTCTGACTCGGTTGTCGGCACTGAGCCAACGCTGCTCGTTTCATCGGAAGAATTCTCCGGCTTGCTGTGACATCCGCAGAGCAAGGCAGCCGTCAATACGGCGACCAGCAGCAGGGCAATCGATGCGTAAAATCTTTGCTTCATATAATCTGCTCCCTTCGCTCTGCCAAATGCTTTAATTTTTCAGCAGAGCCGAAATTTTAATTCTGTTTTCTCCCACAAGTTCCACCGTCAGCTTGCCACGGTGTGTTTCGCATACCGCCTGCGCCACCGAAAGCCCGATGCCGAAACCCTTGACTTTGTCTGAGGTATCGCTTCGGTAAAAGCGCTCGGTAAAGTGGGAAATATCCGATATTCGCTGTTTATCTGCCGTGTTTTCCACCGAAAAACAGACGCCGTGGCCAACAGCGATGAGCGATACCGTGACCGTTCCACTTTCCGCACCGTACTTAAAAGCGTTGTCCAGCAGTGCAGTCATCAGCTCCCGAATGGCTTTTTCATCCCCGCAGTAGCTGATATTGGGTTCGATTTTTTTCGTATAGGTCTTGCCGGTATTGAGGGCAACTGCCTGATAAGACGATGCAACCTCGTCAGCAATATCGGAAACAGGAAAATCAATTTTGACCGTCCGCTCGTTTTGTTCCTCCGTCCGTGCCAAAAACACCAGCCGGTGGGTCATCTCGGTCATCTGCTCGGTTTGCTTCAGTATATCGGACAGCCATTCGTTTTCGCCGATCTCCGACTCCAATAGCTGCGCATCGGCATGGATCACGGTAAGCGGTGTTTTCAGCTCATGACTTGCCGAGGTAATGAACTCCTTTTGTTTTTGCCGATTTTTCACAAGCGGAGATACGACTTTGCCGGATACCGCCGCTAAAACGGCTGTCATCAGAGCAATGCCGACGCCGGAAATGATCAGCAGAGAAGCGGCGCTGTTGCGGAAAGATTCCAAGGCGACCGTGCGGGACAGAAAAACGATCGATATCCCGTTCTTCCCCCGATGCACCAGATAGCGATAGTTATCTTTATATCCCTTGTCCGTCTTATCGGCGATCACCGACTTGGCATAGTCGGCAGCTTGTGACCGGCTGATCAGCGCTGTATGGCTCGTGTCGGACGACAGCGTTCGGCTGCTTAAATCATAAGTTGCTGTGAAATACCGGGCGTCCGCCACCTCGGAGGAATCGGGATCTGAAATGATCGTCATGATCATCCGATCGGCTTTGAGGGTGATCTGCCGGTAATTGCGCCACAGGCTGAACCCTACGATCAATGATTGCAAGATGAGCAGCGCGGCAAGGGACAGCAGGACAAACCGTAGCTGCAATCGGTGTTTCAAACTTACTGTCATTTCCGCACCTCCAGCGTATAGCCTGCGCCCCGCATGGTACGGATCTCAATATCCGCTTTGATCGCTTCCAGCTTTCGGCGAAGATAAGAAATGTATGTCCAAACGGTATTGTCCTCGGCTTTTGAATCCGGATCCCATATGTTTTCCAATACCCGTGAGGACGGAATAACCACCTTGGGATTGCGCATAAACAGCAGCATCGTCTGATATTCCTTGTTGGCAAGCTTATAGCTGCCGCCGGGTGCAGACAATTCAAATGTCTCGGTATTCAGCGCGGTGTTTCCGAAAGTAAGCGTATTGGTCTGCTGGATATCGTTTTTCCTCGTCAGCACCCGAAGCCGCGCCAACAGCTCCCGCATATCAAAGGGCTTGGTCAGATAGTCGTTGGCTCCGGCATCCAGCCCGATGATTTTGTCGTCGATTTCCGCTTTGGCGGTGAGCAGCAATATAGGTGTGACATTGTGCGCCTTTCGCACCTCGACGAGCACCGAAACACCGTCCATCACCGGCATCATAATGTCCAGAATCGCAGCATCATAAAGCCCGCTGAGCAGATAGTCCAGCGCGTCGCCGCCATTATCCACCGCTTCTGCCGTATAATGATTCTTTTGCAAAATGGAAATTAGCGCTCTCCGCAGCGACGAATCATCCTCCGCAACCAGTATTCTCATAGTCTTTCATCCGTCCTTTTGCAAACTTAGTATACTCATTCAACCTCAACCGAGGTTCAAACCTTTTCACTTAAAAGTATACCATAAAAATATAAATTAGTCTATTTTTGAGTGCGGACAACAGGAAAAACCGGAAATGAGATATAACTTGGTTACACTCACTTCCGGTTTCCAGCTTAGCCTTGAATAAAATCAGCCAGCACAACTTCAAACGCTCTGTTTCTTATGTTATTCATCCGTCCAATCCATTCCATTTGATTGTCTGCTTTGAGTTGTTCGGTAACACCCTCACATTCTGCTGTTTGATTTACCAGCCGAAAGAACAGATCCTCTGCCTGCTGGTCAATATCTGCAAGATAGGCATTCAATTCGCCGCTGGTCAGCAGATTGGCATATCGCACACGGTGGCACTTCTTGAGATAGCGAAGATGCCGCTGCCCCCATATCCCGATTGGCTCTTGTTCCGGCTCATCGTCCCCGGCAATCAGGTAATAGTCACCGACCAGTTCATACTTCAGTCCCGTGCGTTCATCTGTAATGTATTTTTCCATAATCAAGCCCTCCGCTCTGTAAGAATCTTGAATTTCTTGGTTTTGGCATTTGCCACCTTGATAAGCACCTCGTCCACGGCATCCGTGTATTTACCCTCCGAAATAAGCTGATTACGAAGATTGTTTAGGGACTCAATCATTAGTCGCCATTCTGCAGTTGTAAGCGCAAGGTAATACTTCTGCTTCATCAGCTGAACCTCCTTTGATTTTTCTATAATCATTATAGCGAGGCTGACAGCGGCAGTCGAATGTGCGGATATAAGAAAATCACCGAGAAAAGTCCGTAGTGAACTGATCTCGGTGATTGTCCTTGCCGTTGCTACGCCTGACAGCTAAGTTCTTTTAACTTTTCATTGTCAGCCCGTGGCTTTGCAACTCGGTTCTTCTCCCATTGCCGATTCAGTTGCGGTGATAATTTGATTTACTGCCTTATCAACGAAAACCGAAGGCTTTGTGAGCATTTTTTTAAATTTTGCCGACTTTTCCTCAAAAGTTCATGTGGCAAATATCGTTGTGAGTATATTATAGATGAGTGAATTTCACACACAGACCGAATCAGACTGTTATAAGGAGGCAGTAACGTGGAAAATTTAGATAAACTGGTAAACGAGCTGCGAAAGCTGCCTAATGAAACGCAATGGCTGAAGTTCAAACACAACAACTATGAGCCAGATATGATTGGGCAGAACAGCAGTGCGTTGGCAAACAGTTCGCTGAGGGAACGATTCGGATTAAAAGATTCCGCGGCGGGTACGGTATCACGGCTGATCAAAGAAGCGGTTGCATCGGACGGGACAATTACCTGGGCGTGATTTAACTTGCCGGCAACTTGCTCACGGAAAAAGTTTGACGTGATCTCCAGACCCAAAATGCAAGATATAGTATAAAATTGGGATTAAATAGGCCAAATGTAGTGTTCGATTAACTTGCTGGTAACTTGCTGAAAATCTTCGATCATACAGTAAATAGTTCACATTCAACCGAAACCTATGTTGGCAGGAGCGTCAGACAAAGCGTGATGCTTTTTTTCCTTTTCCCGCCGGGCAACAAACACATAGGTGTTCTCATCCGATTCATCCTCATCAAACCGATACCCCATCCCGGTAAAATCCCGCATTTGGGTGGGATCTTCCACCTGGTGCTCCGCCAGGAAGCGTACCATCTCTCCCCGGGCCATTTTGGCAAAGGTGCCCTTCTGCTTCAGTTTGCCGTCCACCTGCTCACAGAATTCCACCGTGATAAAATAATCCGCCGGAGCGATATATTTTTCCACCGCTTTTGCATATTCCCTGGAAGCCAGATTGATAAAGACACCGTCCACATCCCGAGTGCCCCGATACAGCAAATCACCCCAGTACGCATAGAGATCTTTCTCTTGCAGATCAGGCGTGTGCCGCGTACCAAAAAGCTTCGCCTGCATTTCCAGCCGGTAAGGTACCACACCGTCGAAAGGCCGCAGCACGCCATAAAAACCGGAGAGGATCCGCAGATGCTCCTGCAGATAGGACAGCATGTCTTCCGTCATGACGCCGGGCGCCATGTACTGATAGGCCAGTCCCTCATAGGCGAGCACCGCCGGGGTCAGCTGCCGTTCCAGATCCATATGGGCGAACCGCTCATAATTCAGCTCTGCCAGCTGATCGTTGCACTTCCACAGGGCTTTCGTCTCCGCCAGAGAAAGGCTCTGCACAGCATGCATCAGCTCCCGGGCCTGTTCCAGGTATACCGGCAGGCCCTGCGGTGCCAGGGAATCAGTATCTACCCTCATTTTCTTGGCGGGTGACAATAAAATTCTCATGCCAGTTCTCCCAGCATCTGTGCCGGATTATCCGCTGCCTTCACCTTATCGTAAGCTTTTTCAATAATGCCATTCTCATCGATGAGATAGGTCGTCCGCACCACGCCCATACTGACTTTACCGTACAGCTTCTTTTCCTTCCACACATCGTATGCCTGGATGCAGGAAAGCTCCGTGTCTGACAGCAGCGTAAACGGCAGGCCGTATTTTTCCTCGAACCGTTTATGAGATGCCACGCTGTCCTTGCTGACACCCAGCACCACTGCCCCCTTTTCCACAAACTGGGGATACAGTTCGCCAAAACCGCAGGCCTGTTTGCTGCAGCCCGGGGTATTGTCCTTGGGATAAAAATACAGGATCACCTTTTTCCCGCGATACTCCTCCAGTGTGTGAACGTTTCCGTTCTGATCCGGCAGGGAAAAATCCGGTGCCTTCGTTCCAACCTCTAACATTTTCATTCCTCCTCCATGTTTTTTTCTCATTCTACCTTATTTACAGCCGTTTGCCCACCAAAAATTTCACCCCCTCCGCTGTGCATCTACGTTCTTCGGCCGGTGCGTAACAAGCACAACCGGCACTTTTCACCCTGGCGGAGTATTTTTGTATGATAGAAGGAAATTTCCTATAATCGAGTAGGAGGCGGTGATTAACCGCCGTCCTCTCGCACCACCGTGCGTCAGACTGTCTAACGAAACCATTTTGAGGTGATAAAATTGACGGTCTGACAAGCGGATTCTCATATTTTTCTTCATTCTATCGAATAAAGGACTGAACCAAATGGTATTTCCGATACCTTGTTTTATTTTTCTTTGCAACTATTCAAATTTTTTGACCAATTCTTGCGTTGAAAACATACTTAATAATCGTTTAAAATTATAAGCGATGAACATGGATGACGCCTCAGCGTCAACATTTTCTTTTTCACGTCTAAGAAAGAAACTATACCCTAATGAACGTTTGACCGTTCCAAATGGATGTTCTACAATCATATCACTTCCCAAGAAATTTCGCATGCGTGCTTATATCCTCAGTTACATACTTGTGGTTATATGATGGTATGAGATCTCTCCTGTTCCGTTATCAACTTTCATAACATTCCGCTCCCTCTACACCGAAGGGTTCTTCAATGCTGTACTCCAGTATCCCCACATCTTCCATGGTCTTCGTCAGAAAGTCAGTGACTCGACTCCCTCTTGTCCCCTTACGGGGCTAACGTAACGATGCTACAGGATTCACTTTATGTTACGGACTGCTATT
>OQWM01003571.1_pt1 | contig 10326 bp, 8 predicted proteins | sample 1691531 | NCBI WGS metagenome assembly OQWM01 (sample SAMN03418257, study PRJEB22391) | human gut metagenome | biome: human-gut; feature: organic feature; material: feces | host: Homo sapiens | place: Tanzania | collected 2013-01 | reverse complement strand
GGTGGGGAAGAAGGGGGTCGTCCGCGACCCGAAGGTGCATCTGGAGGTGCTGGAAAACTTCCTGAACCATGCGAAGGATAATCACTTTACAGTACTTGGTATCACATATTCGCCGATCCGCGGGCCGGAGGGAAACATCGAGTATCTGGGCTATCTGCGAAAAAGCGAGGAGCCGGACTGCATCCCCGACCTGACCGCGCTGGTGGATGCCTCCCATGAGGAACTGAAAGAGAGAAGGGACAACGAATGAAACGAGTGATCCTCTGCCCGAATCCCTATCGGGATGATGAACTGACGGTGGCCAAGCGCTCCCGTGAGATATTGGAGCATATCGGCTTTGAAACGGTGGTGTGTCTGCCCTTCAACCGGGAGGGCTACGGCGACCAGCTGGGCGTGCCGATCCGGCAATTACAGCAGGAGATCAAGCGGGCCGATCTGCTCATCGCCTTCGGCGGCGACGGCACCATCCTGCATCTGGCGCGCACAGTGGCGCTGCACAACGTACCGGTGCTGGGCATCAATCTGGGCAGCCTCGGCTTTATGTCGGAGCTGGAGCCCAACGAGCTGGAGCGGCTCAATGACCTGAAAAACTGGAATTTCTCCGTGGAATCCCGGATGATGCTGGATGTGACGGTGCTGCGGGAGGGGAAGCCGGCATACAACAACATTGCCCTGAACGACGCGGTGGTGTCCAAGGGGTCTGTGGCGCGGGTGGTACGGCTGGATGTGTCCACAGAGGAGGGGCGGCTGACGAAGATCACCGGCGACGGCGGCATCGTCTCCACGCCCACCGGCTCCACGGGCTACTCCATGGCGGCGGGCGGCCCCATTGTGGAGCCTACGGCGCGGAATCTGCTGCTGACGCCTATCTGCCCCCACTCTACGCGGGCCAGCAGCTATGTGCTGTCGCCGGATCACACCATCACCATCGAGGCGGCGGACGCCAATCGGAAGTTCGTCTATCTGTCCGTGGACGGCGGCAAGGCATTCTCCCTGAAAAACGGGGACAAGGTGCGGGTGCGACAGTCCAAATTCACCACGAAGCTGGTGCGGCTCTCCAAGAAGAGCTTCTGCGAGATACTGGATTCAAAAATGGGAATGGAGGCAGCCAAGCATGAAGAATGACCGTCAAGCCATTCTGCTGGAGATCATCGAGCAGGAGGCTGTGGAGACGCAGGAACAGCTGCTGCGCCTGCTGGCGGAGCGCGGCGTGAAATGCACACAGGCCACCGTTTCCCGTGACATCAAGCAGCTCCATCTGGTGAAGGAGCCCACCGGACATGGGCGCTACCGCTACGCCGTGTCCGTGCAGAAAACAAAGCTGAACTTTGCCGAGAAGCTGCGCACGATCTTCCGGGAGTGCGTGCTGTCGGTGGCGTCGGCGCAGAATCTTGTGGTGCTGAAGACCATCGAGGGTATGGCGCAGGGCGCAGCCTTCGCGCTGGACAATATGGCGGAGACGGACATCGTGGGGACGCTGGCAGGCGACGATACCATTCTCTTGGTGTTCCACGACAACGTCCGCGCCGTGGATTTCTGCGAGCAGGTCAAGCAGATGCTCCGGTAAGGAGCGAGGGAGGAGAACGCCATGCTGGAAGTGCTCCATATTGAGAATATCGCCATCATCGAGGAGGCGGACATCCGGTTCGAGCCGGGCTTCAACGCCCTGACCGGCGAGACGGGCGCGGGCAAGTCCATCGTCATCGACGCCCTCGGCGCCGTGCTGGGGCAGCGCGCCAGCCGCGAGCTGATCCGTACCGGTATGGACAAGGCCTTTGTCAGCGCCGTGTTCTCCGGCGTGGACGCCTCTGTGCCGGAGGCGCTGGGCATCACCCCGGAGGAGGACGGCTCGCTGCTGTTGCAGCGGGAGATCCACGGCGACGGCAAAAATGTCTGCCGGGTGAACGGGCGGCCTGTGACGGTGGGACAGCTGAAAATGCTGGGCGGCCGTCTGTTGAATATCCACGGCCAGCACGATGGGCAGCAGCTTTTGGACGAGGAGCAGCATCTGTTGCTTCTGGACAGCTTTGGAAAGCTGGAAACCCTTATAAATGCATACACTGAAAAGTATAAAGACTTTACAGATATCCAGAGGAAGATACAGTCGCTGGAAATGGACGAATCGGAAAAAGCCCGCCGGGTGGACACCCTGACGTACCAGATCGGCGAGCTGGAGCGGGCGCAGCTCCGGGCCGGTGAGGAGGAGGAGCTTTCCACCCGCCGCAATCTGCTGCGCAACGCAGAGAAGTTCATTTCCGCCGTCTCCGAGGCGGATTATGCCCTCAACGGCGACGACGGCGGGGACGGTGCATTGGGACTTCTGCGCCGGGCGCAGGACGCCGTTGGCGCGGTGCGCCATCTGGACGAGGACTATGCCAGGCTCTTTGAGCGCATAGAGGCGCTGTACAGCGAGGCCTATGACGTGGCGGCCACCATCGAGGACAAGCGGGAGGGCTTCGACTTCTCGCCCCACGAGCTGGACGATGTGGAGAGCCGCATGGATCAGCTGTACCGTCTGAAGAAGAAGTACGGCCCCAGTGTGGAGGATATGCTGGCCTATCTGGAGCGCTGCCGCGCCGAGCTGGAGCAGATCGAGTACGCCGGCGATACGCTGGCCCGTCTGGAGCAGGCGCGCGGCAAGGCGGAAAAGGCCGCTATGACCGCCGCACAGCAGCTCTCCGAGGGGCGGCGGCAGGCGGCGGAGCGGCTGTCCGGACAGATACTGGACGAGCTGCGGCAGCTGGACATGGGCAAGATCCGCTTCACCGTGGATATCGCGGAAAAACCGCTGAGTGCCGACGGTATCGATCAGGTGCGGTTTTTGATGTCCGCCAACGTGGGAGAGGAGCTGCGTCCCATCCACAAGATCGCCTCCGGCGGCGAGCTGGCCCGCATCATGCTGGCCATGAAGAACGTCTTGTCGGAGCAGGACATGGTGGGGACGATGGTGTTCGACGAGGTGGATACCGGCGTCAGCGGCCGCGCCGCCCAGAAGGTAGCGGAGAAGATGGCTCGCGTCAGCCGCCGCAAGCAGGTGCTGTGCGTGACCCATCTGCCCCAGCTGGCGGCCATGGCGGATGTACATTTCTCCGTGGAAAAGGGCGAGAAGAACGGCCGCACCTACACGGCGGTGCGGCGGCTGGACAGGGAACAGCGGCGGCAGGAGCTGGCGCGGCTCACCGGCGGCAGCCATGTGTCCCAGACCATGCTGGATGGTGCGGAGGAGCTGCTGGTGGAGGCGGAAAAGTTCCGCGCCGCCCTGTGATCGAGGGTAAATTGTCGTGATTGGGAAATAATAGTTGACAAGCGGATTTTTTCTGCTAAAATGGTTTCAACTTCATAGTGCAACAGCGATGAAGGGAAGAAGTAGCATATCTCAGCGCCTGCAAAGAGAACCTCCGGTCGGTGGAAGGAGGAGAGGGCGGGATCTGCGAATACATCCCGGAGCAGCCTCCTGAAGCCGTGCTGACGGCGCGTAGGGATGTGTCGGGTTCGCCCGTTACAGCGATAGGGTGTGTCAGCACCCGACGAGGCCGTGTCCGCGAGGGCGCGGTGAATATGAGGTGGTACCGCGATTTGATCGCCCTCTGTCGACAGGCAGGGGGCGTTTTTTCATCCCCCTGCACAGGAAATGATACGAATATCAATAGAAAGGAAATGAAAAACATGGGAATTTATGAAGAACTGGTGGCACGCGGCCTGATCGCGCAGGTCACCAACGAGGATGAGATCCGCGAGATGATCAACAACGGCAAGGCCACGTTCTACATCGGCTTTGACTGCACGGCGGACTCTTTGACGGCTGGACATTTCATGGCTCTGACCCTGATGAAGCGTCTGCAAATGGCTGGTAACAAGCCCATCGCCCTGATCGGAGGCGGCACCACCATGATCGGCGACCCCTCCGGCCGTACGGATATGCGGAAGATGCTCACCAAGGAGGACATCGACCACAACGCCGAGTGCTTCAAACGCCAGATGGAGCGGTTTATCGACTTCGGAGAGGGTAAGGCCATCATGCTCAACAACGCTGACTGGCTGCTGAAGCTGAACTATGTGGACCTGCTGCGAGAGGTGGGCGCGTGCTTCTCTGTGAACAATATGCTCCGCGCTGAGTGCTACAAGCAGCGCATGGAGAAAGGTCTGAGCTTCCTGGAGTTCAACTATATGATCATGCAGAGCTATGACTTCTACTATATGTTCCAGCACAACGGCTGCAATATGCAGTTCGGCGGCAACGACCAGTGGAGCAATATGCTGGGCGGCACGGAGCTGATCCGCCGCAAGCTGGGCAAGGACGCCCACGCCATGACCATTACCCTGCTGACGGATTCTCAGGGCAATAAGATGGGTAAGACCGCCGGCAACGCCGTGTGGCTGGATCCCAACAAGACCAGCCCCTTCGAGTTCTATCAGTACTGGCGCAACATCGACGATGCCGACGTGCTCAAGTGCATCCGGATGCTGACCTTCCTGCCGCTGGAGCAGATCGACGCCATGGCCGATTGGGAGGGTGCTAAGCTCAACGAGGCCAAGGACATCCTGGCCTATGAGCTGACCAAGCTGGTCCACGGTGAGGACGAGGCGGAAAAGGCTCGTCAGGCCTCCAAGGCACTGTTCTCCGGCGCCGGTGATACCGAGCATATGCCCACCACCGAGCTGACCAACGACGACTTCGGCGGCGGCGCTATTGATGTGCTGACGCTGCTGGTCAAGTGCGGTCTGGCCGCCTCCAAGGGTGAGGCCCGCCGGCTGGTGCAGCAGGGCGGCGTGACGGTCAACGACGAGAAGGTGCCTGCCATCGAGACGACCTTCGGCTGTGAGCAGTTCACCGGCGACGGCGTCATCATCAAGAAAGGCAAGAAGGTGTTCCACCGGGCTGTTCTGGTGTAAGAGGCTTTCCCACATAATAGCTTTTACCGTCCCAAGGGGCCGCGGCACTGCCGCGGCCCCTTGACACATCGGAATGATGGTGCGCTCCCGCAGAAAAGGAGTTGAACGCGGCAGGATTTTATATTATAATAAATCATTATTACTTTAGAAAATGAGAGATGTACAGATGAAGACCCATGATTTCTATTTTGACCTGCCGCCGGAGCTGATCGCACAGACTCCTATCGCGCAGCGGGACGCCTCCCGGCTGCTGGTGCTGGATAAGACCACCGGCGCCACGGAGCACCGGCATTTCTTCGACCTGCCGGAGTATCTGCATCCCGGCGACTGCCTGATCCTCAACAATTCCAGAGTGCTGCCCGCCCGCCTGCTGGGACACCGCGTACCGGGCGGCGGCGCCTGTGAGATCCTGCTGCTCATCGACCGGGGCGACAACGTGTGGGAATGCCTTGTCCGTCCGGGCAAGAAGCTGCGCAAGGGCGCGAGGGTGTCCTTCGGCGACGGCGAGCTGACGGCGGAGATCGCGGAGGAGCTGCCGGACGGCAACCGGCTGGTGAGGTTTTTCTACGAGGGTATTTTTCTGGAGGTGCTGGATCGGCTGGGCAAGATGCCGCTGCCGCCCTACATCAAGGAGGAATTACAGGATCGGGAGCGGTATCAGACCGTCTACTCCAAGGTGAACGGCTCTGCCGCCGCCCCCACCGCCGGACTGCATTTTACACCGGAGCTGCTGGAGAAGATTCGGCAGATGGGTGTAAAGGTCGGATACGTTACACTCCATGTGGGACTTGGTACCTTCCGCCCTGTGAAGGAGGAGGAGATCACCGACCACGCCATGCACAGCGAATACTGTGTCATCTCGCAGGAGACGGCAGACCTTATCAACGAGACGAAGAAAAACGGAGGCAGGGTCATCTGCGTGGGTACCACAAGCTGCCGCACCGTGGAGTCGCAGGCGGCGGAGGACGGCACCATGCGGGCCTGTGCCGGTTGGACGGATATCTTCATCTATCCCGGCTATCGCTTTAAGGTCATGGACGCGCTGGTCACCAATTTCCACCTGCCGGAGTCCACGCTCATCATGCTGGTATCGGCGCTGGCGGGACGGGAGCACGTGCTGTCCGCCTACAAGGAGGCGGTGGAGCAGCGCTACCGCTTTTTCTCCTTCGGCGACGCGATGTTTATCCACTGAGCGCAAAACATAAAATATAAGGGGGGACGCGGATGCATCTGCCGGAGCTTGTTTCCGATCTTGCCGTCATTCTGCTGACAGGCGGCGTGATCACGGTGATCTTCAAAAAGCTGAATCTGCCGCTGGTGCTGGGTTACATACTGGCGGGATTCCTCATCGGCCCCTATATGCCGCTGTTCTTCTCCCTGGCTGACATCGAGGCGGTGTCCACCTGGAGCGAGATCGGCATCATCATCCTGATGTTCTGCCTCGGTCTGGAGTTCAACCTCCACAAGCTGGCCAGCGTAGGCGGCACAGCGATCATCACTGCGCTGGTGGAGGTCGGCGGTATGCTGGCCTTCGGCTTCGCCGTGGGACAGCTCATGGGCTGGGGTACGATGGACAGCGTGTTCTTGGGCGGTATGCTGTCCATGTCGTCCACCACCATTATCATCAAGGCCTTTGACGAGCTGAACGTCCGGAAGAAGGACTTTGCCCAGCTGGTGTTCGGCACGCTGGTGATGGAGGACATCGCGGGCATCTTCATGATGATCATCCTGTCCACCATCTCCGTCAGTAAGTCCATTTCCGGCGGGGCGCTGGCGCTCCAGCTGGGACTGCTGGTGCTGTATCTGGTGCTGTGGCTGGTGCTGGGCATCTTCCTGCTTCCCACGCTGCTGAACAAGGCGTCCAAGCTGATGAGCGACGAGACGCTGCTCATCGTGTCGCTGGGCATCTGCTTCGGCATGGTGCTGCTGGCGGATGCACTGGGCTTTTCCTCGGCGCTGGGCGCGTTTTTGGCAGGCTCGCTGCTGGCAGGCACCGTCCACGCCGAGCGGGTGGAGCATCTGACCGCCGGCGTCAAGGATCTGTTCGGCGCGGTGTTCTTCATCTCCGTGGGTATGATGCTGAACCCCGGCGCTGTGGTGGAGTACGCCGTCCCCATCCTCATTCTGACGCTGGTGACCCTTGTGGGCAAGTTGATCTTCTCCTCGCTGGGCGTGCTGCTGTCCGGCCACACACTGCGGCAGGCCATCCACTGCGGCTGTGCGCTGGCGCAGATCGGCGAATTTGCATTTATCATCGCGTCGCTGGGTCTGTCGCTGGGCGTGATCGCGGACTATATCTATCCCATCATCATCTCCGTATCCGTCATCACCACGCTGACCACGCCGTTCTTTATCAAGAGCGCCGACAGCATCTGCAACGGCATCGAAAAGCTGCTGCCGGAAAAGCTGGTGCAGAAGCTGGACAGCTATACGGACGCGGAGCAGACGGCCAAGGAGCAGGACAGCGACTGGGCGGTGTTCCTGCGGCGCTATATAAAGCGAACGGTGTTCTACGGCGTGCTGATGCTGGGCATCGTCAGTCTGGGCGATATGCTGCTGCTGCCGCTGCTTGAGAAGACGCTCTCTGCGGCGGCGTGGGTCAGCAAGGCGGTGACGCTGTGTGCCGTATACCTGTGCATCGCCATGTTCGTCCGGCCTATGCTCGACGCCCATTCGCCCCAGTACACGGTGCTGTGGGCCAAGAAGCGCAGCTTCCGCCTGCCGCTGATCGCGCTGAGCGTTATCCGTGTGCTGCTCATTGTGTTTATCGTGTTCCTGCCCATCCGCTCGGTGCTGGGCATCCATAGCCTGTGGATCTTGCCGCTGCTGGCGGCGGCGGTGCTGGTGGCGGGGCATTTCGGCTGGTTCGCCTCGGCGTATCTGCTGGTGGAGACCCGGTTCCTCACCAACTTCAACGAGCGCCTTTTGCAGCAGTACGGCGACAGCAATGACGCCACATGGCTGGACGAGAAAATGTATGTAACGGAGCTGATCTGCCCGCCGGAGGAGGCGGGGAAGGATCTGCGCGCCTTGGGCTGGGGACGGCGCTACGGCGCAAATATCATCAAGATCGTCCGGGGGAAGAAGGAGTTTGACATCCCCTCCGGCGACATGGTGCTGAGTGAGGGCGACCGGCTGGCGGTCATCGGCGAAAAGGAGAATCTGGTGTCACTGCGGCTGTCCATCGGCGCTGACGCGGCGGAGGATATCCCCACGCTGCACACCTATATCGCCGGTGAGAAGGCGCTGTATACCTACACGCTGGACGTGGCGAAGAACGACCATCTGGCGGGCAGCACCATCCGGGACAGCGGCCTGCGGGAGAATTACGACTGCATGATCCTGGGCTTGCAGCGAAATCTGCTGCCCATCATCGGGCCGGATGTGAATTTTGTGATACAGCGCGGGGATCTGGTCTGGCTGCTTGGCTCCCACCGCATGGCGGAGAAGGCGCTGGACGATATGGAGGAAGCATAAATGTTCAAAGTGATCAAGAAACAGGGCAAGGCCCGGCGGGGCGTGTTCACCTGCGCCCACGGCGGCGAGGTACAGACGCCGGTTTTCATGAACGTAGGCACGCAGGCGGCCATCAAGGGCGGCGTCAGCGCGCTGGATCTGAAGGAGGAGCTTGGCACGCAGATCGAGCTGTCCAACACCTACCACCTGCACCTGCGGCCCGGCGATGACGTGGTGCGTCAGCTGGGCGGCCTGCACAGGTTCATGCGCTGGGATGGCCCCATCCTTACGGATTCCGGCGGCTTTCAGGTGTTCTCGCTGGCGGGCCTGCGGAAGATCAGCGAGGAGGGCGTCACCTTTGCCAGCCATCTGGACGGCCACCGTATCTTCATGGGGCCGGAGGAGAGTATGCGCATCCAGTCCAATCTGGGCTCCGATATTGCCATGGCGTTTGACGAGTGCGTAGAGAACCCCGCCGCCTACGACTACGCCAAGGCCAGCTGCGAGCGGACGCTGCGCTGGCTGGAGCGCTGCAAGGCGGAGCATGACCGGCTCAACGCGCTGCCCGACACCATCAACCCGCAGCAGATGCTGTTCGGCATCAATCAGGGCGCGACCTACGCCGACCTGCGTATCTGGCATATGCAGCAGATCGCCAAGATCGACTGCGACGGCTTTGCCATCGGCGGTCTGGCGGTGGGTGAGCCGACAGAGGTGATGTACGAAATCATCGACGCGGTGGAGCCGTATATGCCGGCGGACAAGCCCCGCTACCTCATGGGCGTGGGAACGCCCAGCAACATCATCGAGGGCGTGGCGCGGGGCGTGGACTTCTTCGACTGTGTGATGCCCGCCCGCAACGCCCGGCACGGCAAGCTGTTCACATGGAGCGGCACGCTGAACATCAAGAACGCCAAGTACAAGCTGGATGAGAGCCCCATCGATCCGGCGTGCGACTGCCCGGTGTGCCGGAATTTCAGCCGCGCCTACCTGCGGCACCTGTTCACGGCGGAGGAGATGCTGGCCATGCGTCTGGCGGTGATGCATAACCTGTATTTTTATAACAAGCTGACCCAGCGCATCCGCGAAAGCCTCGACAACGGCAGCTTTGACGCCTTCCGTGAGGCATACAGCAAAAAACTGGCGGAACGTGTATAAAACCTCTTGCCAAAGCGTGTAGGGTTGGGTATAATAATAGCAATTTGTAAAAAAGGAGTAACGTTTCCATGTTTGACATCGCATACGCAGCAACTGCCTCCGGTACCGCCTCCGGCGCCGGCATGGGTTCTACGATCATGATGATCGTTCTGATGATCGCCATCTTCTACTTCCTGATGATCCGTCCCGAGAACAAGCGGAAGAAGCAGGCTGAGGAGATGCGCAGCGCTCTGAAGAAGGGCGATTGGCTGACCACCATCGGCGGCGTGTATGGCCGCGTTGTCGCCATTACCGATCGCACCGTGGTCATCGAGACCAGCGAGGATCGCGTCCGCGTGGAGTTCCTGAAGTCCGCCATTGGCCAGGTTGGCACGCTGGATCAGCAGGCCGCCGCCCAGCAGCGTCCCGCCAAGAAGGACAAGAAGGCTGCTGAGGAGAAGGTCGAGGAGGTCGAGCAGGTCGAGGAGAAGCCCGCTGAGACCGAGACCAAGTCCGAGTCCGACAAGACGGACGCCCAGTAAGTTCCCTGCATAGAAAAATACCTCCCCCGAATATGCTGTGAAAAAGCATTTGGGGGAGGTATTTTTATGTCTGTCAAGAAGCTGCTGGGTGCGGCGATGTGGCAGGGACTGCTGCTGGCGACGCTCACATTACTGGCGCTGCTGGCGGTATCGTCGCTGATGCTGCAAAGAGGTCTGCTGCCGGAGAGCGCCGCGCCGTCTATGGTCTGTGCCGCCTGTGCCGCGGCGGTATTTGCCGGCAGCAACCATGTTCTATTTTATGTCACCGCCGCCCTTTCCCGGTGGCAGGCCGCCCCTT
>OQWM01003567.1_pt1 | contig 10330 bp, 9 predicted proteins | sample 1691531 | NCBI WGS metagenome assembly OQWM01 (sample SAMN03418257, study PRJEB22391) | human gut metagenome | biome: human-gut; feature: organic feature; material: feces | host: Homo sapiens | place: Tanzania | collected 2013-01 | reverse complement strand
GTGGCATCAAGAAGATTTACACAGAGCAGCGCAACCGATTCTTTCCAATGCCAGATTACGACATCGACAACGAGCATCGTACTGTTGGTGTAACCATCTATGGCAAGATGATAGATGAGAAATATACCAATCTGCTAAAGAGCAACCAGTCTTTGTCACTAAAGGAATGCCTTTGGCTAGATGCCGTACAAAAACATCATCCTGTCACCAAAGAAGCAGCTAAGCATCTTTGTGACAAAGGTTTGATAGAAGGACGTGCTCCACATTATACCATATCTCTAAAAGTTGCCAAACTGACAAAACAGATTGGGCATTATACCAAAGAGAAGGGACTTGCAGAAAATACTATTCAAAAGCTATTGTTGCAATTGGCGCATAATGCAGGAAGTATGGGCTTCAAACGTCAAGATGTTTATGAGGGACTCCAGCATGTATTCCCTTCAAATTTAACTCATGACGAAAAACTAAGGAAGATAGGTCGGCCTCTTGGCATTATGTCCAAAGAAGGTTTAATAAGCAAGCCTTCTACAGGCAAGAAATGGAATATTACAGAGAAAGGAGAAAGTGAACTTGGAGCTTAGTTGTACGGCTATTTGTTGTCGTGTTCGGCTATTTATGGTCGTTTTACCGGTCATTTTCGGCTATTTTCGGCTATTTTTGGTCATTTTCGGTCATTTTCGGCTATTCTTTGACGGCTCGTCCTTCATGCTATGGATCAAGAAAAGCATAACTCTGCATGATTATGCTCTTGCTGCCAAACTAAAAAAGTCGTTCGTGTAGATTGTAGGTGCCATTTAATTTGATGGCTAATTAAAAAATGATGGTCCAGGCGTGAGGACCGGTGTGAACTAACAAAATAAAGATGATAATGACAATGAACATGAAAAGAAACGTGATGCTTATCGTGGCAATGTGCATGGTCTCTGTCGTGGCGTTCGCCCAAAAGACGATTCGGGTATCGACGGACAAGACTGACCTAGTATTGAAGGTATCGCCCAAGGGGCGCCTCTACCAGGTCTATCTCGGCGACAAGCTGCGCAATCCGGCCGACTACGACCACTTGCCCTGGGAGGTCTATGCCTCCTCCGATGCTGCAGTCAGTACGCGTGGCCATGAGGCTTATGCAGCCTCGGGGGGCGAGGACTTCTTCGAGCCTGCCGTGGCCGTGACCCATGCCGACGGCAACAAGACCACCTACCTCTACTATCAAAACGTGGAGCAGAAGGCCGTGAACGGTGGCACGGAGACGATCATCACCCTGCGCGACCAGGTCTATCCGCTGACCGTGAGGCTCCACTATGTGGCCTATCCCAAGGAGAACGTCATCAAGGCCTGGAGCGAGATCTCCCACCAGGAGAAGGCGCCCGTGGTGCTATGGCGCTACAGTTCGGCCATGCTCTACTTCAAGGCCGACCGCTATTTCCTCACCAGTTATCATGGCGACTGGGCCCGGGAGGGTCAGCCCGAGACCGCGCCGCTGACCCGTGGCAAGAAGGTCATCGACACCAAACTTGGCACGCGTGCGGCTATGCAGACAGAGCCTTTCTTCGAGTTGGGTTTCGACGAACCAGCCAAGGAGAATGAGGGACGGGCGATGCTCGGCACCATTGGATGGCCCGGCAACTTCCGCTTCACCTTTGAGGTGGACAATGTGGGGGTGCTCCGTGTGCTGCCCGCCATCAACCCCTACGCCTCTGACTATCAGCTCAAGGCTGGCGAGGTCTTCACCACGCCCGAGTTTATCTTCACCCTGAGCGACCATGGTGTGGGCGAGGCTTCGCGCAACCTCCACGACTGGGCGCGCCAGTATCAGGTGAACAAGGGCATGGAGGGACGCCTCACGCTCCTGAACAACTGGGAGAACACGGGCTTCGACTTCGACCAGCAGACGCTGGCCGAGCTGATGAAGGATGCCAAGGACCTGGGCGTGGATCTCTTCTTGCTCGACGACGGGTGGTTTGCCAACAAATATCCCCGTAAGGACGACCGTGCAGGTCTCGGCGACTGGGAACCCACGAAGGGAAAGTTGCCCGAGGGCATTCCCGGACTGGTCAGAGACGCCAAGAAGGCAGGTGTGAAGTTTGGCATCTGGATAGAGCCGGAGATGGTCAATCCGAAGAGTGAGTTGTTTGAGAAGCATCCCGACTGGGCCATCATGCAGCCCAACCGCGAGCCCTACTACCATCGCCACCAGCTGGTGCTTGACATCTCCAACCCAAAGGTGCAGGACTACGTCTTCGGCATCGTCGATCGTATCATGACGGAGAATCCCGATGTGGCCTACTTCAAGTGGGACTGCAACAGCGTCGTGACCAATATCTTCTCGCCCTACCACAAGGCCAATCAGGGCAACTTCTATATCGACCACATCCGCGGCATTTATAGCGTTCTCACCCGCATCCACGACAAGTATCCCGACCTGCCCATGATGCTTTGCTCCGGAGGCGGCGGCAGGATGGACTACGAGATGCTGAAATATTTCACGGAGTTTTGGTGCTCCGACGATACCGACCCCTATGAGCGCATCTACATCCAGTGGGGACTGTCGAAGTTTTTCCCCGCCAAGACCATGAGCTCGCACGTCACCAACTGGAACCGCAACACTTCGGTGAAGTTTCGTACCGATGTCTGCAGCTCCTGCAAACTGGGTTTCGATATCGACCTCAAGTCGCTTTCAGCCGAGGAGTATCAGTTTGTGAAGCAGGCCGTCAGCAACTACGACCTCATGAAGCCCGTGATCTTTGATGGCGACCTCTACCGCCTCGTGTCACCCTACGAGGGCAACCATTGCGCCATCAACTATGTGAGCAAGGACCAGCAGCGGGCCGTTCTCTTCGCCTTCGATCTGCACCCACGCTATATGGAACCGCTGACGAACGTGCGGCTGCAGGGACTGGACCCCGACAGGACGTATACGGTCCGCGAGACCAACCTCATGCCTGGCATGAAGTCGGAGCTGGCGTGTGACGGCAAGCAGTATAGTGGCGACTACCTAATGAAGGTGGGACTGAGCGTCTTCACGCCCAGGACGGGCAACAGCCATGTGTTGATACTGGAATAGTGGGACAACCGCAGGCTGCTTCAAAAGTAGTGAGGCAACCGCACATCGGCCCGGGGCAACGGACCGACGCATGGAAAAGGACCAAGGGGTCAGGAGTGGTTTGCTCCTGACCCCTTGGTCGATAGGGTGAGTGTCAGAATGAGCAGCAAAGGCGGGTGGCAAGCACCAGGAAGTCGCCGTTGTCGTTGTTGATGTATTGGAAGGATGGTTGCAGGGCAAGATGCTTGTTGAACTGCCTCTTCCAGGTCACTTCCAGCGACCGCTCCGTGCCTTGGTGGAAGCGCGCGTACTGTCCCGACACGCCCCACTCGTTGTGGTCGTCCTCATAAATGCTTCCTATCTCGGCGTAGCGGTAGCAGCCGTTGTCGTGGCTTGTGTTCTCCGAGTATTGTGCCATTTCCGACCATCGATGCTCGCCGTCGGTCCATAGTGCCTGTTCGCCATAGACCCACCAGGCGCAGGTAGCCTTGGTGGAAGCCTCCTCGGCTGGGACCTGCTCGCCCTCCTCGTCGATGGCAAACTGGCGCGTGTGAATGGCCACGCCCGCATAGTAGCGGCCCTTGAGATGGGTGTACTCCAGTTGGGAGATGTTGAAGATGCCATCCGTCTTGGGGCGTAGGCGAAAGGGATTGTCGTGGTGTTTCCAGCCGTTGTATCCCACGCCGTTGTACAGACTGTTTCTCAACACCCATCCGTCCTTGCCCACGTCGAAATAGACGGTCAGTCCCGAGAGCGGGAAGTTGGCTATGGGGTAGCTTGCCGCTATCGTGGGGAAGATGCCGCAGGAACCGTTGGTGAAGAGCGACGTCACGTCGGAGGTGAAGAAGTCCTCGTTGACGTTGCGCACGCCGACAAACAGGTGGGCCTCCTTCCATTCGTGCATATAGCCCAGCACGGCAAGGGCCGCCAGCATATTGTCCTCCTCGATGTTGGAGTGGCCCTGCCAGTCGTCAACGATTCCTTCCCGGGTCCTTGCCACATGGAGCGTCGCAGCCTCCAGCGTCCCCTTGCCCTCCCATAGCGGGATGGCCAGGTCCAGCCGGAGATGGTTGAGCCAGTTGGTGTGCTTCTTCAGGTCCCATTGCACCTCTGTGGTGTATTCGCCACTAAACCATTGTGCGTGAGAGAAGCTGACCTGGAGGCAGCCAAGGATAATCACCAAAAATTTTTTCATGATCTTCATAGTTAATAGGTAGTTTTCAAATAATAAGAGGGATTAAAGTCCACGTGGCCGTCGCTTTCTTCGGCTCTGAGTGGGTGATGCGTTACCTGTTACAAGATTCTTCTTTTGCGTGTCATTTCTCTATGATTGAAAACCCATGCAAAGATACAAAAGTTTTCCAAAAAACAGACCGTTGCGCCTCGTTTTTTCTATGGTGAAGGGCGGAAAAGAGACGAAAAAGCCCCGCGGGGCGGAAGGCAAGCACCAAAAAAGCGTACTGTCCTTCTGCCCGGCGGGGGGCTGGCCTCAGATAGGGTAAAGATTAGAAAACGAAGGTGCGCAGGAGGTAGTAGCTCACGATGCCAGCGAGATAGCCGATGAGGGCTGCCCACGAGATGTGGCGTGCGTACCATCCAAAGCTGATCTTCTCCAGACCCATCGCCACTACGCCGGCGGCGCTGCCGATGATCAATATCGATCCGCCTACGCCTGCACAGTAGGCCAGGAGTTGCCAGAACACGCCGTCGACGGCAAAGGCTCCCGCCTCTTGCAGGGGGTACATGCCGATGCAACCAGCCACGAGAGGCACGTTGTCCACGATGCTGGAGAGCACGCCGATGAAGCCCGTCACCAGGTAGTGGTTGCCATGGAAGGTATGGTCGAGGCCCTGTCCCACGACCGTCAGCACGCCCACCTCCTCCAAGCAGGCCACCGTCATCAGGATGCCGAGGAAGAAGAGGATGGTGCTCATATCGACGCGGCCCAGCAGTTGGCTGACCCGCTTGCCCATGTCGCCTGCTGTCTTGGCCCGTTTCGACAGGCGGAAGAACAACTCCGTCACCGTCCAAAGAACGGCAAGGACAAGCAGAATGCCCACAAACGGGGGCAGGTCGGTGAGGTAGCGGAAGATGGGCACGAAGATGAGACCACCCACGCCGAGCACGAAGACCGCCTTGTGCTGCCATCCCGAGAGCACGCTGGCAGCAGTCTCTTCCGTCGATGCGTCGGGTTCCACCAGTGCTCCGTGAAGCTTATACTGGAGGATGAGGGTGGGGATGAAGATGGAGATGGCCGAGGGAATGAGCAGCTCCTCGATGACACCTGCTGCCGTGATGCTTCCCACGTTCCACAGCATGATGGTCGTCACGTCGCCGATGGGCGAGAAGGCTCCGCCCGCATTGGCCGCCAGGATGATGAGCGAGGCATAGATGATGCGGTCGCTATGGTCGCGGACTAGTTTGCGGAGCACCATGATCATGACGATCGTCGTGGTCATGTTGTCGAGGATGGCCGACAGGATGAACGTCAGTGCCACCACGCGCCAGAGCAGTCCTCGTTTCGACTGCGTCTTCAGCGTGTCGCGGACGAAGTTGAAGCCACCATACTGATCGACCACCTCCACGATGGTCATGGCTCCCATGAGGAAGAAGAGCGTCGTGGAGATGCTACCCAGGTGCTCCTCAATGATGGTGTTGATGCGTGAGGACAGCAGGTCGGTGGTGACGCCAGGCAGGTAGTCGGCCGGATGAACCATGTAGAGGGTCCAGCATGCTACGCACATCAGCAGCGCGACGGCTGCTTTGTTGATATGGGTTGCGCTTTCGAGGGCTATGAGTGCGTAGCCGACGACGAAGACGACAATGATAAGAATGGTTATAAATGTCATTTCTTTGTAGTTCTGATAGTGTTGGCGTAGGCTTGGGCAGGTTGCGTCTGCCACAAGCCTACGCATTCAATATAGTATTAGAAAAGTCCGGAGATGGCTTCGGCCGCTCTTCCCTCGAAGTAGCGGATGTTGCCGTCGGGATGAAACATCAAGTCATTGTAACGGAACAGTTGGGCTGCGGCAAACTGTTTGTCTGCCGATACCAGTGCCTCCAGGCGGACGTTGCCGAGCGATTTCTCGACGAGTTTCCCCGTCTCTTGCACCACGGCGGGAAGTTCCTCGTCGGGGGTCTGCATGATGCGGTTCAGTTCGCCGGCCCGGTCTTGCGGAAATTCCAGGATGACGGCAGTCAACTTGCTGCCGGTCGGTTGGTATACTGCGGTCTTGCAAAGACCAAAGAAACTGCTCTTGACCTCAATACGGTCGTCACCCACAACCGTGCCGGCCATGAGCATATTGTGTAAACTTGCCATAGTTTTCTGTATTGTTTTGTTGATAAAAAAGGTACGGGATAGATGGGTGATGCAGACGTGCCACACCTCCCCCTAAGAAAGTCTCCTATAGGAACAATACAGTCGTGCTAACAGAGCAGCCGTCTCAGCGCGAAGACAAAATAATCGCTTGAGACAGCAGGCAGGAATGGGGAAGTGTCGGTCTTGGAGGCCCATTCCGCCAAATGGTTTTGAAGGTGATTCGTCAGGAGCAAATGGTGCGTGCGGCTCGTCATTCGCTCCGGTTTTCCAATGCTTGAGGGAAGAATCCGCTGGGGACGGGAGTTGCAAATGCGCACCAAGCTTTGCGCATTTACTATCACGGCGCCTGTGGCCTTGCCATTGTCCGTGACACACTCTACCGGTATGAACTTCTTCTTCTCCTTGCCGTTGTTGGCGGACAGGTCACAGGGACTGCCCAGCAGAATGGTCAGGAGAAGCAGAAGTATCTTGACGTATCTTCTCATCGGGGTGCAAATGTACGAAAAAGATTCGGAATAAAGCAAGGCAGAATGGCTTGTTTTTTGAAAAAAGTTCGATTCCGCCTTGTTGGGTGTGTCAGAGCCACTCGTCGAGGTTGGCTTGGGCCTCCACGCGCCGTTCTGTCTCGTCGGGCAGCGAGGGGAAGAAGTCTATGCCCGTGATGCGCTCCACCTCGTCGACGGTGTTGACATAGTCGCCTTTCGGGCGGTTGCCGTCCCCGTTCTTGTAGATGAAGCCGATGGCCTTCGGTTCGCCCTTCATGCAGAGCACCACCTTGAAGAAAGCCTCGGGCACGGTGACGCGGTGTGCTCCTATCTGCTTGTGATGGCCGCGGTAGAGGATGGGGCCTGCCACGATATAGATGTCGCCATAGGTCTCAGCCCATTTGCGGCATTGTATCTCCATCTCGTTCCAGTCGCCGCGGTTCAGACTTGGAGCTTGCGGACAGATATTGGTCAGCAGGAAACTCTCCCTCATCGCCTGCTGACTCCATTTATTGTCGCCTGCGGGACACATGTGGCCGCGGTCGAAACCCGACCGGGCGTAGTCGTGGGTGTTGACGAGAGCGCCGGGCGCCTCCGTGTCCTCCATGAAGGAAATGCCCTTGCGTTTCGCGGGACCCGTGAGACGGTCGCTTGTCAAGTGCCAGGCCACCCAGTTGGGGATGAGCAGGTCTTCGTTGTAGGACACCGTATAGCCCGTCCGCCTAAGGATGGCCTCCTTGCGGTCGGTGAGTTGGGCTGGTATTTCCAGGCCTTCAATATCGCCTTTGGTTTCGGTGGCCTCCGCTGGTGCTTTTTGGTCGTCGAAGTGTTTTTCCGTCCGTATGTTGCCGTCGCCTGATTCTGAGGCTGACGGGGTCTGGCCTTTGGAGGAAGGCATGCAGCTCGCCAGTGATAGTGAGGCAGCGAGGACGGTAGCCAGCAGAAAGGCCTGCTTGCCCTTGGTAAATGTGTGGAGGAATTGTGCTGTTTTCTGAAGAGCGGAGCACAGTTGGCGGTAAGCGACGTGAGTCATAAGGCGATTGGTGGATATGGGTGTGAAAAAATGGCGAAACCTTTGACGCTCCGCCTTGTGTTTGAGGGGTCTGTGTCCCGTGGGGTGAGGGCCGAACGGCCTACTTCTTGTGTCGGTTGGCTCGTCTCTGGCGGTATTTGGCCTTCTGTTTGGCCGAGCCAGAGCCGTGTGCGCCAGTGATGTATTTCTTTTTCTTGGCCTTCGTCTTCACCTTGCCGTCGTCCTCCTTCGGTTTGGAGGCGGGGCGGAAGACGATACCGGTCTCGATGACTTCGTTGATGGACTTCATGCTATGGATGGGGATTATGGATGATGGTTGGCGGACGACAAGGGGCGCAAGCGCCTTGATTGCCGTCCGTCAGCCATTCTATGGGAAATTAGTGGTGGAAGAGACGCACATGGGTGAATGCCATGGCGATGCCATACTTGTCGCAGGTGTCGATGACATGGTCGTCGCGGATGCTACCGCCAGCCTGTGCGATAAACTCCACGCCGCTGCGATGGGCACGCTCGATGTTGTCGCCGAAGGGGAAGAAGGCATCCGAGCCCAGGCACACGCCGGTGACCTTGCTCAGGTATTCCTTCTTTTCCTCTCTGGTGAGAGGCTCAGGCTTCTCAGTAAATACCCGCTTCCAATCATCAGTCTCCAGCAGGTCCTCCCACTCCTCAGAAATATATACATCAATAGCATTATCTCTATCAGGACGGCGAACCTCAGCCTTGAATGGCAGAGCCAAAACTTTTGGATGCTGGCGCAGATGCCATACATCAGCCTTGTTACCAGCCAGACGAGTGCAATGTACACGGGACTGCTGTCCAGCACCAATACCAATAGCCTGACCGTCCTTGGCATAGCAAACAGAGTTGGACTGAGTGTACTTCAAGGTAATCAAGGCAATAAGCAAATCTCTCTTGGCTGCTTCGTCAATAACCTTATTCTGAGTAGGAATGTCCTTCAGGCATTCCTCATCCAGCTTTACAGTATTCCGCTTCTGCTCAAAGGTAATACCGAATACTTCCTTCTGCTCCAGCTCAGCAGGCTCATAGGCCTTGTCCATCTGCAATACCAGATAGGTGCCCTTGCGCTTGCCCTTGAGAATCTTCAAAGCCTCTGGAGAGTAGGATGGAGCAATAATACCATCAGAAACCTCACGAGCCAGGAAGGAGGCTGTCTGAGCATCACACTCATCAGACAAAGCTACGAAATCACCATAGGAGGACATACGGTCAGCGCCACGAGCTCTAATATAGGCAGTAGCAATAGGAGATAATTCAACACCCTCTACAAAATATACCTTCTGCAGAAGGTCGGAAAGAGGTGCTGCCACTGCTGCACCGGCAGGACTAACATGCTTGAAAGATGCTGCGGCAGGCAGGCCAGTGGCCTCCTTCAGCTCCTGAACCAGCTGCCAGCTGTTCATGGCATCCAAGAGATTGATATAACCAGGTTTACCATTAAGCACGGTAAAAGGAAGCTCACCTTCCTTCATGAAAACACGGGCCGGTTTCTGATTCGGGTTGCAACCATACTTCAACTCTAATTCTTTCATGTGAAATCTCCTTTATAACTTAAAATAACTAAAGCATATAAATCACTGATTACCCTTTATTTATTTGACAAAATGATTTATAATGCTATAAGAGTGTAAATGATGATGATTAAGTTTATCCTTCAATCATCAATTTCAATTTATCATTTAGCCAATATTTTGTCAACCCAAGGGGAGTGTATTACATGATTAGAAACATCGGTGTTTTAACCAGTGGCGGCGATAGCCCAGGCATGAACGCAGCTGCACGTGCCGTAGTTCGTACTGTATTGTATGAAGGCGGCAAGGTATTCGGTATCTATGATGGATATCGTGGTCTTTTGGATGAACATATCGAGGAGCTTAGCTCCCGCAGTGTATCCGATATTCTTCAGCGTGGCGGTACTTTTTTGGGTACAGCTCGTTGCAAGCGCTTCACAACTCCAGAAGGCCGTATGCAGGCTTATGAGAACATGAAGAAATATGGCATTGAGGGCTTGGTTATCATTGGTGGTGACGGCAGCCTGAGAGGTGCCAGCAAGCTGAGTGCTGAGACTGGTGTACCTATTGTTGGTTTGCCTGGTACCATTGATAATGATGTATGGGGTACTGATTACACCATCGGCAAAGCTACCCGAATTATCAACGAGAGAATACGCCTCATCAATAAAAAGCACGCCGCCCTGTGCCTGCCGAAACTTCGCCTTAACCGCAGGTGCTGTCCATCCGACATATTTCCCAATCAAATCTGCTCTGCCGCATTCAACAAATTCTCCGGTTTCCAAAATCCCTTCATTTTTAAGGATTTCCGCAACCAACCGTGCAACAGTAGTTTTGGCACTCCCGGGATTTCCGGTAAAAATCATATGCCTTGAAGAAATGGCATCGGATTTAAGATACCCATTCCGCATTTTCTGTATT
>OQWM01003565.1_pt1 | contig 10334 bp, 16 predicted proteins | sample 1691531 | NCBI WGS metagenome assembly OQWM01 (sample SAMN03418257, study PRJEB22391) | human gut metagenome | biome: human-gut; feature: organic feature; material: feces | host: Homo sapiens | place: Tanzania | collected 2013-01 | reverse complement strand
ACAAATGCTTTTCCTTTGATTTCTTCGTCTGTTTCCATTCTTTTTATGATTATGTCCATACGATTTCTCCGCAAATTCCGATTTATTGTCCTGTTCAGACATTAGAATTGTAACATAAACTCTGCGAACAATCTACCGCGGATTTTATGAGATAAGAAAAAGCCCGAACGGCTTCCGCTCGGACTTTCTTTACCCAATCATAACTCAATTCCGCTTTCACAATTTCCTCCGCCTGTGCCTTGCAAGCGTTCATCGGCCGTACCCATTCCGTCCGGTTATCGGCTATCCGATGCTTGATAATACGGTTTTATGAACATCTGCCCGAAGTGTGCCCTTTATTTTACCGCCATAACATAGATTTGGCACGGGTTACGCTCGTCCCAAAGCGTTGGGAACAGCTCGAACTCCCTGAACCCGAGCGACTTGTAGAAAAGATTCGTTTTGTCGTAGTCCGCGTATTTGCCCATTTGTACCGTTTTTACCTGAATAAAGCAATAGCCGTTTGCGCGCGCATATTCATATGCCGCGGCGAATAATGCCTTGCCAGCGCCCAGGCGGTGGTATTCCTTCAAAACGCCCATTGCGTAAAGCTCCAGCGTTGCGTCGCCCGTTTGGTGTATATAAAGGAAGCCTATCGGCTTATCGCCGTCATAGGCGCACCAAAATGGCTCGGCGGCGCTTTGTGCAATGTATTCCTCGCGCGCCTCCGCAATGCCGAACCATTCCGGAAGGGCTTCCAGTATGCCCCGCGCAACGGCCTTTTTTGTTTTTGAATCATAAAGCCTTATTATTTCAAGCATGGAATATCCTCAGCGTTCAATTACTGCTGTCAATACAGGGTGTCTATCGCATCCCGCCAGTTCGGCAGGGGCAAGGGGGTGCCGTTCAATATTGCGCGGTCAAGCGTTTCGCCGTTGTAATGCAGCTCCAATTCAAAATACGGCGCGCGGCGCTCCATAAGCTCAAGGAATATAAAGTCGCCTTCCCACGCAGGCAATTCCTTCAGCTTTGCTTTGTCCAGCCACACGAGTTCGCCTTCGTCGCAGTCCGTCAACTTTCCTGTAAACCCGTCTGCATAATAAAGATGCATCATCTCCTCCGGCCACGGGGCGCTGTCGAACAAAATCTCTCCGCATTTTATAAAGCTTGTCAGCGTAAGGCCGGTTTCCTCCCTGGCTTCGCGCAGTATGCATTCATCCGCCGTTTCGTTCGGCTCAATATGCCCGCCTATGCCTATCCATTTGTCGTGGTTCACGTCGTGCTGCTTTTTTACGCGGTGCAGCATAAGGTATTTGCCGTCTTTTTCTATATAGCAAAGCGTTGTATGTTTCATAGCTTATCGCCCTTTCATGCATTATATAGAAATTGTACATCACAAAAATGAAAACATAAAGAAAAAAGCACCCGCCGTGCAGATACTTTTTGCATATGGCGTGCCCAAAAGGATTCGAACCTTCGGCCTTCAGAGTCGGAGTCTGACGCTCTATCCAGCTGAGCTATGGGCACACGCTGCTTTGCTATTATATCATATTGAGGATAGGATGCAAGCGCGAATTAAAAAATTAGCCGCACACGCGCGCCGCGCAGGGGGAATTTGCGCAAAAAGGGCGCGGCCGTAAACGATGCATCGGCAAAGAACGGTGCGAACGGCAAATAATGCAAGCGTATGAAAGCGGTACGGGCATAAAAAATACATATCCGCACACGCCGTAATATGTGCAGAGTATGCCTGTTTTTGGGGAAAATTGCATATTTGACATGCAGTATTCATAACGGCGCAACATTTATGTTGCATTTTATTCTGCCATGTGATAGAATTCATTACAAGATGATAGAAAGGCCGTATATGCAGTTCTACCATGCAAATATCCAGCCGATTTATCCAAGAGCACAACATGATATTTTCCGACATGAGCGGTAAAATATAAAAAAAAAAGGAGGAAAAAACATGCAAATCAAATTTGCAAAGTTCTTTGCACTGATGCTGGCTGCCATGATGGTCTTTTGCGTAGTCGCAGGCTGCCAGCCGCAGAATCCCACCGGCGGTGATCAGCAGACCAATCCACCGACCACCGACACTCCTTCGGATCCCAACGCGGGCACCGATACTCCTTCGGATCCCAACGCGGGCACCGACCCCGTTGCTCCGAACTATGTGGTAGACGAGAACGGCGCCATCGTCCATCAGGATTACACCTCTGTCTATAAGAAGATCGGCTCCAAGATCACCATAGACATGGTTGAAGAGGATGAGGACGGCATCGCCACCGTAACGTACGAGGGCAAGACCTATGAGCTTGGTATGGACTTCCTTTCCATGGCCATGGTTTACAACTGCAGCGTACCCGAGGGCAGCGACAAGTACAAGACCGAAGATGACGTTTACGCCGAATGGTGGAAGCTTTACATCCAGCGCTGGAACTCCTTGGTATGCGAAATACCCCTCTACTCCAACCAGTACTTTGATGTTTACAATGCCAAGATTGAAAATTTCGCGACCTCTCCTTACTGGGGACCCGCGGACGCCATCGTTGCCGCCACCGTTAAGGAAGGCGAAACCAGCTCCTTCATTCTCGGCAGCAGCACCGAGCTTTCCGGCAGCTTCCGCAACGCGTCCTGGGGCAAGTCCTCACCCGGTTCTTCCGATCTGGACATCCAGAATCTGACCACCGGTTATTCCACCGTTATGTCCGGCTTCGACGGTTCCTATGCATGGAACATGATGGCTGTTGCCGAAGAGCCCACCCACGTTAAGAACGAGGACGGCACCCTGACCTACACCATCAAGATCCGCGATGACATGAAGTTCTCCGATGGCACCCCCATCACCGCCAAGAACTACATTGCTTCCCTGCTGGTCAACTCCACCAATGTGGCGGTGGCTGCCGGCGGCAACGGCAATGCGGGCCAGGTTGTTGAAGGCTTCGATGAATTCAAGGCCTATGAGGGCGAGGGCGATCCGGTTTACTTCAAGGGCGTGCAGCTCCTTGATGATTACACCTTTGCCATCACCTATCAGGCTGATTATGCCAATTACTACTATCTGATAACCTTTGCCGGCTTCAGCCCTGCTCCCATGCAGATGTACCTTGGCGAGAACGACATCATAGTCAACGAGAACAACGAGTGCGGCCTCTCCGAGGGCTTCTATGAGAAGAAAGCCAAGGACGGCGTTGACGCCTTTGTTATGGTTGACGTTATCAACAATAATCTGAAGTGGGATTCCGACCTTCCCTACAGCGGCCCCTATGTAGTGTCCAATTATGACGCTTCCTCCAGGACCGCTACCCTGACGCTGAACCCCGTCTATCCCGGCGACGATGCCCGCGGCAAGCCCAGCATCGAAACCCTCACCTATGTAAAGGTTATCAGCGAAACCCAGAACGACCAGCTCCTCAAGGGCGAAATCGACATCATCTCCGGCATCTTTGAGCAGACGTCCGATCACACTATCTCCGCCCTGGAGAAACGTCCAGATATCCTCGATGATTAGGAACAGCGCCAGCCACTTGGCCGCAGCCAAAATAGTCTCACGATTGATTCCGCCAAGAAGTTTAAGTATTCCAGAGAGAAATCCCGTAATCTTGTCAGCATTAAGCGCGATAAATAGAGCAGCAGCAGACATTGCAACGAGCTTCAGGAGTTTGTCATAGCCGCCAAGCTTGTTGGCTATATCATCCATCCAAGACTTTACTTTTTTCGCTCCGCTCAAAAGCTTATCGCTGAAATCGATGATGAGACGAGAAAGCTTGTCCGTGATTTTATAGGTGCTATCGATATCTTCCAACCAAAAGCCCCAGCTGTTCCGAATATGCGTTATCGCATCTGTGATACTCAGATCGACCTCGCCGAACTTCCTCTGGATGTCATCCTCGGCATCCAAAATCGCCTTTTTTACCGTAGCCGCAGACAGAGTGCCAGCATTTGCCATCGCCTCAAGCTGAGTCTTGCTCTTGCCAGCAGATTTTTCAATGAGTTCGGCCACTTCAGGGGCTTTTTCATACAGCTGCGAAAATGTGTTTTTGTCCACCTTCCCGGCGCTCATGGCCTTTGACAGCAACCCCATTGTTGTGCCGATATTGTTTGGTTTTCCACTTCCCTTTTCGAGTTTTTCGACGAGAGAGGTGAATTTCACGGCATCATCGATTGGGAAAAGAGTCTTGTTTTTTACGACGAGGTCGTCAACATACCCAGCCATCTTTCCATAAGATTCACGACATTCCTGCGCAGAATCAAGGATTTTCTTCTGGATTTCCGACTGCTCACCGAGTCCTTCTGTTGCGCCGCGGATAGCGTCATTTATGCCACTGAACTCTTCGGTGATATTTTTTACCCAAGAAAGAGATAAACCAACTCCAATGGCCCCAAGAGCCTTTGTGGCAAGAGATTTGAAGGAAGTGATTGCCGACTGTGCCTGAGCTAGGCTGGCCTGGTCAGTTTTGAAGCTGATAATGTTGAAGAACTCGTTAAGTACTGTACTCTGAGCCATCAGATTAACTATCCTCCGATCTTGCGTTTTCCATTTCCATCCGCTCTATGTCGTTCTGCATGGCGATGATATCATACAACATCAGAGCTTCATCGAGGTTGTACACCTCTTTCAGCTCATACATAGAAGCGTAATGGCCTTGAATCAGAGAATACATAATCCATTCGAGATTGGTTATGCGCTCTGAGTCGAGACTTCCGTATTCTTCGATCGTGCCGCCTGAGTGCCGCTCATGAGGTTTCCAAAGAGGGTACTCAGACCGTCGAAAAAACCGCTGTAGTTCTGACGAATCACAGCAGCACACAGCTTGACTGCGCCAATCAGGTCGGCACAGAAAATCTCATCAAAGTCGCTTCTGGTGAGAACGACCCAGTGGTCATCTTCGTCCTGGAACGAGACATTGCCATACTTCAGAACCAGCTCATCCAGAAGCGCTGTGAGCTTCTGACCGTTGATTTTTCCGAGCGCGTTTGCCAGCGATTCGGAGTCCAAGTTCATGCCTTGGAACATTTCCATGCCGGATGCTTCCATGCCGGATGCTTCGTCATCATTGCCGCTGGATACGGCAACAGTGCCCATGATGGGCAGAACGATTGAGGTTACATCACCGAACACATAGGCGGCATTCATCGCCCCCAGGGGGCGGACCTTGAATCGGATTTCTCCAATCGAAACGTCCTGGGCTTCCATTCTTTTAAGTCTCATTGTTCAACTTCCTTCCTTACTGAGGGGTCAGGTCGCCAACACAGTGCAGCGTCCACTCCTGATTTCCGCCCTTTGCTCCGTATGCGATGCCTGCAGGCTTCGTGACCCACGCGGCCTCGGCGCTGAAGACGGGGTTGTCTCCAAGATCCTTAATCAGAATCGGGAAATAGCCTGCGCCAGGCTCCTGAACATTCAGGTTGTACTTTGTCAGCAGCCAATCATTGGTCAGACTGCCGTACTGCATCGTGAACTTAACCTCGTAGCGCGGGTCCTGCGAAATGTTGACGACGACTTCTCCGTCGGCACCAGCCTCGTCAGAGGCGCCTTCACCAAGCGGGGCGATGGTGATAAAGCTATCAGCGGCATAGCCACTGGTAATATGGGAGCCAAGAGCGGCAAGCACGTTCTTAGGGCTATAGGTATGGATTCTCTTTCTCACAATTGTTCCCTCCTAGATCAGTAGTTTACAGTGCCGGAAATCGCAGTACTGTTGATAGCGCCTGCAAGTCGGGCGGTCCACTTGACGCCCAGGAGCTTGCGGGTCTTTCGAGTCGCTGCGGTAATCTCGGAAATAGACGGAACCGTAATGGTATACGAAGGAACCTGCACATTGTCAGAGATTTCAGGAGCAGCGATACCGCCGTTCTTGACACCCTCATCAAGCGCCGCACGGAGTGCGCTCTCGACAAGAGCAATGCCCTCCTTGGTGTAGGGAATCTTGCTGTATTGCAGGAAGAGGTTGACCTCGTTTTCCTGAATCTTGGACTTCAACCAGTCGCAGAAGCGGACTGTATCAATCCATTCACCACTTGCCATTTTTCCGCCGACGACCACATTGGCATTTCCGAGCTTGGTGAAGTACATAATGTTCGCGTCGTCCATGGTCTTCGTCTCCTGGTCGGAGAGGTCCTGAACATTGACGGCAGCGAGAGTCTTATAGGCCCACATTTCAGAACCGGGGTCGTAGGAAAGGAAACGTGCGATGAGCGCCGCGTTGATATAGTCATCTTCGGACTTGGCATGGATTGCAGCGCTGCGGCTCATGGTCTCCTGGACAGGGTTTGTGGTCAGGCTGGTTGTCTGGAACACACAAATCTTCTCGTTCGATTCGACCCAGGCGGCAATCTTCTGAATTTCATCTTCTGTAACACCAACCGGGCACATGGCATACCATCCGCTGGTAGCCTTTGCGCGGAACAAGGTGTCAGTAATGACCTCTGTATCACCAGCGACCTTTTTTCGCACGGCAATATAGATTTCCTTCGGGCGCGGAGACTGGCTGAAAGCCACCTGAGCAGCCTTGAAAACAGGGTCGGTTGAAGTGAACCCTGCTGCACTCAGCTCATCAAGGCTTGTATAGCTGGCAACATCCGGCGTAGTCTTTCCACCCGCAGTTTCGGGCAGAGGGCCAACGATCAGCATCCGATCATAGCCGCCATCGATGGTGGTAGATGTGGAAATCGTGATATCAACTTGAACGATCTTGTCAATATTCATCTGTTTTCTCCTTCAGAGTATCTGCTTTCACCTCAACACCGATAAAGAAACCCGCCTCGAAGTCAGCGAGTTTCTTTGAGGCAGATGCCGGACGAAGTTCTTCATACTCTTTGTCCAGAGGTTGAAGAGCTGCGTATTCTTTGGTTGTGGTGGTGAAATCAATTGAAAAGGCACACTGTGCTCTATCGACGCCGGGCCCACTTCCATAAATCGGCTGAGGGCTCGACTCGGTAGAAATAGCAATATCAAGACCAAGCATTCGGTCTTCCAGCATTGGGCTGTTTATGTAGGAGACAGCCTGTGCCAGATCGGCAACGGCTCTGAATTTCGGAGCCGTCACTTTTCCGTTTGTATGAGTTGTCTTGCAGTTTTCGACCATATCGACAGTAAGCGCCATGCTGTTGTGCCAGGTTTGGTACAGTAGGCCGTCATCCTGCGAAAAGGAACTGTCAACTCGTGTAGAATCGACCTTTCCAAATTCAAGCAAAACATATGGGAGCGGAGGACGTTCAAAACTTCCGGGGCGGCTGTACGCGATGGTACAGTTTGGATAGAGCTCTTGGAAGATGTTTCGGATGGCTTCTTGGCATTCGTCAATCGTCATTTTCAGCATCATCCCCCTTTTCTCCCTCCACCGCGTCAAATTGAGAAACCCAGTGCTTCAGGATGGTGTTTCCCCGATCCCCACTATTCGTATTGTCCGGTTCGGCGGGATGAAGCTCTTCATTGCTGTAGACGGTGAGCGAACCCGCGATGTTTTTTCCGGATGTGTCATCTTGGGCTGTCCGAGTGACGCCCTGGACATCCAGATTAAGAGTCACATCGCTATATGGCGCAGAGGGGCATCCATTTTCCCAACCGGTTTTCCCGTACCGTCGTACTTTGTAGGGATGCTTAAAAATCTTCATTTCTTTCCCTTTTTAATGACATAATGGCAATTCTGCCGCAAGGTGCCTGTATCAATGAGGGGCTTCGTTGAATTTTTGCCCTCAATATGTACAGGCACCGGGCCTTTCTTGCCATATTCATTCATCATCCAGCCACCCTCGATTGTAATGGGCGCATTGGGTGCCCAGTCTTCATCCTTGATTGCATCCTGAATCATGGACTTTGCCTGCGAACCTATCGCGTTGGCAACTGCATCAGCTGTTTCCAATGAGGACAGGGCTTGCTGCGAAAACTCTGACAGTTCTTCCGAGTGCTTTTTGACTGTGTCCATAAAAGGACGGGCCGGAATCATTACAGAACCGTCTTTGTGAAGGGTTCCATAGTGATTCCAGTAAGCAATCTCTGCAAGCGTATGTTCGCCATCGGCCGCCGTTTGGTCAGCATGATATCCCACTTCGATAGTTATATCCAGCAGATCATCCAATTTCGACAGCGCCGCCATTCCCTCTGCAGTCATGTTGATACCGAGTTCTCCAACGATAGACATGTACGTAACCTCTTACCGAATCATGATGGGAACAATATGCCTGTTACGGATCTCAATAAATTGCAATCCATAAGAAGTGAGCTGATAGACCGCGTCCCCTGTCGTTCCTGCAGTAGATGTCGCAAAGGAAATGCTTACTCCGCCCTCTGATACGCTAGCAAGCCGTCCCGTATCGGAAATTGTCCCCAGCGAGTTGTCACCGTTGCCAGCCATTTTCATAGCATGGCACACCAAAAGAGCCAGCGCCAGATTATAATCAGTGCCGAATTTCTTTCTGGAAATAACAGGGGCTTGAAGCTCAATCCAAAACCCGATGTCATCATCGGACGCCTCTTTGAACTCCGCTCCCACCATCTTCACGATTTTGGTGACCGCCGCCACATCGACGGTGTCCATCAAGACTCGTCCTCTGTGGCTTCCTCTGCAACGGTATTAAGCTCCGTATCGGGAGCCTTTGCCTTGCCGCGGGTCTTCTTCTCTGCGACCTCCTGCACATAGCCCATGCTGATGTAGAACGCCACCGCATCGGCATAGACAGCCTCGACCTGTGCGGTCTCGCCGGGGAGCAGGGAGACATCGCCAATGCAAATCGGCTTCACGCTGATATTCTTGATTTTCATGAGCTGGCTCCTTTCTTACAGACCGTAAACGAGGCAAGCGGACAGCGGATAAGGAATAACCATGCCCGCGTCGCGGCCCTCGCAGTTGATGACGATTTCGAGGTTGCGGTCCTGCGGCGCATGCTGGAGGAATGCCATAGGCACATCATGGTACATCTTATCGGCGTCCTTGGTGTACAGCAGGCCGATGTTCTTTCCGGTGGTGTTGTAGTCCTTGTTGCTCTTGGACAGCTCACCAGCGGTCTCCCAGTTTTTGATCTGCGGAGTATGCTCCTTGATGTAGGACAGCACGGATTCGCCAGTGCCGTCGATGCGGCGCAGGTTCAGAGCGGTGTACAGGTCGTTCGGCATAACCCAGCTGTCCGGGTGCTCAACGCTCTGGGTCAGAGTGTCGATGTAGTTCAGGATGCCGGCAATGTCGGCGGCGATCTCATCGGCAGTCTTGTTTGCCCAGTCAGCTTTGCCACCAGCACCGTTCTGCAGTGTGTAGATGGGGATATTGTTATCCGAAGAAAGGATACCAACGATTTTTGCCTTCTCGTCGCCGTTCCAAATCAGGTGGTTCACCTTGACATCATAGACCCGGCGGGCGGCTTCGGCACGGACAGCATCCGACAAGCGATACGGATGAGGCACGCGGTAGGTAAACACCCGATCCAGCGCATCGGCGGACAGATCCACGATCACCTGCGCATATCGGCTCATGCGCGCAGCTCCTGCACGTTGTAACCATAGCTGTCACCGATGTTGACGATTTCGGCACGATGGGGAGTGCCTTTCACGTCAACACGCGGCAGATCCGAAGCATAGTTCGCGATGATAGCAGCGAAGCCGACAGGCTCATAGGAGTAGTACTCGATGTAGCTTGCACCCTCATCCGTATCGCTTGTCTGGGGGAACAGCTTCAGACCGGACAGCTCCGGGAACTCCTTGTCGTATGCCTTGGTCTTGATGTGCGCCAGCTGCTTGGCAAAGAAGATGCCCGCATTGTCCGCGCCGTCGTGACGAAGCGAAGCACCGGGGAACGGGTTGCGATAGGCGCGGTTAATCAGCGAAGCGCACTTCGTCTCCAGAGCGACGCGGTCCTCCTCGCTGTAGCCGTTTGCGGGGTCGAAAGGATTGAATTTAGACATAGATTCCTACCTCCTTAAAGCTGAGTCACGAACTGAGCAGGGGCGATGCCGTTCACGGCCGCGCCGATGAAGCGCGCCTTCACTGCCAAATTGGTTCCCTTGGTCGGGGTAAACTTTCCGGCGTCTGCGCCAGTGGTCACAAGGTACACGGGCTGGCCATAAGCAGGCTCCACCGAATCGACCAGCTGCACCCACAGCTTGCCGGACTGGCAGACATCGACGATCTGGTTCTTCCGCAGGAGCACGGCGCCATCATCGTCCATCTCCACATTGGCGCTGTACATCACAACGCCCTCGAACTTGTCAGCAGTTACGTCCGTTGCAGGAAGAGCAATGTCCTTTCCCGGCTCTGCGCCCTGCACGACACCGTATCCAAAGCACAGCGCCTTATCCTCAGCGCTATTGCGGCGGGTCAATCAGAACTGTTCTGCCCGGTATGCGTCTGGACGGGAAAG
>OQWM01003564.1_pt1 | contig 10335 bp, 9 predicted proteins | sample 1691531 | NCBI WGS metagenome assembly OQWM01 (sample SAMN03418257, study PRJEB22391) | human gut metagenome | biome: human-gut; feature: organic feature; material: feces | host: Homo sapiens | place: Tanzania | collected 2013-01 | reverse complement strand
ACCGGAATTCTTATCGTTGAGTGCTGCAAGCATTACAATATACCCTACGAGATTAATGAACCTCATATGGAAAAAATGTCCGTTAAGATTGATGACGGAAAAATCTCACGAATTCTCGATATTTTCACGGAACAAATAACTGCCGAGGCTTCACACGATGACAGAGGTATGGTTATAAGCGGAAAAATCAACATATGCATATTGGCACTTAACGGGGAAGATATTCCTGTGTTTATTGAGCGTTCAGCCGATTATGAGCATATTATTCCGCAGACAGACTGCACCTGTGCCAAAATTTTCGGTACAAGGACAGCAAGTATAAGCTACAGACTTGCCGAGGATGATGTCATAGAAATTCGTTGTGAGCTGAAAATCTGCGGTGCTGTTTTTTCGGAAAACAGAGTAAACACCGTAAAAAATGTAAATGTTTTTGAGGATAAACCTATACCTCCCGAAAATTGTGCGCTGACATTATACTTTGCCGACAAGGGAGAAAAGCTCTGGGATATTGCTAAATCCCACAACACAAAGCTTGATTTGCTGCTTTCGGAAAATTCGGCTGAAAATCAGGTGCTCGACGCACCTAAAATGCTGTTGATTCCGAGAATATAGGGAGGTATAAAAAATGGAAGAGAGAAATGTTTATCAGGATATTTCCCGAAGAACCGACGGCGATGTCTATATCGGAGTAGTCGGTCCCGTCAGAACGGGAAAATCTACATTTATAAAAAGGTTTATGGATTCGCTTGTTCTGCCCAATATCCGTGACGAGGCAGTTTACAGGCGTACCGTTGACGAACTTCCTCAATCTGCGGCAGGAAGAACCATAATGACCACAGAACCCAAATTTATTCCCGAGGAATCCGTTGAAATCAATCTCGGCGGCAACACAACCCTCAATGTGAGAATGATTGACTGCGTAGGCTATATTGTAAACAGTGCAATCGGTTACAGCGAAGAGGACGAACCGAGAATGGTAAAAACTCCTTGGTCAAACGAGGCGATTCCTTTTGATGACGCCGCAGAAATAGGCACTAAAAAGGTAATTACCGACCATTCAACAATCGGTCTTGTTATCACTACTGACGGAACAATCAGCGATATTCCGAGAGAAGATTATATTGAAAGTGAAAAAAGAGTAATTAATGAGCTGAAGGCAATCAATAAACCGTTCATTATACTTCTCAATTCAGTTGACCCTACGGCAGATGAAACAATTCGCCTGTCAAACGAAATGACCGCCGAATACAAGGTTCCCGTAATTCCCGTTAGCTGTATGGAGCTTGACGAAACCGAAATCAAAAGGATACTTGCACAGCTTTTGTTTGAATTTCCAATCCGTGAAATCAAGGTTGACATTCCGAAATGGGTTGTAAAGCTTGATAAAGACCATTGGCTGAAATCGGTTGTATTTGATTCAATAAAGAAAAATGCCGCAAAAATTGAGAAAATCAGGCAAATTCAGCAGATAATCTCTGATATTGAGCAATGTGAGTACATCACATCGGCAAAGGTTACGAGTCTTGACCTCGGAAAAGGATATGCGGAGATGGCCGTATCTATCGAAAGCGAACTTTTCTACAAGGTTATCTCGGAAGAAACAGGGCTTGATATAACCGAGGAGTACGAACTTCTGAACTGCATAAAGACTCTTTCGCAAAAACAAAAAGAATTCGACAAGATTGCACAGGCTTATGAACAGGTTCAGGAAACGGGTTACGGAATTGTTATGCCGACAATTGACGAACTTACCCTTGATGAACCGCAGATTATTAAGCAGAGCGGAAAATACGGTATCAAGCTGAGAGCAAGCGCACCGTCAATTCATATGATGAAGATTTTTACGCAGACGGAGGTAACTCCGATTGTCGGTTCGGAACAGCAGTCCGAAGAGCTTGTGTCTTATCTTCTCAGAGAATTTGACGAAAATCCGGAAAAAATCTGGGAGAGTAACATATTCGGAAAATCAGTTCACGAACTCGTTAATGAGGGACTTCACAACAAGCTGTACAGAATGCCTGCCGATGCCAGAAGGCGGATAGGGGAGACTGTTGAAAAAATTATCAATGACGGCTGTAACGGATTAATATGTATAATTCTGTAACGACAAATAACGATAAAATCGCAAAGCTTTAATTCACAAATAAACAGGCTCACAAATAAATAAATTAGTAATATCGCCAAAAAATTATTCACCCCATATTTGTTATTGAAAATGTTTCGGGAATAAAGTATAATATTCCTATATGCAAATGACAAATATGGGGGTTGTTTTATGAATCTTTCCGATGTAGCTTTATTGGCTAAAGAGGAGCTTTCCCTTGCCGAAAAAGGTATTGCCTCGGCAAAAGTTGTTCTTACAGGTTTTGTTGTTGTATTCGCAATGCTGATTCTCTTGATTTTCATAATCAAGATTTACGGTGCAATCATTCAGAAAGCTCAAGATGCCGGCAAAAAGAGCAAAGAGAAAAAGGCTGAAACCGTAGCAGAAACTCCTGCTCCTGTTGTTGCCGCTCCTGTCGCTCCTGCTCAGACAGACGGTGTTTCCGATGAGGTTGTTGCCGTAATTTCCGCAGCAGTTGCCACAATGTACGGCTCTTCCGAAAAAGCAAGAATCAAGAGTATTAAAAAGTCATCAGACGGCGGTCGTTCCGCATGGGCAAAAGCCGGTGTACTTGATAATACCCGCCCGTTTTAAGGCAAAGTTTTAAGGGAAAGGATGTTATCTAATGGAAATTTTACAAGGCTTTGTAGATGCCGTTGTCGGTATCTTTGAAGACTCGGGTCTGTTAACTCTTAACTGGCAGAACTATGTAATGATTGGTATTTCAATCGTTTTGCTTTACCTTGCAATCAAAAAGCAGTATGAGCCGCTTTTGCTCCTTCCTATCGCATTCGGTATGCTGCTTGTTAATCTTTATCCGAGCATTATGGCTCCGCCTACAACACAGCTTTTGACAGAGGCTCAATGTACCGCACAGAATGTTGCGGTGTCGGGACATGCCAAGACGGTGATTGACGGAGTAACTTATATTGAGAATCCGACATACGGCGGACTTCTTTATTACCTCTATCAGGGCGTTAAGCTCGGCATTTATCCGCCTCTTATCTTCCTCGGCATCGGTTGTATGACTGACTTCGGTCCGCTCATCTCTAACCCGAAGAGCCTTATCCTCGGTGCTGCCGCACAGATTGGTATCTTTTTAACATTTACAGGTGCTATTTTCCTCGGCTTTACAGAGGCAGAGGCAGGTGCTATCGGTATTATCGGCGGTGCCGACGGTCCTACGGCTATTTATGTAACAACAAAGCTTGCTCCGCATCTTCTCGGTTCAATCGCAATTGCCGCATATTCATATATGGCTCTTGTGCCGATTATTCAGCCGCCTATTATGAAGGCGCTCACAACCAAAAAAGAGCGTTCGGTAGTTATGGAACAGCTTCGTCCCGTTTCAAAGCTTGAGAAGATTATGTTCCCGGTAATTGTTGTTATTATCATCGCAATCTTCCTTCCCGACGCAGCTCCGCTCGTTGGTATGCTTATGCTCGGTAACCTCTTTAAGGAGTCTGGCGTTGTTGAAAGACTCAGCAAAACAGCTCAGAACGAGCTTATGAATATTATCACAATCTTCCTCGGTACAACTGTAGGTGCAACTGCATCCGGTCAGAACTTCCTTACTCTTGACACAATCAAGATTATCGTTCTCGGTCTTCTTGCGTTCTGTATGGGTACTGCATTCGGTGTACTTTTCGGTAAGATTATGTACAAGGCAACAGGCGGTAAGGTTAACCCGCTCATCGGTTCAGCAGGTGTATCCGCCGTTCCGATGGCTGCCCGTGTATCTCAGAAGGTTGGTCAGGCTGAAAATCCCGGCAACTTCCTCCTCATGCACGCTATGGGCCCGAATGTTGCAGGTGTAATCGGTTCTGCAGTTGCAGCCGGCGTACTTCTTAATGTTGTAGGCTGATAACCGTAACTTAATAAACTATGATAAAGGAAGTCTTTACGGCTTCCTTTATTTTTGCTGTTAAAGAATCCTACAATGAAAAATTTGTATAATATTAAAGAAATTATTTCGATTAATATTCCATAAAAGAAATATTACCGAGAATACATAAGATATAATGAAATATAAATATGTAAATTAGTGCCGTAAAAACACCTTTTTTGCTTTACGGTATGTTTTCTTAATACTTAATATGAATTAAAGGGGCTATATAAATGGCAAAGAATGTAACCATTCAGCGAATTGTCGGCGTCCTTTTGCAAAGAATCAAGTTTATTATTCTTGCTACTGTTGTAATGGGACTGCTGTTCTTTATGTATTCACGCTTTGTAATTGCACCGATGTACAGCACATCTACCATGATTTATGTACAGAACTACAGTTCGTCACAGCGAGCAAATGCCAATGCCGACACCAAGAGTACGACACCTTCAAAGGCTGACGATGATACAACCAAAAAGACAACCAATGAGGAAAACCAGAAGATATATCCTGCTGATATTTCCGCCTCTGCAAATCTTGCTGAAATTTGCGTTACACTCTTTAAAAATTCCGATGAGATGACAGCACTCTATGACGGCTGCACGGTTAATGTTGATGTAACCGACGGTACTTTCTTTATCACAATTACAGTGGACGGTACAGACGCACAGAAGTGTGCCAATGTTGCAAATCAGCTTGCCGAAAAGGCTGCTGAGGTTTATAATTCAAAATTCAGCTACGGTCAGATCGGAACACTTCGTCAGGCGAAGGTTCCTTCGGCTCCGTATGCACCGAGTAACACAAAGAATATGCTTATAGGCGCCGCAATCGGATTAATTGCTTCCTGCCTTATTTCTATTCTTATTGAACTTATCGACACAACAATCAAGTCTGAGGACGATATTCAGGATATCTACGGTATTCCTATATTTGCCGAAATTCCCGACTTTGAGAACCAGGGTTAAGGAGGAACTATGGCTTCTGATTTTAAATTATTTAAAAAGAAAGACGATAAAAAAAATAACGGACAGAATTTTTCTCTTTCCGATAAGAGCAAGTTTGCAATTGTTGAGTCGTATAAGGCCGCAAGAACTAATATTATGTTCTCGCTTTCTGCAAAAGAAAAAAAATGCTTTGCCGTAACCAGTTACTCAAAGGGTGAGGGCAAGAGCACCGTTTCCGCAAATCTTGCAATTTCCTTTTCGAAAATGGAAAAAAGAGTTCTCCTTATCGACTGCGACCTTCGCCGTCCTAATGTTCACAACATTTTTAAGCTTGACAATAAGAAGGGACTTACCAATGTAATCGGTAAAATGATTGAAATTGACGAGGCTGTTAAGCATGATGTTCTTCCGAATCTTGACATTCTTCCGGCAGGTACGGTTGCGCCAAACCCCTCTGAGCTTATGTGCAGTACCAGATTTCAGGAACTTTATGAGCAGTTTGTCAGAGATTATGATTATGTAATTTTTGATACGCCTCCTATCGGTGTGGTTGCCGACGCTCTGCTTCTCAAGGATATGATTGCCGGCTTTGTTGTAGTTGTTCGTGAACGCTCAACAACCCACGGCGACCTTCAGCACCTTCTTGACAGCGTAAAGCTTGCCGATTCAACCGTACTCGGTCTGATTGAGGTAGGTTGTACTTATGATTCAAAGAGAAGAAAGAAAGGTTATTACTACTACCAGTATTATTAATCCCAATTTTGTGCTTTGGCACAAAACTACACATTCTCGATAAAAATAACACAAAATCACAGACTTGCAAACTTTCACCAAAAATGACTGTTGCAGGTCTGTTCTTTTTTGTGAAAATAAAAATGCAAGATTGTAAAAAACATCTTGCATTTCTTGAGCGAATAGAGTAAAATATATTAGAAATTTAAATTACATTTGCAATAATATTTTAAGGAGTTATTCAAAATGGGTTATCTTGACTTGAGTAAACAGGAACTTGAAAAAGAGTATGGCAATCTCGTAAAGAGATTTGAGGAGATTAAAGGTATGGGACTTAACCTCAATATGGCAAGAGGTAAGCCCGGCAAAGAACAGCTTGATCTTTCATTGCCTATGCTCGATACAATCAACAGCAAATCCGATTTTATCGGTGAGGATAAGATGGATTGCCGCAACTACGGACTTCTCAACGGTATTACAGAGTGCAGAAAGCTTTTTGCGGATATTCTCGGTGTAGATGCAGAGAATGTTATTGTAGGCGGTTCTTCAAGCCTTAATATGATGTTTGATACAATTTCATGCTTTATGACAGCTCCCGCTGTTGAGGGTTGCAAACCATGGTATGAAGTAAAGAACAGAAAATTCCTCTGTCCGGTACCGGGTTATGACCGTCATTTCGGCATTACTCAGTATTACGGCTTTGAGCTTATTCCGATTCCGATGGACGACAACGGTCCCGATATGGATATGGTTGAAAGACTCGTTTCTGAGGATGACTCAATCAAGGGTATTTGGTGCGTTCCGAAATATTCAAACCCTGCCGGCATCACATATAGCGATGAGGTTGTTAAGCGTTTTGCCGCTTTAAAGCCTGCCGCTAAGGATTTCAGAATTATGTGGGATAATGCCTACTGCATCCATGAAATCAGCGACACACCTGATGTTTTGCTCAACATTATGGATGAATGCAAAAAGACAGGTAATGAAGACCTCCCGATTCTTTTCTGCTCAACATCAAAGATTACTTTCCCCGGTGCAGGCGTAGCCGCAATGGCTGCATCTGAGAACAACCTCAAGGTTCTCCGTGAAAGATATAACTACGAAATCATCAGCTATGATAAGCTTAATATGCTCCGTCATGTAAGATTCTTCAAGGACTATGACGGCGTGCTTAAACATATGGAAAAGCACAAGTCTGTCCTTAAACCAAAATTCGAGATTGTTCTTGATACTCTTGACAAAGAACTTGCGCCTGCTGATATCGCATCATGGAAAAAGCCGCACGGCGGTTACTTTGTAAGCGTTGATGTTTTTGAAGGCACAGCAAAGAGAACAGTCGCTCTCTGTAAGGAGGCAGGAGTTGTCCTTACAGGTGCAGGTGCAACATATCCGCTTGGAATTGATCCAAAGGATTCCAACATCAGAATTGCACCGACCTTCCCTCCGAACAACGAGCTTGAGGTTGCTATGGATGTTTTTTGTACATGTGCAAGGCTTGCGGCTTGCGAAAAGATTCTGAACAAGTAATCATCATTTGAAAATTTGGTTTGTCGGTTGGATTTTGGAAGAATTTTGTATGCAGTTTATGACATTAGAATGTATTTTTTGATAAATTCAATTCTTTTTTTATTAAATATTTCCGTATCCATTGACATTTTACCAAAAAAATTCTATAATAACTCTGTTACGGTCTGTGATTGGATGTTCGTGACAGAGTTATTTTGACTTTTGAGCAAAATAAAATCACAGCCAATTATTTAACGGAGGTTTCAAAGGCATGAAAAGAGTTCCAAAGCCTGTATTCTTTGTCGTAGCTTTGCTGATACTTGCCTTTTCGTTTACTGCGATTTTTGGTATTTCCTACTACACCGGCGATAACAAAACAACAGTATTAAAGGGCATCAGCGATATACGATGGGGAATTGACATCCGTGGCGGTGTTGAAGCAACATTCAAACCGGCAGGAGATGTTGACGCAACTGACGAGCAGCTTGAGTCTGCAAAGTCAATCATTGAATTAAGAATGGTATCTCAGGGTATCACAGATTATGAGCTTTATGCGGATGCAAAAAGCGACAGAATCATTGTTCGTTTCCCATGGAAGGAAGATTCCGACCAGAACGCAATTGAGGCAATCGAAGAGATTTCTTCAACAGCACAGCTTACTTTCCGTCCCGGAGACGGTCATGAAACAACTGACGTCGATTCAAACGGTGAATATGTTTACAAGACTCCTTCGGGCGACACAGCTAAGACAATCCTTATGGACGGTTCTTATGTTGAAAGTGCAACAGCAGGTATGACAACAGATCAGTCAACCGGTAAGAATTCATATGTTGTACAGCTCAAGCTCAAGAGTGACGGTGACAAGAACGGTAAAGAGCTTTTCGGTAACATCACCAAAGAATATCTCAACCAGCAGGTTTCAATCTGGATGGATGATATTATGCTTTCAGCTCCTAAGGTTGATGCTGAAATTACTGACGGCAATGCTGTTATTTCGGGCAGTTTCACAGCTAAAGAGGCTCAGGACCTTGCATCAAAAATTAATGCAGGTGCTCTTCCGTTCCAGCTTGAAACATCAAACTACGGCACAATCAGCGCAACCCTTGGTGAGAACTCACTTGTTGCAATGGCATATGCGGGTGTTATCGCATTTATCATTATTGCAATCATTATGATTCTCTTCTACCGTTTGCCCGGTTTTGTTGCAGTTATCTCACTTCTCGGTCAGATGGGTCTTGCCATTGCGGCTGTATCAGGTTACTTCCCTGTATTCTCATCATTCACAATGACGCTCCCAGGTATTGCAGGTCTTATCCTTTCAATCGGTATGGGCGTTGACTGTAATGTTATTACTGCCGAGCGTATCAAGGAAGAACTTAAAGCGGGCAGAACTCTTGACGGTGCTCTTGAAAGGGGTACAAAGAATTCACTTTCCGCTATCGTTGACGGTAATATGACCGTTATTATCGTATCAATTATCCTTATGCTTGTATTTGGTCCTGCAAATATTCTCTCAATCATCTTCGGTGAGTCTACAACAGGTACTATCTACTCATTCGGTTACACACTTCTTGTAGGCGTAATCGCTAACTTTATCATGGGTGTATTCTGTACAAGAATTATGCTCAGAAGTGTTGCAGGCTTTAAGTTCCTGCGTAAAAAATGGTTGTTTGGAGGTGCTAAGAATGACTGATAAAACTCAGACAAAGGCAGTTTCAAATGCCCCCCTTACAGATGAGGAATTTGCCGAAAAGTATAACAGAGGCCACAAGATTATTGACTTTGTAGGTCACAAAAAGATTTTCTTCGGAATTTCTCTTGCAATTATTATTATCGGTATCGTATGTAACTTTATTTTCGGTACACAGCTTGACATTCAGTTCTCAGGCGGTGCAACTCTTAAATTCAGCTACAGCGGTGAAATCAATCAGTCTGAACTTACTGATTTTATTCAGGTTGAAACAACAGAGGACAGAATCACTACTACATATGCTCAGGATCTTATGGGCGACAGCGGCACAACGGTAACAGTTCAGTTCTCGGGTAACGATTCAATCAAAACCGATATTCAGAAGAACCTTGAATCAGACCTTCAGAAGAAGTATCCGGACAATAACTTCAAATGTCTTGAATCAAATTCAGTTGATGCTTCAATGGGTTTCAGCTTCCTTCTCAAGTGTCTTACTGCTGTTGCAATTGCAGCCGTGCTTATGGTTCTTTATGTAACAATCAGATTTAAGAAAATCGGCGGTCTTTCGGCAGGTGTTATGGCTCTCGTAGCCCTCTTCCACGATGTTGCAATGATTTACTTTATGTATGTAATCTTCCAGATGCCGATTGACGCAAGCTTCATCGCAGTTGTTCTTATGATTCTCGGTTATTCGCTTAACGATACAATTGTTATCTATGACCGTGTTCGTGAGGAAAAGAAGCTTGTCGGAAGCAAAACAGATGTTGGCAAGATATTCAACCTCAGCTGCACAAAGTGTATTAAGAGAACAATTATGACTTCTGTAACAACACTTTCGGCTATTCTTGTTGTTTATGTTGTTGCCTGTGCGTTCAATATCACATCTGTTCAGGGCTTTGCTCTTCCGATGATTATCGGTATTATATCAGGTTGTTATTCTTCAATCTGTATCGCAGGTCCGCTTTGGGTTATGTGGCAGCGTCATAAAAAGGCAAAGAAGCTTGCCGCTAAAGCTGCATAAAACAGCTTTCGGATAAATTTATCCGATTCTGCAAATAATTATAAAGGGGTTGCATAAAGATGTTTTATGCAATCCCTTTTGTGTATTAAGACTTTTTAAGCGTTATTTGGAGTGATATATGAAAAAACTTGTTTCAATTTTTCTTTCTGCCGTGATAATTTGCGGCTCGTTATTAATTTCCGCTTGTGACAGAACTGAAGATGTCAGGAAATCTGACGGTAAAATCAGCGTTGTAACAACGATTTTTCCTTACTATGATTTTGTAAGACAGCTTGCAGGTGATAAAGTTGATATTCGCCTGTTGCTTTCGCCCGGAAGCGATCCGCACAGTTATGAACCCAAACCGTCAGATATTACAGCAATTGAAAATTGCGATATTTTTATCTGCAACGGCGGTGAAAGCACTCTCTCATCTGAAAATAGATACCCGCCATCTTGGAAACAATAGCCTCC
>OQWM01003558.1_pt1 | contig 10351 bp, 7 predicted proteins | sample 1691531 | NCBI WGS metagenome assembly OQWM01 (sample SAMN03418257, study PRJEB22391) | human gut metagenome | biome: human-gut; feature: organic feature; material: feces | host: Homo sapiens | place: Tanzania | collected 2013-01 | reverse complement strand
TTGACATTATTAAGAACCATAAAGCAGCTTCATAGAACCACCAATTACCAAGTGAAGAACCAGTAAGCCATCCAGTAAAACTATCAAAGAATGTAATATCAAATTCACCCCAAGGAATAAATCCAATAATCATTACAAGGAAAGTCAAAGCAAATAAAACAAGTGTAAGCTTTTGCTTACCAGTTAAATTAACTTCTTTCTCATCCTTTTTATAGAAATTACCAAACTTTTTCTCAGCTTGTTTTTGCTCTCTTAGTGATAAAATAGTAGAGCCCTTATCCTTCTTAACCTTCTTAGCATAACTCATTACAAATAATATACAAATACCAAGTGTTGTAAGCCATATAAATGTTGCAATTAGAATTACTACACCTTGATTAGCCTTAATAGACTCAGGAAGTGCACTAATAGCAACACCAGTAGCAAATGGGTTAATTGTAGATCCTAAGCATCCTGCTCCTGCACCTAATAAGATAACCGCAGAACCAACAAGTGGATCCATACCAGCAGCCATCATTGTCGCAGCAAGTAATGCATAAAATCCTACTGTTTCTTCAAGCATACCATAAGTTGTTCCACAAATTGAGAATATAAACATTAATATTGGAATTAATAATATTTCTCTTCCCTTTAATTTTTGAACTAATGCTTTAATACCTGCCTCTAAAGCACCAGTTTTATCAATAACCTTAAGTAAACCTCCTAGCATCATTATGAAAATTGCAATGTCAATAGCATCTTCAAAGCCTAATATTGGTGCCATTAATACCTGTGATAATTTAGCACCTACAGTACCACTTCCATTTATTATTTCTTCACCAACAAATTTTGCATTAGGTAAAAGATGTGATATTATTCCTAAAACAAATATTAGTATTAAGATGATAGAAAATGACGAAAGAAGTACCTTTTTTCTTTTTTTAGCCATTTTAAATACTTACCTCCTTTTTATGACTGTACCTGTTTTTCCATCTATTGCTTCTTTAGCTTTAGATAATGAACTGATAATAGCTTTTCTTGAAGTAGATTCTCCAATAAAATCAAGACAGGCCTCTACCTTAGGAAGCATACTTCCCTTAGCAAATTGTCCTTCATCTATATACTTTTCTGCCCTCTCCTTTCTTCATATTAATATAAATTTTTAGTAACTGTTCCGAACACCTTCCCGCGTTCACCCGACCAGTTACATAACCCGGCAGGCAGGAGTCGAACCCGCTTACCGGAAACGTTTCCTGTAAAAAAGGCATCCATCCACTACGTATTATTGTTCATAGCTTCAGGACGCCTTTCTATTCTCTGTATTCGTTCTGCACCAGAACGTTTTCATCATTCATTTGTAACAGAACCGGAACAGATCATCTTCCCAGACTTATTCAGCGGGTACGGAAACACCTTCTACCAGCTCATCCAGTGCTGCCTGTACATCCGCCACTGCCTTTTTCAAGGCTTCCCTGTCCTCTGACACGAGGGCATTTTTTACATCATCTGAAAAACCAAAATATATATCATACATAACAAGCACAAGCCCACCATTGTTGCACTCACAAAGCCTCCTGGTGAGCTCCTGCTTCAATTCATTTTTCATTGCATATTACCTCGACAATAGTGAAAGTACCTGCTGTGGCAGGTCATTTGCCTGAGACAGCACTGAGATTCCGGCCTGGTCGAGAATATTCTGCGCTGCGTATTCCGTCATCTCGGTTGCCATATCGGTATCCATGATATTGGAATATGCACCGGTCATGTTCTCAGAGGTCTCAGAAAGACTGCTCTCAGCAGATTCCAGACGGTTCTGGAAGGCTCCTATCCTTGAGCGCACGCCTGAGACATACTCTATCGCATCATCAAGTGTGGACATTGCCTTGTCTGCACCACCCTTTACCGACTCAATCTCACCACCATCTACACCTATCTGCAAGGGCGCTTGGGCGAGCGTTCGTACAAGACGGGAGCGTGGTTTTTCCTCGTGTCGAAGATGACGGGTGCTGCCGTGCGTTTCTATGTGGTGTGCATCATTCTGCAACGTTTTGTGCTCGATGCCGTAGGCGTACCCTTCGTGGTGACGGTGGTTGGCATGACGCTGTTGATATGGCTGTACACACGTCATGGTGGCATAAAGACGCTGGTATGGACCGACTCGTTCCAGACCACATGTATGTTTGCCGCCCTTATACTTATTATATATAATGTAGTGGGGCAGTTGGGCATGAGCTTGCCCGAAGCTGTGCGTGCCATAGCAGCCGACAGCCATAGCCGTATGTTTGTGATGGACGACTTCTTCTCGACGCAGAACTTCTGGAAGCAGCTGTTCAGCGGAGCCTTCATAGCCATCGTTATGACCGGTCTCGACCAGGATATGATGCAGAAGAACCTCACGTGTCGCACGCTACGCGAGGCGCAGAAGGATGTGTGTACCTACGGATTCGCCTTTGTGCCTGCCAACCTGCTGTTTATGTCGCTTGGCGTGCTGCTTATGATGCTGGCTCAGCGCGACGGCATAGCCCTGCCGACAAGTGGCGACGAGCTGTTGCCAATGTTTGCAGCTACAGGACGGTTGAGCAGCATGGTGACGGTGCTCTTCACCATCGGTGTTGTGGCGGCTTCGTTCTCAAGTGCCGACTCTGCTCTTACGGCACTCACCACAAGCTATTGTGTCGACATACGCGAGCGTCCTGCCGACGAGCGTTTGCGCCGACGTGCACACATAGGTGTTGCCGTAGTGTTCGTGGCGTTCATCCTTCTGTTCCGAATGCTCAATTCCACCAGCGTGATTGATGCCATCTACGTAATGTGCTCGTACACCTACGGTCCGTTGCTCGGCCTCTTCGCCTTCGGCTTGACGACACGTCGCCCAGTAGCCGACTGCCTCGTGCCCTACATAGCCATAGCCTCACCCTTGCTGTGCTTCGCCATCGACACCGCTGCCCAAAGCCTATGGGGCTACAAGTTCGGCTACGAACTGCTTATGCTCAATGGCATGCTGACGTTTGCCGGATTGTGGATGAGCGGCTGGATGCGGAGATAATCATAAAATACTGCAAAACCATTGCTCTGTTATTCCCACCTTTTGGCTTAGTGCAGAATGATAGCCCTTTTGGAAAAAAAAACAGAAAAGTTTGGACTCTACGATTTAAATATATATCTTTGTAAAGCAATAAACCTAACTATTATACAAATTGCTGACATGAAAATTTTAACTATGGTCAACTACGAATCAATGTGTATAAGTGTATGGCAAATAAGTTAGAATTAAATCAACATAATTAAAAACCTAAAAACAATAGCTATTATGAACAAAAACAAAGAATTTACATCCCTATTGAGGGAAGTTCCAATTCTGACACAAGATGCAGAGGGACATTTGAGAGGAGGGTTTGCTGTGATGGCATTAGGAGATGATGACGTTTCTGATAATAATGGCGTGTGTTACAACAATAAAGTGTGCATTGGAAATAAGAAATGTAGTGGAAATGGCACATGTATAGGTCCTACTGGTACAGAATAATCATTATGTAGTGCATCGTAACAATAAAATAGAGAAAGTGTCCAAATGAAGACACAGGTTCGACCTTACTGTTCTTTATTTGGACACATTAAGAGAAGTAAAAACAAGAATTGTTTTACTTCTAGAAAAAGAGAAAAATATATATGAAAGTTTTCCGCTTCTTTACAACATTAGCCTTGATATTTCTCTCGCTGTCAAGTTATGCCGACGGAATGTCCATCTTCAAGGATTCAATAATGGTAACAGTTCTTGTCAATGATGATTTCACTGGCGAGACAATTGGAAATGCTGTAGTAGAAATATATGATGCCAATGCTGTTCTTGTTGCCAAAGAAAACACAAACAGCTCGGCAAGCCTCAACAACAACCGACTTGCCAATTGTAGCTTCTTTGTACCACGTACACTGAAAAATGCTACGATAAAGGTAGTTGCTGAAAAATATGAAATATATTCGAAAAAGGTGGAAATAAATGTTGGCAGACGTGAAAATGGTCTTGCATTGCCAACGATACATCTTAAACATAAGAAGAATATGAAGGAGGTACAGCTTGATGGCATTACCGTGACAGCATCCAAGGTGAAGATGGTGATGCATGGTGACACCATCGTTTATAATGCTGATGCCTTCCAACTTTCCAATGGTTCCATGCTTGACGAACTGATACGTCGTTTGCCAGGAGTGCAACTAAAGGGCAGTCAAATTATGGTGAACGGAAGATTCGTAAGCTCACTGCTTGTCAACGGATCCGATTTTTTCAAGGGAGATCCTGCTGTAGCCTTGCAGAATCTGCCTGCTTATACTGTGAACAAGCTCGAGGTGTATGAAAAGCAAGACGACATTATGATTATGACGGGGCAGAAAAAGGAAAAAGGAGAAAACCCTCTAGTTATGGATGTGAGTCTCAAACGACAATATATGCAGGGCATGCTCGTTAACTTCGACCTTGGCTATGGTACTCATGACCGATGGATGGCGCGTCTGTTCGCGTTGCGATACACCAAACTTTCAAGAATAGGTATTTTCTCCAACCTCAACAATACTAATGACACACGCTCACCTGGCATCAACGGTGAGTGGAATCCATCGCAACAACAGGACGGTCTGACTACGCAGCGCACCTTTGGCATTGACTATCAGTTAACTGACGTTGAGAAAACTTTGGAATTTACCGGCAATACTACTTATGCATACAATAACGTTGCAAAGGAGCAAATTGAATCAAGCGAGCGGTTTCTCACCGGTGGCAACACGTTCAGACGCAACCGTAGCCACGAACATTATAGCACAAGTTATGTACAGAGTCAAAACTTTATGAGGAAGGTATGGCCCAGTGCAACGCTCTACCTCTTTCCTAACTTTACTTACTACAAAAGTGATGATAAATTCATCACGCATAGCGCTAATTTTAATGCCGCTCCAAACGAAAGATATCGCGGTGCGGCCCTTGACTCATTGTTTGCATCGCCTGCAAGCAAGCGGTTTCATGATGCTATGATGAATCGTTTTGCAAGTGATATAATCAGTAGACAGCATTCTTACGATGCCAATGTCAAAGGAATCGCTTCTTTCAAGCTTCCTAAAAGTCCTGATTACATAATACTTGACACAGAGAATAAACTTAACAACTTTAAGAGAAAAAAACATAATATATACAATCTTGATTACAAGGATTCTGATCGTGATTTCCGTAATAAATACAATACTCAGTCGACCACTGACTTGACGACAAGATGGAAAGCAACATATTCGTATGCTGGAACCTTTGACTATAAGTACAGTTTTGATGTAAGCCTTGAATATACCCATAATTACAGTCGCGACAACAGTGACCTGTTTCGACTGGATAAATATGCTGAATATGGAGTCACAGGAAATGCTCAGCTTGGTTATCTGCCGTCTACACGCGATTCTTTGCTGCATGCCATAGATGCCGATAACAGCTATCATTCGCGTATATACAAAGACAGATGGGAACTCTCTGGACATACACCTGCGATTAAATTACATATACTCGGACTTAATGCCTCTTTGGAGCCTGGTATCAACTATCGGCGCGAGCGAATTGACTATACACGAGGATTGTTCAGCAAGCGACAGACACGTGAACTCTGGTCGTGGGAACCTACACTGAAAATCAGCAAGAACAATTGCACCTTGTTGTATAAGGTACGGAAGACGTTACCTGAACTAACTGACATTCTTGATTTTACCAGCACCGACAACCCTTTGAACATATGGCACGGCAACCCCAACTTGAAGAATACCGATATACATAGTATCGACTTTAGACGTAACATACGTAAATATGACAAGAATTGGACATGCACTCGCAACATACTAATCAATGCCTACTGGCAGGTGATGCGCAACGCTATAGGCCAGTATGTGGAGTACAACCGCCAGACGGGTGGCGTGCGCTCCACACCGATGAACATCAATGGCAACTGGAACGCTGGAGCCTTGTTCGAATTTACTGGCACCATTGATAAGAAGAAGAGACTCATGCTCAACACCAAAACCGAGGTGGGCTACACAAACAGTGTCGACTATGCTGCTGTTGACGGGCAGTCTGCAGATAACCATCGCTCGTCGGTGCGTTCTGTCACAGCCGGCGAGATGCTAACGCTCGACTACAGCTTCGGCAAATACGCCTTCGGGGCCAAGCTACGCTGTGTTTATATGCATGCCGAGAGTCCGCGCAGCGACTTCAATACCATCAACACCGCTGATGCTGACTACGGTCTGAATGCCACTGTGGAGCTGCCACTCAAGCTGAAGCTCTCCACTGATATTACCATGTATTGCCGCTACGGCTACAGCGACCCATCAATGAATACCAGCAATCTTGTGTGGAACACACGCCTGGAGCGTACCTTCGGCAAATTCACCGTTGTGGCCGACGGTTTTGATATACTTGGCAAACTCTCGAACGTGCGTAAAGTTATCAACGCACAGGGACGTACTGAGACATGGTACAACACCGTGCCGCGCTACGCCATGCTGCACATAATGTATAAGCTCCACTTCAAACCGAGAAAATAATACTATGATTTAAGAGTTATGGTACCTTTAAAATTATCAGATTCTTGAAGGATTATCGAAATTAGATTGTATCTTTGCACTAATAGAATGTAAAAAAAACGCTCTAAAAGGTATACGGTATATACCTTTTAGAGCGAAAACTTGCAAAAATAGCAGTATGAGTATGTGAAGCAATTGACCACTAAGGGATACGTACAACGAGTAGACAAAGATGGTACATGGCGATTGATTATTACGCCATCGGTATAATATATAGCTAAAAGGCTTGCTGCACGTCGGACTGGAGTCCGACGTTCCGGTCGTTTGGGTGGTGTTAGCCTTGACTTTTGGATGAATTTAACAGTTTTATGCCTTGACTTTTGGATAAAAGTAGCACTCTTTGCGAGCGTTTTTGCGTATTGAGTCGCTTGGTCTTACTTTGGGATGTGTTCGGTCTTCATCGGTTCTCGGTCATCCTTCGTTCGTTCTTCGATTCCCGATCGAAGAACGAACGAAGAAGTAGCATAGTATCATCGGAGGATTATCGGTAAAAATAATGCATTGCTTTCTATGCTTTTTTATAGAAAGTTTCTTTACTGTCAAATAAAATGTGTATCTTTACATCCTTAATATTAAAGGTGGTCATAAGTAATCCCTATAATCTTAGGAAATAGAACTTTATGCTACATGATAGCCTTTCTATTATCTCTATTGTTCAAAACTTCAAACTATAAACAACAACTTCACATAGAGATGAAAAGAATGAATAAAAAACTGACAGGCATTTTATGCTCTACGGCATTGGGATGCCTTATTGTTGGAATGCCGATGTCTGCTAATGCTCAAAGAGTGGTGTTCCCTCAGACAAAGCAGGCTGGAACGGCAACATTGGATGCCAGCGCCAACAAGTATGTACTTGGAAACAATCTGCTCCATGTTTCATATTCGGTCAAAAATGGCATGTTGCGTTTTGACGGATGCCCTGAAATGGACTTGCTTCCGTCTGACGTTCTCTTCCGTGTGCGTCTTGCAGATTGCACGGAGTTTACTTCGTCAGATATGAAACTCGAAAACGTGACAACAGAAACCTATGCTGCCGATACACAGGCTGCCAAGGGTTCTGAGCGTTTTGCAGGAAAGGGAGTAAAAGCCGTGTTTACACGTGGTGGTATGCGCATAGAATGGCGTGCCGTATTGCGTGACGGCTCACACTATCTGCGCACGGAAATGAGCATAATGTCGGACAAGGATGTGGCTATGGACCACATTAAGCCGATGGTTTATGCCGTTGACAACCGCAAGGCTAAAACCGCTCCAGTAGTTGTAGGCAATACTCGTGGTGCTGTGCTTCTTAGCAATAAGATATTTGCAGGACTTGAGACGCCTATGGGTGTCAATACCAACAATGTGGATGCTGCCGACATCGCCACGATCAACAATCGTGACATCATACCTATGGAGGGCAACTGGGTGCGCCACACTACGCTGAAGGCAGGCAAGACATGGAACGTAAGCAGCGTTGTGGGACTTGTTGCCGAGGGACAGCCGCGCCGCTCATTCCTTGCCTATAGTGAGCGCGAGCGTGCAGCATCATGGCATCCTATGACCATATACAACTCATGGTATGAGCTGAACATCGACCGCAACAATGCTCCCGGCAACCGTGGCAAGTATGACGCTGAGGACAAGCAGAACCTCAAGGGCGACTATTCGGAGAATATGACAGCAACACAATGCGAGGATGTTGTGGCTCATTGGAAGAAGAATTTCTATGACGTGTATGGCAAGGCTCCAGTTGCGTTTGTCTTTGATGACGGATGGGATGCTTACGGCACATGGACATTCAACCCCAACTTCCCCGAAGGCTTCAAGAATGTTGACCGCATGGCACGAGAGATGGGTGTAGGTATTGGCGCATGGCTCGGACCAGTAGGCGGATACGGAGCAAGTGGCGAGTATCGTCGTGGCTATTGGCGTGGACGCGGAGGCATGCAGCTCAGCAATCCTGCCTACTACGACTATTTCGTGAAGTGCTCAAGCGATATGATTGACAAGTACGACTTCCGTTTCTTCAAGTACGACGGCATTAGTGCTCAGTTCTCAGCTGTTGGTCCTGATATGACCGACGCAGGTATAGAAAATTGCGAGGCAATCATCAGCATCGAGAACGACGTTCGCAAGAAGCGCAAGGACATATTCTATAACACTACCGTAGGCACATGGGCTTCGCCATTCTGGTTTCATGTGAGTGATGCTGTATGGCGTCAGGAGGGCGACTTCGGAAAGATAGGTGTAGGCGACGACCGCGAACAGTGGATTACTTATCGCGACCGTCTTGTTCATCAGAACTTTGTCGACCGTTCGCCGATATGTCCTATCAATACACTCATGACACACGGCGTTATCCTTACCCGTTTCGGAGACGTGTCAAAGACAATGGACTACGACGGTATTGTGCGTGAGATGCGTTGCGCCTTCGGTTGCGGTTCGTCGATGGTTGAACTTTATACCGACTACAAGTTGCTCGACGAGATAAAGAACAGCAAGGGCAAGAAGGGCACATTGTGGAAGCAGCTTGCCGACGGCATGGACTGGCAACAGCGCAATGCCGACGTTCTGCCTGATATTCATTGGGTAGGCGGCAATCCTTGGGACGGCAAAAAGGCCAATATCTATGGTTGGGCTGCATGGAACGGCAAGAAGACCACACTCACATTGCGCAATCCGGATGTTGCTGCACAGACTCTCACAACTACCTTGCGCGAGGTGTTTGACATTCCTGCCTACATCAAGACATCTGTCACATTGCGCAGCTCATTTGCCGACCAGCGCATAGGCAAGGGTGGTATAAGCGGTCTGCCGGTAGGCAAGGCTGTCGACATCGACAAGCAGATAACCATATCTATGCCTAAGTCATCGGTATTCGTATTTGAGGGTGTTGACAAAGGCAACTTCGATTTCGGAGAAGCAAACAAGTAGAATTATACTATATAATAATGTAGGGACTGTGGCATATTGGAGCTATAGTCCCTATGTTGTTTATCTATTACTAAAACGATGAAAAGAATCATATTGTTCAGTCTATGTCTGTTAACCTTTTCTTTGCAAACCATTTGGGGGCAGAAGAAGGCTTTGACAGAAACCCGTAATGTCATACAACGTGTTACGGGAAAATCTGATCTGCCCATATCTTTAGTGTTGAAACCTAATAAAGGGAAACTTGATGGTAAAACTGCTTTCAAGTACAGGGTAGACAATGGTGTGTTGAAGATTGAGGGAAGTAGTCCTGTGGCTTTGTGTCGTGGATTCTACGATTTTGTGAAGAGCAACCGTGCTGGGCTTTACAGCTGGTCGGGTAGCAACATCCGTTTTCCGCAACAGCTGGTAGACGGTATGGAGAAGCAAGTAGTCTCTCCCTTTGCCCATCATTATATGTTCAATGTTTGCACGTATGGCTATTCCATGCCCTATTGGAATTGGGAACGTTGGGAAAAGGAAATCGACTGGATGGCGTTGCATGGCATAGATATGCCCTTGGCATTGGTAGGCTATGAAGCTATTATCGCCCGTGTATGGAAGAAAATGGGGCTGACCGATGAAGAGATAAACAGCTATTTTGTCGGTCCCGCCCATTTGCCTTGGATGCGTATGGGAAATGTGAGTGGCATAGACGGTCCTCTTAATGAAGACTGGCATCGTCAGCAAATAGCGTTGCAGCACAAGATACTGAATCGTATGAAAAGTCTGGGTATGAAGCCTATATGTCCCGCCATCAATACCGTCTTCATCCTCTCCCAACAAATCATCAATATCCTGCTGGTTG
>OQWM01003556.1_pt1 | contig 10360 bp, 9 predicted proteins | sample 1691531 | NCBI WGS metagenome assembly OQWM01 (sample SAMN03418257, study PRJEB22391) | human gut metagenome | biome: human-gut; feature: organic feature; material: feces | host: Homo sapiens | place: Tanzania | collected 2013-01 | reverse complement strand
CGGTTTTGCTGCGGCAGAAGGAATTGTAAAGTGCATATAGAGAATACAGGGGCCGTTGCAGAAAAAATTCTGCAGCGGCACCTGTGTTCATTTTTCTTGAATTCAGGTCGCTTTTAAGGTTGTTTGCGGATCACGAAGGCTGCATGGCAATAATCAAAAATAAGAGATTACTTTTGTTGCGGGACGAATTGATTTCTGAAATTGAGAAAAAATCGTATCCCGAAAGTGCTTATACGCAGGAACTCCTGAAAAAGCCCTTTGACCATGACCAGGTTGTGCAGGCGCTTGAAATTTACGGCGCGTTTCGACGCCTAGTGGAGCGGTACCAGCTCGCCGGCGTCAGCGTCCGCTGCTTTGACCTTCTGACGCTGGTGAAGAACACCGGATGTCTCGGACTGGCGCTTCTCAATGCAAACGGCATCTTCGGCGGCTGTGAGGCGGACCTTCCGACGCTGATTTCCATGTCGATTCTCGGTACTGTGAGCGGTCAGCATGCCTTCCAGTGCAATCCGTCCCGTGTGGACAGGGCGGCAAACGAAATTGTCTTTGCGCGCTGCACGCTGCCGTTAGATATGCCGGAGAAATACCATCTGGACACGCACTTTGAGTCGAAGATCGGCGTTGCTATCGCGGGTGATATTCCGCTCGGCAAGGTGACAATCTTCAAGGCCAGCGCGGATTTGAGTCACTACTTTGTCGCATCCGGCGAGATTGTCGAAGATCTGCACGAGGATGATCTTTGCCGCACACAGATCCGGGTTCACTGCGATGTGCCGGTGGAGCAGTTCCTCAACTCCCATGTCGGCAATCACTATCTGGTTTGCAGAGGTGATTACGCGGGCGCTGTGCGTGCCTGCTTCGGCTTTTAATCTGCCATAAAACGAAACCGCCCACCGGAAATTTCCGGTGGGCGGTTTGTGCTTGTGATGCATTGCTTTATTTCCGGTAACCGGCCCACATGGTGTCTGTGGCCTGACGGATGGCGCATGTCACATCTTCTACCAGTGCTGCGTCCCAGGCGGACGGCTCTGCGCGGAGGAAGGAGGTCTTATCCACACGGTTATCAAAAATACCGATCGGCACATGATAGGTATTTCCGTGCGCCTTCACAGTTACGGTGCCCTTCTGCTCGGACGTGTTTACAAGATACTCCATATCGTCGCAGCCGTATTCTCCCAGCATGACGGCCAGCGGCACGCCATGGTGCAGGTTCGAGCCGGGATCGTTGGGGTCGGCGCGGTCGGCATTTTTGCGGCGGGACTCCTCCGGTGTGACCCAGATGTAGAGGATTGCGGCGTTTTCCAGAATTTCCGGGCAGAACATCGGAAGCGAATACTGGTATCCGTCGGAGCCTGTCAGCGGCATCGACGCGCCGTCCGGTCCGCCGCGCGCGCACTCAATGATAATGGTCTTGCCGTCAAAGGAGTCGGGATAAGCGTCCTGTTTTTCTTTCAGCATGGCGGCCGCCTCGGCTTCCAGCTTTTCCGCCAGTTTTTTGCGGATTTCTTCCGGGAGCTTTCCGAGCCGCGGCGCAATGCCGACGATCTGACCGGCTCTGTCGTAACGATCAAAAAGCAGCTGCGCGCAGGAATCGGGCTTCTGCACGTTGCGGTTGAGCAGATCGTGATAGTCCTCGTTCAACAGGCAGCAGAGCGTGCCCCAGTCTCTTCCGTCAATGAAGGGCTCCTCGCCCGGATAGAAGAGTCTGGCCTGGCCCATAGCTTCGAGCTCATTGTCGATGCGGCGCATCATATGGACGTAGGGGAAATCATCGAGCTGGAGGTTTTCGCCGATGTGGAACTCCTTTTTGAGCCGTTCGGGCTCGATGTTCGCCATAAAGTTACGGACTTCGGATTTGCCGGACGCGGGAAGCGCCTGCAGCAAGACGACCTTGAATACGTTGTTTTCCATAGTTCATTCCTCCTGTGCCGCGTTATGCGGCTCTGTGTTCAATCGCTGCAAAATTGCAGCCACTTGGTTTTGTCGACGGTAATCTCGCGATGCTGCAGCACATACTGTGTGACGAGATCAGAGATTTCTGTCAAATTTTCCGACACAAGCGGACAGCTCTTGTAGCAGCCGTAGCCGCCGGCGCCGGAGGCGCGGTAATTGTTGAGGCAGAGCGTGAGCGTCTGATCATCAGGCAGCTCTCTGCCCTGGTAGACGATGGACCGCACGCGCCGGCCGACCGGCTGGTAAAGGTCTGCCGTGACGGTAAGCCCGGAAAAATAGTCGTAGTTGAAATGCTGGATGATTGGCCGCAGGAATGTGTCGCTGATGCAAAGGCTTCCGTCCGGCGCAAAATCAAAATAGGAAAGGCTCCGTTCCAGCGCGGCCGTCAGAACAGCTCTTGTGACGCGGATGGTCTGGAGCGTGTTGGGAAATGCGTAGGCCGAGACGATGGCACGGACGGTCACATCCTGCGGAAAATCAACCACACGATTGGAAAGGCTCGTGAGAGAAATGTCCGCGCCGGAAGCTTCCAATTGCACCTGATTGATGAGGTTTGCGAGCAGGGAGCCGTTTTTCGCCAGCGTCAGAGGATCTTCCGCCGGAATCGGCACATCGAGCCGGCCAACCGGTGTATCGAGCCAGCGGGCAGTCTGTGCCTCGGCACTCTGAAGTGCGTCTGCGGCAGCCGGAAGCGCGACCGATCCTGCCGGTATCAGCTGGGAGACGGCATGGACGCTTCCACGGTCGGCCGTTACGTCCATGCGGATAAACTTTGCGGCTTTTTCCGGCGGCTGGCAGGTATACGTCCCGCCGATCTGAAGATTTTCGGCCTGCATATGCTGGTGCGCTGCAAGCAGAATATCAAACCCAAGCTCCCGGCAGATACGGTAGCCTTGGTTCTCGCTGGTCTGTGAGAGAATTTCTCCTGTTTTGACGTCCGCTTCGAATCCGCCGTGGTAGATGCAGATGGTGAGGTCTGTTTTGTGCCGCAACTCGGAAAGTGCGGACCAGGCGGCGGCAAATGCGTCGGTCACAGTGATGCCGGCCATATTCTCTGCGCTTTCAAACTGTGTGACAAAGGGCGTAATAATACCGGTCAGGCCGACGCGAAGCCCATTTTCCATGGTAACAACGGCCGTTTTCTCCACGCCGCGGATACCCTCCACATTTGCGCACAGGCAGCGGGCGTTCAGAGCGGCAAGATAGCGCTCGATGGTCTGTTTCCCATAGTCGAAGTCATGGTTGCCGAGCGTTACAAAATCATACCCGCCGAGGTTTAAAAGCGCGGCCGGGAGCGTTGTGACATCGCGCGCTTCATGGCTCAGATAATAGGTGAGAGGACTGCCTTGCAGGGTGTCGCCGCCGTCGATAACAAGGGTGTTGCCGTCTTTCCGGAACTGCGCCATGCAGTTGGCAAGGCCGGAGTCTGCCGGCAGGCCGGTGGCATAATCAATCGGCGAGAAGCAGCCGTGGATATCGCTGGTATAGTAGATTGTCAATTTCTTTTCCATAGTAATGGCCCTTGAGGATACGTTGGGGGCGCTCAGAGCGCCCCCAGTTTTTTTATTCGCCGTGCGCAAGCTTTCTGCGGATGCGCGTGGAGATGAGTTCGATGATCAGAACAAGCACCATCAGGCCCCAGACGAACGAGCCGACCATACCCCAGCGGCGGGAGTTGAGACACTGCACCAACGACGCGCCGATACCGCCCGCGCCGACGATGCCGAGCGTCGTGGCGTCTTTGAGGTTGATGTCAAAGCGGTAGATCGTAGTCGAGATGAAGCTTGCCGTCAGCTGCGGCAGAACGCCGTAGCGGATTTTCTGGAACGGCGTGCAGCCCATGGCGTCCAGACTTTCGAGAATATGCGTATCCAGATCTTCGATGGCCGTGATGTACATTTTGGAGATCATGCCGATCGAGCAGACCGACTGCGTGATAACGCCGCAGGCGGCGCCCGGGCCTGTCACACGGATCCACATCAGCGCCCAGACAATGGACGGGATGGTGCGGATCATCAGAATCAGAATGCGGACAATGTACGCAACCGCCTTCGGCATGATATTGAACGAGGCCAGAAACGCGAAGGGGATGGCCAGAATTGCGCCGAAAATAGTACCGAGCACAGCAATGGCAATGGTTTGCAGCAGCAGATACGGCACATCGGAGTCGCCGGTACCGAACAACAGATTTGTGTCCGGGTGGAACACGCCGTGGACGACACCCTTGGCGACCTCCGTACCGGTGGCGGTGAGGCCCGTAAAGTGGATGTCGTCTGCCGACCAGCCGACAAGCAGTGCGACCGCCAGCACAATCACAAGGTACAAAATCCACTTGCGCGGGCGGTTTTCATACATTTCAAGCGTGGTGAGCTTCCGGTCAAGCGACTGCTCCAGCATGGCGATTTTATCTTTCTTTTCCATCTTGCAGCCTCCTTTCAGCTCAGCTTCTTGCGAAGGTATTCGCTGAAGAAGTCGATGATGACAACGACCACGAACAGCGACAGCAGCACCGTGCCGAGGCTGTTGTAATCGCGCCAGCCGATGCGCTCGTTGATCGTGATACCAAGGCCGCCAGCGCCGACGTAACCGAGAATTGCCGATGCGCGCACGTTCATTTCAAAGCAGTACAGGCTGTGGCTTAAATAAACGGGCAGAATCTGCGGCACGCAGGCGGACCAGAATGCCTGGAACTTGTTCGCGCCGAGCGCTTCCATCGCCTCAAACGGCCCCATGTCGATGGTTTCAATCGACTCAAAGAGCATTTTGGCCACGATACCAAAGGTAAAGATGGCGATTGCGATGGTGCCGGAAAACGTGCCGAGCGAGAAGATCAGCGCGCACACGAGTGCGATGATCAGAGTCGGCAGTGTCCGGATAAGGCCAAGCAGGAATCGGATGAGCCAGACGACGGGAATGCTCTTGTTGATGTTGCTCGACGAGAGAATCGCAACCGGCAGCGCCAGCACGCAGCCGATGACCGTACCGAGAATCGACATTTTGATGGTATCGATCAGAGGAGAAACGACCTTCGGGAAGAACGACCAGTCCGGCTGAAGAATTTTCTCCAGAAGGTCCACCATCTTGCGGAATTTTGTGATGACGACGTGCAGATCAAAGCCTGTCATGCGAAGAGACAGCCAGATTGCAACGGCCAGGAAAAGGACGATTACCGGCGTGCGGCTTCTGCGCCGCTGGACCGAATGTCCATTGGGAAGCGTTACGGTCTGGGGTTTGAAGATGCGGTCGTAGAGTGTAAGCTTCATCAGAGAAGACGTGTTGTTTTCCATGGCTTAGCCCTCTGCTCTGGCAGCCTTCGGCAGCTCGCCCTCGCCTTCGCCCATGGTGGGCGCCTTTGCGCCGTTGTAGACCTCGTCGATCTGTTCCTGGGTAATGGTGCTGGCCGGGCCGTCAAAAACGATTTCGCCCGCGCGGATGCCGATGACGCGGTCACAGTATTTGAGCGCGAGGTCCACGTGGTGGATGTTCAGCAGAATCGAAATTTTATATTCCTTGTTGATGCGCACGAAGTCCTGCATGACCTGCTTGGCCGTGATGGGGTCAAGGGAAGCGACAGGCTCGTCGGCGAGGATGATCTTCGGATTCTGGTTCAGCGTGCGGGCCAGGGCCACGCGCTGCTGCTGACCGCCGGAGAGCTGGTCACAGCGGGTATAGGCCTTATCCAAAATGCCTACCTTGTCCAGACTCTCTAATGCCCGCATTTTCTGCTTTTTTGTAAAAATGCCGAGCAGTACCCGGAAAAACGGCATATCTGGGACATCGGCCGTCAGAACGTTCTTGATCGCCGTGCTGCGGGAAACCAGATTGAAGCTCTGGAAGATCATGCCGACCTTGCGGCGGTAGCGCCGGAGCTCTTTGCCGCGCAGAGAGTCCACCGTGACACCGTCAACGGTCAGCTCGCCCTTGGAGATATCGTGCATCCGGTTGATGCAGCGCAGAATCGTCGACTTGCCTGCGCCCGAAAGGCCGATGATGGCGACAAACTCGCCCTGCTCAATTTGCAGGTTGATGTTTTTCAGTGCCGTGAAGCCGTTTGGATAAGTCTTATACACATTTTTGAATTCAATCATGCTGCGACTCTTTTCTTTCTGAAGATTTGAATGGAGAATATCGGAGATGTGCTTTTTGCTGAGATATCTGTAAAACGAAAAGCGCCCCGTTGACGCGGGGCGCTTTATTCATTTGGACGTTATTTGGTTGATGACGGATTACTCGGCAACAGCCTGCAGAGCAGCGCGTGCGCCGTCGTAGTCAGCGTCGGTCGCCTTGGCGTAGCCGGTGTGGCTGTAGACGTCGAAGATGGCCTTGCCTTCATCGGTGCCGATGATGTTGATGAAGCAGTCCTGAAGGGCAGCGACGATTTCGGGGGTGTAGTACTGGCTCTCCTTGGAGATGGCGACGGTATCGTTGTAGATGCCCTCGGTGACGCCGATGACGTTCATCTCGTTCCAGATGGAGTCGGAGCGGCCCATGCCCTGCTTGCCGGTTTCGTCCTGCTGGTCGGTGGGCAGCGTCCAGGATGCTTCGTAGTCGTTACGGCCGTCGGCGTAGCAGACGATGATATCGACGGATTCCGCAGCAGCGTAGGAGAACGCGGTGCCGTAACCGGAGTCGATGGGCATGACGTTGGACAGATCAGAGATCTTCTTGCCGTCGTAGTTGGCCATCAGCCACATGGACGGATAGATGTAACCGGCAGAAGAGGAGGTCTTCTGGACAGCCCAGGTTGCCTTGTCGAGGTCTTCCCAGGTAAGCTTTTCGCCAGCATTGACCTTAGCAGCGAGTTCCTGACCATAAGCAGACGGAGTAGCGTAGATCAGAGAGCGGTAGTAGGTGACCTGCGGGCCATCCTTCTTGGTGGCGTTGGCTTCACCGTTCCAGTCGGCGGGGTTGGTGGAGTCGTTGGACAGGCCGTTACGGGTAGCGGTCAGAATGACCTCGGTATCGTCGGAGTACAGGGCGTAGGTGCCGCCGGGCAGCCAGCCCAGGTCGATGGTGCCGGCAGACATTGCTTCGCCGGTGGCATCGTAGTTGGTGCCCACGGTGATGTCAACCTCATCGATGTCATAGCCCAGCTTTGCCATTTCAGCCTGCACCAGCTCGGGCAGGTTCGCGGTGCCGGCGATGATTACATCGGCATCCTTGGAGGGAACGAACTCCAGCGTCAACTTGTCGAAATGCTGATTTTCGGCAGCAGCGGAGACTGCCAGCAGGGACATTGCCATCATGACGGCCAGCGCCAGGCAGAAAATGCGGGACAGTTTTTTCATAATTGTTCTCCTTTTCGTAGTGTGGTGTTGTTTATTACTACCAAGGTCATTATACAACGCCCTTCGCGCTTTTTCAACAGGAAAACGCAAATTTTACACGGCGCTGATGAAGTGATGAAAAGTACTTTACAATTTCGCCACGATTATTTGCAATGATTCATTGAATTTGCTATAATTCTAAAAATATTTGTGACAAGAAAGGCTAAACCGGTAGTAGATAAGTGAAGGCCCTTCAAATATACGCAAGGGAGGTTATCGAATGGATGACAGCCAAATCATAGACCTTTACTGGAAGCGACAGGAAAATGCTGTGCCCGAAACAAAAAAGAAATATGGGCGGTACTTATTTTCTATCGCAAATCATATTCTGGCACAATATGAGGATTCTGAGGAATGCGTGAGTGACACACTCCTTGGCGCATGGAACTCAATTCCACCGCATAAACCCACTGTTTTATCTGCGTACCTGGGGAAAATCACGCGCCGACTGGCATTGAAAAAACACCGAAGCAATACTGCCAAAAAAAGAGGCGGCACAGGAGCAGACCTGTCACTGGAAGAATTATCCGATTGCATTCCGGCAGAACAAACGATTGATGCGCAGATGGATAACCGCGAGTTGGCGGAAGTCCTGAATCGCTTTTTGTCTGAACTGCCAGCTCCGCAGCGACAGGCATTTGTGTGCCGCTACTGGTACTGTGATTCCATCTCAGAAATTGCACAGAGGTTTTCCTGGAGTGAGAGCAAGGTGAAAATGTTGCTGCTTCGGACAAGAGAAAAGCTAAGACAATACCTGAAAAAGGAGGGGATTTTCATATGAATGCAATTCGCTTGCAGGATGCTATTGGTGAAATTCAGGATTCGTTTATTTTGGAAGCCCACACCACAGAGAACCAGGCAAAGCCGAAAAAATGGTTGGCGCTTTCGCTGGTGGCGGCCATTCTTGCACTGGGGCTGATTGCCTGCGCGCCAATGCTCTTTAGCAGCATTTCCGGCGATGAACTATCATTGAAAGCTTGCTATACCGGGGAAGGCGTTGTGGAAATCACCGTTGAGAATAAATCCAGCAAGAATCTCAAATTCCAGCCAAAACTAAAGCTAAAGCGCTGGTCGGATGACGTGGAAATACCCGCGAATGGAGAGGCCGTTTTCGCAAATACACAGATTGCGCCGGCAAGCAGCGGCGTGATGACCGTTGACCTCTCGAACGCCTATGACCTTGACGAATTAGAAACGCCGCTCCTCAATGACTGGTATTACATTGTATTGACGAATAACAATTTCCTTTTCGGCCAAGACTGGATGTGCAGTGTCTCTTTTTCTGAAAAGGAAAGTATGGATGAACCGGTCTATCCGGTGCAGCTCAGTCCCGCAGAGGCAGACCCGGCGCTTGTCCGGCAGATGAATACCAATTTGCAGTCATTCTTTGAAGAATCTATCCTTGCTGATAAAGAAAAACGGGCAGAAGTGATGAAGGCTTATTACGAACGATGTATGGAGGTAATCCGTGCATCTGGGAAAAATGTCATTCATCCTATTTCGCCTGCACCGACTTTCTTGATTGATGAACTTCCAGTGGGAACTATCCTGGATAAAAACATCCCGGAGGATATGCAGTATCAGCTGATTGGCTTAAATATCGCATCGATGGATAGCTATGCATTCCCTGTGGGTGCATCCTGGGCAGATACGGCATACATCTTTAGCATCATTGTGCCGCAAAAGGCAGCTGACCTTATCCTGAAGCTGCGCCTCGGTGCCGTCGTTGACAAACTCCCAGCGGGCAGCAGCGCGCAGCGTTTCCACGGGGGTCTGCGCATCCAGACGGCGGCGTGCCATCTCGGGCGCAATGCCGTCCCGCGCGCAGATGCGGGCAACGCTGGTATCATACGGGGCAGAAATCAGCAAAATGCCGTCGCAGCGGGCTTCAAAGGGGGTGCCGACAAGGACTGCGCCGTCCACAAAGGCAAGCGCTGCCCCAGCGGCTTCGGCATCCCGCAGGCGAAGCTCGATGCGGGCTAAAATTTCCGGCTGGGTCACGGCGGTCAGGGTGCGTGTGCCTGCCGGGGTGGCAAAGGCGCGGTCCGCCAGCAGGCGGCGGCGCAGCTGCCCTGCTTCGTCCACGATGTCCGCGCCGAAATACGCCTGCAAGGGCGGCAGACAGGGCGAGCCTGGCAGCAGAACCTCGCGGGCGATGAGATCTGCGTCAATACAAGGATACCCCTGCGCGGCTAAAAATTTTGTCGCACTGGATTTGCCGCAGCCGGAACGCCCGGTAATTCCGATGATCTTCATACATCCTCCACCCGGAACGCCGCGGCGCGGATCAGCCGGTTGTACACCGCCATCGAAACGCCGTCCTGCTCGGGGCAGCGGGCGTACACGATGCGCGCGCCCTGCTTGTCCAGCTCACGCAGGGCAGAAAACAGGTGGTGCGCCTGGGTGGCGCCGTCGTGGTTTTTGCCGTATTCGATGTACGGCACGGGCAGCGTTTTGCCCTCGCCGTCAAAGCAGAGCGCCCAGACGCCCGGCTCGGCGTGGGCGCGGACATAGGCGGTGTAGGCGTCCAGACTGCCGCGCAAAATCGTGACCTGCGCCTTGGGAGCGTAGTGCTTGTATTTCATACCGGGGCTGCGGGCAATTTCGCCGTCCTTGAGCTTTTCGAGGATGGCGGGGCTTACGATGACTTCCTCGCCCAAGACTGCTTCCAGCTGCTCCTTGGTGATGTAGCCGGGGCGCAGCAGCATCGGCTTCTCCCCCACCACCGAAATGACGGTGGACTCGACACCGACGGCACTCTCGCCGCCGTCGAGGATCAGCGGGAGCCGACCGTCCATATCCGCCAGCGTGTCGGCGGCGTTGGTGGGGCTGGGCTTGCCGGACAGGTTGGCGCTGGGCGCGGCAAACTCTACCCCGCTTTGGCGGATGACCGCCTGCACCACCGGGTGGGACGGCATACGCACGCCCACGGTATCCAGCCCGGCGCAGGTGACGGGGCTGACCTCGCTGCCCTTGGGCATAACCATTGTGAGGGGACCCGGCCAGAAGGCGGCGGCGAGCTTTTGGGCGCGCGCGGGTACCTCGGACACGATGCCGTCCAGCATCTGCATACCGCAGAT
>OQWM01003555.1_pt1 | contig 10363 bp, 7 predicted proteins | sample 1691531 | NCBI WGS metagenome assembly OQWM01 (sample SAMN03418257, study PRJEB22391) | human gut metagenome | biome: human-gut; feature: organic feature; material: feces | host: Homo sapiens | place: Tanzania | collected 2013-01 | reverse complement strand
GGCGCCTGCACCGGCGCATCGGCGCAAAAGCTGGTCAAAATAATATCGTCCCCGATGCGGCGAATCGCCTCCCACGGAATGACATAGTCCTGTTTCCGGTTCCAAAACGCCAGATTGTTTTTTGCCGGCACGACAAGCGCCGCCAGCCTGCCCGTACACGTGTCAATCTCCACATCGCTGACATAGCCGAGGCGGCTGCCGTCGCTGACGCTGATGACCTCTTTGCAGCGCAGCTCCGCGAGGCGGCAGCCGTTTTGACAGTTGCATCTCATGCTCATCCCTCCGTCTGTGCGAGCAGCGCATCCCAAAACTGCGCGCTGCTCCATCTGCCGTCCCGATTGTTGCGCCGTATGCCTTTCAGGCACGCCGTATCCCGCGTGAGCGCCGTCACGCCTTCTTCGCAGCTCAGCGTGACCGAAAAGCCGCACACCGCCGTCAGCGCTTGCGCTTCGGCATTGACAGCGCCGTATGGATACGTATAGCACACCGGCGCCTCTATGCCCAGCGAGACAAACAAATCCTGTGCCCGCCGCGTGTCGGACAAAAAGCACTGCCGATATGCCGCCGCGGTCTCTCCCGCCATGCGCAGGCAGCCCTTGCGCGGCTTTAACTCGTGAAAATCATACGAATGGTTTTGTATCTCGAACACACTGGAATCCGCCATCTCCCGAAGCTCCCGTCCGGTGCAGTACGACCACGCTTCCTGTTCCGCCTCATCGGTCTGAGAAAACCGCTCGGTCAGGCTGGCGACCGGTGACAGCACCGCCCGCATGCCGTATTGTTTGAGCAGCGGATAGGCATATTTATAATTGTTATAATACCCGTCATCAAACGTCAGCAGCACCGGTTTTTCCGGCAGCGCTGCGCCATCTTGCACATAGGCGAGCAAATCGCGCACGGTAACCGTCTCCCGCCCGTGTGCTTGAAGATATTGCAGGTCGCTCTCCAGCATAGACGGCGAAATGACATACTGCGCCGGAGAATCTCCCGCATCGGTCACGCTGTGATACATCGCCGCAGGCAGCAAAATAACCGATTGATTTGCGGATACAGATATTGGATGAGAAAACAGCCAGCCGCCCGCCAGCAGCAGGACGGCAAGCACTGCGCCCGCCGTCAGCACCGTCCGCCCTTGGGCAATCATCCAGCGGCTGTTCACCCGCTCACCGCCTGACGAAACGGCACACCGAAATAATCCGCCGTGGACACCGACAAATTGCGCGCAATGTCGCGTATATTCGCGCGAATCCAATTGGCATCGTCGGGATTGTCATGGTATGCGATTTCTATGAGAATCGCAGGCGCCGCCGTCCGTCGAAGCTCCGCCAGACGGGATGTTGCGATGACGTGCACGCGCTGCGGCGTCGGGGAAATCAGGCTGAAATTGTTGGCAAAAATATCCGCCGCCCGTCTGCCCTTTTCACTGCCGGTGTAATAATAGACATCCGTGCCGCGCAGGGTTCCCGCAAGATTTTCCGGTGCGGCATTGGAATGAATCGCCAGATGAAAATCTGCGTTTCCCGCATTGGATTTCTGCGCGCTGGTCACGGCGGTGTCGCTGGTGCTGTTGCGCAGCACCGTTATGCCGGACGCCTCCAAGTCCGGCACCATCGCATCCGCAATCCGATTCATATAATATTCTTCGCTGCCCACGCCGTCATAATACGCATTATATTCCTGCGTGGACGGGCTGAGAAAAACAGTCGGCATATTGGCACGCCTCCCTTTGCATAGTCTCTCCCATTCTATGCAGCGGGCAGGAAAAAGCATACCGCTTTTCTTGTGTCTGCATGCAAAATCCCCGCAGGTCACGCCGGCGGGGATGTGCGCTTGTCTCTTTGTTTTACAAGCAATCAGCTGTTGTAATGAATGGCAGCCGATTCCAAACGAGAGTTGCCATCGTAATCAATGGTAATGGCATCCCACTGTTCCTTGCTTCCCTTGAAATAGACATCCTTCAAATCCGTTCCGTAAAACGTATAAGAGGCAATCTTCGTCACGCTGTCTGCTATCGTCACTGTTTTCAGCGAGCTGCAATCATAAAATGTAGAATCCAGTTTGGTTATTCCGCTTCCAATGGCTGCGGTCTCCAAGCCGGAACAATCTTCAAATGCCCAAAAACCAAGCGATGTCACGCTGTCCGGAATGGCAATGCTCGTCAAACCTGTGCATGCATAAAATGCCTGCGTGCTAATCGTCTTCATACCGTTCGGGATGTTGACGGTTTTCAGATTTTCGCAGTGTCCAAAGGCTTGCGGCCCGATTGCTTCTACACTGCTCGGAATGTCATACGAGGTATCGCTTCTGTGCCGCGAGTACCAAATCAGCTTTGTCTGTCCTTTGGTGAACAGAATGCCGTCTACCGAGCAATACGCTGTATTGTTGGGGTCGACGGAAATTTCTTCCAGCAAATCGCAGCCTGCTACCGAGCCCATGCTCTGCACACTGCTCGGAATGGACAAACGAACCAGATGCTTGCTGTACCACAGTGCGCCATTTTCTATCTCAACCACGCCGTTCGGCACCGCATATTCTGTCGCTTCATCTGCATTCGGATAGCGAATCAGTTTCGTCATTGCCTTGTCAAACAGGGCACCGCCTGCCGCACAATAGTTCGGATTTCCCACAGCAACCTGATATGCCTTCACACCATAACAGCCTGTAAAGGCATCATGTTCGATATCCTTCAACGTGCTCGGAATGGTAACGCGCTCAGCGCTGTCGCAAGAGCCGAATGCCTGCTCTCCAATGGATACGACACCTTCCGGTATATCGATATTTTTCAGCGAACGGCAGCTCCAAAATGCGCTGTCTGCAATCTTCGTCACAGTATCCGGAATTCTCAACGTTTTCATGCTGCATCCGTCAAAAGCACTTCTTCCGATGTTCGTCACACCATCGCCAATATACACCGCATTTACGTCCAGATCATACCATGGCGGATCTCCTGCGTCATTTACGCGATAGTCGTACATCTTTCCCGTGCCCTCAATGAACAGCGTGCCGTTGCTGTCCAGCTTCCACGTGAGATCGTCGCCGCAGGTGCCGCTCTCCACGGTATCGCCCGGCTTGGGCTTGTCCGGATCCACTGCGCCGTCGGTCTTGGCATTGAGCGTCACGGTAGACGCCGCATTCTTGACCTCAAACGATTTGCCGAGCTTTTTGTTGTCCACCTTGCTGGACGCCGTGTAATCGCCGTTATAGAGATACAGATTCTCTCCGTTTTTCGCCGTGCCGACAGAGGCGCCGTCCTTGGCAACAGCCACAGAAGCGGTCTTTACTTCGGTTCCGCTCGTATCCTTGACGCGGAACGTCGTGCGGTATTTGTTGTTCGGGCAGGTGCCGAAGCCCATCTTTATCTTTCCGCCCAGCGGAGAATCCTTGTCGTTGACCAGCGAGACATAAAAATCGGTAAGCGGTTTTTGCATCTCCATCAGCGTAATGTCAAAAATCGTTCCGTTCACGTGCTTTGTGATTTTCCATTTCAAATTCGCATGGGATTCCGCAAACAGATAGATTTCACCGTCCAAGCAGCTTGTGCACGCATGAATGGATTCGCCGTTTGTCGTTCCTGCCGAGCCGATTTTCACCGTTGCCGTAAAGTCGCCGCCTGCCTGTGCGCTCAATTCGGCCTTGACAACGTCCTTCAAAAATTCAACGCTCAGCGCGATTTTCGGGCCAATCTTCACCTCAAATTTCGCTTCTCCGCGAATGTAATCTACGTTGAAGGACTTTGAAGAAATGTTCTGTCTGCCGCTGTCGCTGTCGTAAATAAAGCCTGCCTTTACCTGACTCGTCGCGGTAGAGGACACGCCGCCCTCCAGACTGATTTCCATCGGCAATGTCACCGCGACGGAAACAGAGAATCCGGCGCCGATCGGGAACGGAATTCTGCCGAGTTTTACTTCCGCCTTGTCCGTCTGGTTCTTGACCGCTTCGTCATTGTCCACCTTGGCGCGAACATCTACATTGACCTTGCCCGTGGTGGTCGAAATGACCTTGCAGTACACATAATCTTCGCCGAACAGCTTTGCATCATAGGTAATCGCAAGCTCAATGCTTTCCTCTACGGATACACTGCCGTTGACTTTGAAGTGCTTGGTTTTGTACTCCAACTGCATTTTAACTGCCTTGGAAAGATCCAATTCCTCGCCCTTGCTGTCCGCCTTCGAGCCGGATGCGCTTGCGCTCTGCTGGGCATTTTCATTCACCAGCGTCACGCCTTCGTCCGCATCGCTCATATCAATGTCCGCCGGATTGGCAGACACGGTCTCATCCACCTTCAGCACCTGATAGAAGTCCGAAAGAACGGCGTCCTCATTCGGCGTGATGGTCACTGTCGAGCCGGAAACCGAAATATTTTCAACGGAAACCAGCACTTCTTCGCCGTTTTCATCGTAAAACAGCGCTTCATCGCCCTTTTTGAGCGACTTTGCCGATGCATCGGCGTTGGTAACGGTGTATGTATTCTTTGCATTCTGCTCAATGACGTTGACATCCTGCTGTGCTGTCGGCGTCTTGACCGTATCGTCCAGAACGCCGAAGTTGTCGGTTTTGTCCTCGTCAAAATTGATGACGGTCTCGTCCTTGAAATCATCCACGGTCTGCGCATCGAATTTTTCCTGCGCCGTCGTGTACTTCATGCTGGTAAACGAATCGCACAGCTGTTTTCCGTTGGCATCCGTCAGCGTCAAAACCGCCTTGTAATGCGTCGGCAGCATGTTGCCGGTGATGTCTGCTGTCACCTCGCCCATCTCGGTTCCTGCCGGAACGGAAGCAGTCGCCGAAATATTGAGTTCTTTGTCTGTGTCCTCATTCAGGAAGCGAATGTTGAGCGTGCACGCGCCGGATGCACTTGCCTGCACTGTCGCCTTTTGTCCGCTCACGTTCAAATCCAGAATGGCATAGTTGCTTTCGCCCTCCTGCATCAGGCAGAACGAGCGCAAAATAATTGCCGCCTGTGCACGGGTCGTGCCGTTCTGCGGCCGAAGATAATTGACGTCGTTTTCCTTTGTGCCGTTGATGAGCTTGTGGGACACCGCCCAGTTCATGGAATTTTTAGACCACGAAACGCTGTCTCCGTCTGGGAATTTGGACAGATAATCTCCCTCTACCGTCTGCTTTCCCGCATAGTTGTACAGGAACTGCGCAAACTGCTCGCGCGTCACATCGGCATTCGGGTCGAAGCGATTGTTTCCCACGCCCGAGGCATAGCCGTTTTCATACGCCCATTTTACCGCGGTAAAATACCAATCCGACTTGTTGACATCGGTAAAGCCGGACGAATCGCCCTTCACCTCCGGATTGCCGGATTTGTTGTACAAAATCCGCACAACCATCGCGCGCGACATGACGGTGTACGGCTCAAACTTGGTCGGCGCCGTGCCGTTCATGAGCTTGTTGTCGTACACGTACTGTACGGCGTCGCTGTACCAGCTGCCCGCCTCGACATCCGTAAACGGCATGCCGGCGACACTGGTTTTCTTCTCCGCCCGCGGCGTTTCGGTTGCGAACGCCATGGTCGGCAGCATACCAGCCAGCAGGCACACAGCCAACACCAGACTGGTCACTCGTTTTTTCCAGTTCATTTTTTACCTCCTTATTATCCGCACGTTCTGCAGAATAACCGTTCCGTTTCCATGATACCAAAATCTGTAATTTTTTACAAGCAAAAAAACACCAGAGGCAAAATTCTGCCTCTGGTGCTGTTATGTGTTGCTATGCAATTAGAATTTGGTCTCGTAGCTGCCAACCGACATGTTGACGCCTTCCTTCGAGCTTGTCTTTGCAAACGTGTCCACCGAGCGCCGATCCGTCGGCAGGTGGCTGATTGCACCCGCGCCGTTGACGCAGCCGCCCTCACACGCCATGCCCTCGATAAAGTTTTCCGCCAGCTTGCCCATCTTCGCCTTGAGCAGCGCAACCTTGCACTGTTCGATGCCGCTGCAAACAGCCGCCTTCGGCTCAAAGTCGATTTCCTGCTCCTTGATGCTCTCGACAACCGCCTCGGTCAGACCGCCCGAACGCGCAAAGATACGGCCGAAGTACGAAGCATCGCTGACCGGCAGCTCGCCCTGATCCTCCGGTGCGCAGTCCGCCGCATCCAGCAGCGCCACCATTTCCTCAAACGTCAGCACGCAGTCCACCCACGGACGGACATGCTCCAGCTTCTGTTCTTCCTTCTTTGCGGTGCACGGGCCGATAAATACCGTCTTAACCGGCCACGCACTGTTTTCCTTGATGTATTTGCCAAGCTCCGCCATCGGAGACAGGTTGTGCGAGATGTGCTCCGCCATCTCCGGCATGTGCTTCTTGATGTAGCTGACAAATGCCGGACAGCACGAGGAGGTCAAAAAGCCCTTTTCCGCCAGCTCCTTGGATTCCTTCTTTGCGACCATATCGGCGCCCAGTGCCGCCTCGACCACATCATGGAATCCCAGATTGCGCAGTGCCTGCTTGACCTGTCCCAGCTTGACGCCCTTGAACTGCGAGGCAATCGCCGGTGCGACAATCGCCACCGTGTAATAGCCGCGGTGATCCGCCTGCTTGAGCAGCTTGATGGCATCGACAATGGAAGAATTGTCCACCACTGCGCCGAACGGACACTGGAACACACAGGCGCCGCAGCTGATGCACTTGTCGTAGTTGATTTCTGCCTTCTGCATGTCGTTCATCTTGATGGCGCCGACCTTGCAGGCGCGCTCACACGGACGAACGTTCTCGGTAATCGCCTCATATGGACAGGCCTTTGCGCAGCGGCCGCAGTGGATGCACTTTTCCGGATCAATTTCCATCTTGCCGGATTTGGTTCTGCTGATGGCGCCCTTCGGACAGGCCTTCATGCAGCGGTGCGCCAGACAGCCGCGGCAGGCGTTGCTGACGGTGTACCGGTCTACCGGACATTCGTCACAGGCGATGTCAATGACCTGAATGACGTTGTCGCCGCGGTCTCCGCCCAGCGCCGTGTGCACGCGCTCGCCGACAATGGCGCGTTCCTTGTAAATGCAGCAGCGCATGGTCGGCTTTCTGCCCGGAATAACCTCAAGCGGGACAGAATAATATACATCTTCCATTTTTTCGTTCAGCGCGTGCTCCGCCACTGCACGAAGTACCTTATACTTTATTTTTTGGACGTCGGTCTCAAAACTTCTCATGCACGCCTCTCCTCTTCCCAAAATGCGAGCTTGTCTTATTCTTAACAGATGTATTGTATCGTAACAAAAGTTACTTGTCAATCATGCCCCGCGCCTTTTCGCCGGACGCTTTTTTGCCGTTTATTCCTTCATTGAGCAATTACTTTGATTTTTTTGATTCATTGTTTATCAACTTGCGGCGATATTGACCGAATCATGTCCATTTCCACAAGTTTTCCCGCAAAATTTCGATAAAATTTTATCAATCTTTGTCCGCCGTGCGGAACTGTGCAATGCCGGTTGCGTACAGGCTGCCGCCCTGCGCGTCCATCGACACGATTGCCGGAAAGTTTTCCACGGTCAGGCGCTTGACCGACTCGCAGCCCAGCTCGTCATAGGCAACGACTTCCAGAGACTTGACGGAGTCCGCAATGACAGCACCCGCGCCGCCGATTGCCACCATATAGACACAGCCGTACTTCTGCATGGCATCGTGCACCTTCTGGTTGCGCACGCCCTTGCCAATCATGCATACCTGACCCTTCTCGATGAGCGTCGGAGAGAACGGGTCCATACGGCCGGAAGTGGTCGGGCCGCAGGAGCCGATGACCTGTCCCGGCTTTGCCGGCGTCGGGCCCGCATAGTATACGACAGAATCCTGAATGTCAAACGGTACCTGCTCTCCGTTTTCCAATGCCGCCAAAATCTTTTTATGCGCCGCATCGCGTGCGGTGTAAACGGTTCCCGTCAGGGACACCGTGTCGCCCGCCTTGAGTACCCCAACGTAGTCGCGCAGCTGCGATGTTTTTAAGTCGTAATGTGCCATGGAATAACCTCATTTCCTGTTATTTTATTCTCATTTCATTATAGCAGGGAAGTTTTTGAAATACAACCAAATCCCTTGAATTCCTCATATAGGAATGATACAATGAAACAGAATCGAAAAAAACAAGCAAACAGGAGGAAATGATTACCAATGATTACCATCAAAGACATCGACGAAGCCGCGCAGCGTTTGCAGCCGGTCGTTCACAATATCCCGCTCTCCTCTTCGACAACCTTCTCCGGCATGACCGGCGCAGAAGTCTTTCTGAAGTGCGAAAACCAGCAGAAAACCGGCTCCTTCAAGGTGCGCGGTGCGTATAACAAAATCATGAAGCTGTACGAGGCAGGCGGACTCAAGTCTGTCATCGCTTCTTCCGCAGGCAACCACGCGCAGGGCGTTGCGTTTGCCGCAAGACAGATCGGCATTCCGGCTACCATTTGTATGCCGCGTTCCACCCCGATTGCCAAGGTATCCGCAACCAAGGGCTACGGCGCGAATGTCGTGCTGTCCGGCTCGTGCTACGATGACGCCTATGCCAAGGCAATGGAAATCGTAGAGGAAACCGGCGCGACCTTTATTCATCCGTTTGATGATTTAGCTGTCGCAACAGGACAGGGAACTATCGCCATGGAGATATTCAAGGAGCTGCCTCTTGTTGAGTACATCCTTGTTCCAATCGGAGGAGGCGGACTGGGTATTACCGGCGATTTGAATGCAGCCGCTGCCGTTCCGAACAGCGCAATGGATATTTGGGGCTTCCATGAGAGTCAGGAAACCAGCGAGGTATCTCCGGAAATGTTTGCGGAATTTGTTCTGCCGTATCAGATGAAGCTTGCAGAACGCTTTGGCTTGAACTACTATGGCTGCTGCGAAGGACTGGATCGCCGTTGGGATTATGTCAAGAACCTGCCGCGTCTGCGCCGTGTATCGGTGTCGCAGTGGGCAGACATTCCGAAGATGAGCGAGCTGCTCGGCGGTGACTATGTATTCTGCCACAAGGTAAGCCCGACCGACATCGCCGTTCCGGTCATTGACGAGGATCATATCCGCACCCGTCTGCATCAGGTTCTGACCGACTGCAAGCGCTGCGGCAACCATGTTGAGCTGATTATGAAGGACAATCATACGATTGCAAATAAGCCGGAAAATGTATACCGCTGGGTACAGATTGCCAAGGAAGAAATCGCAAAGGTATACTAATTTTCCAATCGCAGAGAAAGGAGAGACAGCTGTGACGGATTGGCAAAAACAACTGCGGCATATCTGTGACAATATCACTGCATTGACAGGGATTCCGTGCGTAGCCGCGTGGGAATATCAAAGAAATCCGGCTGTTCTCTCCTGTCTGTGTGCGCAGGACAACGCATATCATGCAGAAAAGCAGCATTTGCATCAGCACGCCTTCGAACAGGCAGCGCATCAGCAGGGTATCTATGTGTACCGCTGTTCCTGCGGCTGCGCATTTGCTGTGGCACTTCCCAAACGGGCGGAAAATTCTTGGATGAGCAGTTTGATTGCAGGGCCGTTTTTGATGGAACAGCACGGAGACATACAATTGTCTGTTTTGACACCCAAACAGGCGCAGGCCTTGGCGGAGACCATGCGGCTGTTGTGCAGCGAGCTGGAAAACAGCAATGTGATGTCCTCGCGGGATTCCAATATCCAAGAGGAAATGCTGCAGGAAATGTATCTGACCATACGCAAAGAAAATAAATCGTTTTATTCATTAAAAGAAGAACGAAAATTGCAACAGCTCATTCGCACGGGAAGCAAGCAGGAGGCGCAGCAGCAGCTCAATCATTTGCTGCTGGATTTGTATGCGATGGTCGGCACGGATTTGGTGCTGCTCAAACAGCGCATCGGAGAGCTGATTACGCTGATGTCCCGCGCAGCAGCGGATGGCGGTGCAGATGCGTCTGCCGTATTCGCACTGTGTGATCGAAGTGCCAGAGAATTGGAGCATCTGGCGGACTTTGACACTGTAGATGCATGGCTCGGCGCGATGCTGCATGCGTTTTTTGATATGCTGTTTGATTTTCCGGATGCACCGCATCAGACCATCATTCAGCAGGCAGCCGCTTATATCAAAGAGCACTTGTCCGAAAAAGTCAGTTTGGAACAGGTGGCAAAAGAGGTTCACTTGTCCAAGTCCTATTTGTGCCGCATTTTAAAAGAGGAGCTTGGCTGTACGTTTACGGAGTATACCAATAAATTGCGTGTAGAAAAAAGCAAGCTGTATTGGAGAAAAAAAGAGCGGCGCGAATGCGCCGCATTATTCAGTATAGGTATTAGAAAGTATAGTTATAAGTCAGCATCCAGTTAAACGGCATACCCCAGTTTTCATACTTATTGATGGTATCATCTCTGCCAAGGAACGTCAGGTTCTTCTGAATAAGGCACAATC
>OQWM01003551.1_pt1 | contig 10365 bp, 9 predicted proteins | sample 1691531 | NCBI WGS metagenome assembly OQWM01 (sample SAMN03418257, study PRJEB22391) | human gut metagenome | biome: human-gut; feature: organic feature; material: feces | host: Homo sapiens | place: Tanzania | collected 2013-01 | reverse complement strand
GTTTGAGCGTGCTGACATACTGCCGGGATATGATCACTTTTTCGCCATTGTCCAGGACCGCCTCAAAGCGGCCGGAAAGAGAGGGCAGGACATACTCTATTTTCCCGGCATTCAGGACCATGGACTTGCTGCACCGGAACAGCATGGTGCCAACACACAAAGCTTCAAATTCGTAGAGCTTCTGCTTGCTGGAAAACACCTCTTTCTGGCAGTAGAAAAAAGCGTTTCCGTCCACCACTTCAAAATAATAAATGTCGCCAAGTTTCAGCCGACACAGTTTCCCGTCTGCCATGCCGTTGACGGTGATCTGCCCGGCAGCAATGCTTTGGATCTCCTCCACCCAAGGCTCTTTGGGGTCGTGGCACCGCAGCAAAACTTCTTCCGCTCGCTCTGGGGTAATTTGTTCCACCGTTACCTTCATGTCCTCACTCCTATTACATTCCGTTACTCCTTTTCTTCATGCAGTTCCGCTCCATACCGACAAATCAGCGACCGGACATGATTGTTTCCTCCTATTGTTTACAAGCGGGATTGCTCGTAGCGTTCTTTTCCCCACCAATTTGGCATTAAATCTTTCAGCGTCACGATTTCTCTTGTTTCATAGTTCACCATAATCTCCATGTTTTCGTTTTCTTCATTCAGCTGGTATAAAAATTCACGGCAAGCGCCGCAGGGCATTCCACTGCCGCCTCCGGACGGCGCTTCGTCCCGAAAGGCGATCAGCCGCCTTATCTTTGTTTGACCGCTGTTTACATACATATTTAGTGCAGCCACACGTTCAGCACACAGGTTCATCACGCCACTGCAGGCTTCAATACAGAAGCCTGTGTAGATGGTTCCGTCTGCGCTTTCCAATGCACATACCACATGATGTGCATAGACAAACGGCGTCACATCCTCCGGGTGATATTCTTTTTTTGCTTGTGTGTAGAGTTTTTCCCATATATCCATAATCATTGTCTCCGTACTACTGGTTTCTAATGGCTCACAGGCGGTCTGAACCTTTTCATCTTTGATGGAAAGCGCTGCCAATTTATCATCACACCGATTTCCTGAAAAGAATATAGCACACAGAGCCCGATTGTTCCATGATGGGTGTGGTAAGTTGTAAAAATCAGGGGGTAAGTTGCAAAAAGCCGCTGTGTCGCAGAGCATTTCTCCGACACAGCGGCCGCTTCATGTTTGGCTGCGGCTTACCGCATCCGTCCATCGCCGCCCATCAAGGCGGTCATTTCCTCAATATAGTCCAGCGGGAACGGCGGAGAGCACAGCGGCTTCATGGCAATGCTCATGAGCTTCATGGGGTTGTCGTCTGCCGCCACCCGGTTGGAGCTGAGTTTTCCGCAGCGTTTGCAGCGGTGGATGATGGCCCACTCGCCGCCCTTGCGTACCCAGACTGCCACCGGCTCCATGATGCCGCCGCAGTCGGAGGCACGGTCGCCGGGTTCTTCGTCCACATGAAGGCTGGACAGGCAGTTGGGGCAATGGTTGCGGTGGTCGCTGCCGGCATTTTGCGGGGTGCAGACCCGTCCGCAGACTTTGCAGGTAAAGGTGTCGTTGCAGGCGTGGGTCTTATAGTAACCTTTTTCAAAGGTCTTGCGTTTATTTTCACGGTTCATGGTATCGTCCTCCTGAAGATCTGTGTCTGTTCGTCCTCGGGAGGCGTGGCTTGTGGTATTTGCCAGACCTCCCGGTCAGCCCACAAGTCCCAGTGCAAATGTTGTATGTTTCAAAAAGTTCTCCTTTGATTTTAGCATTTATGGCGTTTTTCTACTTCAATATAAAATTCAAAAATTCCTTTATTTTTCACCTCCCTCGATGTTAAAGGTACGGAAGAACAGCTTTACATGGGCATCCAGCTTTGCAAGGCTTTCGGCTTCCCGTTCCGGCTGGCGGTCGCAGACGCTCAGTAGGACGATGATAGGTGAAACATACATCCACGCCAGCGTATCCGGGTCTTCGTTTCGCAGTTCGCCGTTCGCAACCAGTGCACGGAAGATGCCTGCATGGTAGGAGATCATCCAATCTACATAGCGTTTGGAAAGCAGTTCGGCAAATTTGGGGGAACGGAACTGCTCCAGTGTCATCATCCGGCGGAACTGGCTGATGGTTTTATCGTGCAGTGAATAAAGGAAAATCTGCCGGACTTTCTCTACCAACAATTCTTCCGAGATGTGCGAGAACACCGGAATATCCTTTTGGGAATCCTGTACATGGACCGAGATCTCAGCGGTGTCTTTTTGGTAGTGCGCCGAAGTTGTTTCCACAATGGCATCAAAAATCGCCTGCTTGCTGGGGAAATGGTTGTAAAGCGACGGAGCCTTGATGCCGACCGCTTTTGCAATCTCGCCCACACTGACGGCATCGTATCCTTTGGTCGAAAACAGTTCCAGAGATTTTTCCAGAATGCGCTGCTTGGTATCTTCCATTTTTCTTCGCCCTTCACTAACTAATATTTGTTAGCTCTACTATAATCAAAAAAGTTTCCGTTGTCAAGAGCTTTTTCTGAAAGACAACGGAAACCTGGCCATACCCGCAGTCTGGCGGCATCCATGATTGCTTCAATGCTTTCCACCGGCTGGCATTCCCAGTTGGGTTCAACTTAATGCCGCCGTTGGTGCACCATGCACTGGGAACATATTCAAAGATGTAGAACAGAGCGGTGGCTACCGACTTGAGGAAGGTAGGCTACTTTCTTCTTGGTCAGCAGTTCAGCACATATCCCTTTTTGCAGATCACATTGACAACTTCGTCAACATATTTCTGGCAGGTATCGTGGTCGGGTGCTTCCACCATCACGCGGACAAGCGGCTCGGTTCCGGACTCGCGCACCAGAATACGACCGGTATCGCTCAGCGCTTCTGCCACAGCCTTGACTGCTGCCTGCACCGCCGGGTCGTTCTGCGCGGCCTTTTTATCGGTCACACGGACGTTTTCCAGCACCTGCGGGTAGATTTTCAGGGGCTCAGCCAGCTTGCTCATGGGCATTTTCTTGGCCAGCATGACCTCCATCATTTTCAGGCTGGTCAGGATGCCGTCACCGGTGCTGGCGTACTTGGAGAAGATGATGTGACCGCTCTGCTCACCGCCAATACGGCAGCCGTTTTTAGACATATACTCGTAAACGTACTTGTCGCCCACGGCGGTCTTTGCGTAGCCAATTCCCTGCTCGTCAAAGGCCTTGTACAGGCCAAAGTTGGACATGACCGTGGTGACCACGGTGTTGTTCATCAGTTCGCCGTGCTCCTTCATGTAGCAGCCGTAGATGTACAGGATGTGGTCGCCGGTAATGATGTTGCCCTTCTCGTCCACGCACAGGCAGCGGTCAGCGTCGCCATCAAAGGCAAAACCAACATCCAGACCGTTCTCTACCACGAACTTCTGCAGGCCCTCGATGTGAGTAGAGCCGGCATTGTTGTTGATATTCAGGCCGTTCGGCTTATTATTGATGACGTAGGTGTCAGCGCCCAGAGCGTCAAACACGGACTTTGCGATATTCCAACTGGAGCCGTTAGCGCAGTCCAGACCAACTTTAATGCCCTTGAAGGAGTAGATGCCCAGAGAGATCAGGTAGCCCATATAGCGGTTGCGGCCTGCCACATAGTCCACAGTGCAGCCAATGTGCTCACGGTGTGCGAAGGGCAGCTCCGGCCAGTCCTTATCAAAGACGTGGAGTTTTCCATCAAGGTAGTCCTCCACCAGCAGCAGGGTCTCCTCGGGCATTTTCTCGCCGTGGCAGTCGATGAGCTTGATGCCGTTATCGTAGAACGGATTGTGGCTGGCAGAGATCATAATGCCGCAGTCGAAGTCATCCACGCGGGCGATGTAAGCCACAGACGGGGTGGTAGTGACGTGCAGCAGGTAGGCGTCTGCGCCAGAAGCAGTCAGACCTGCGACCAGACTGTACTCGAACATATAGGAGCTGCGGCGGGTGTCCTTGCCAATGACGATGCGGGCGGGCTCGTTGTTGCCGTTGCGCTCGCGGAGCATGTTGTAATACCAGCCCAAAAAGCGGCCAACCTTGTAGGCATGGTCGGCAGTCAGATCAATACCAGCTTCTCCACGGAAGCCATCAGTCCCAAAATACTTTCCCATTCTTGCTTACCTCGTTCCCAAAAGTGAACTTTTTATAGTGTATATGCTTTCCCCCGTTGCCTGATGCTCCTTGCAAAGAGAGGCATCTTCATCCGTAAAGAACATCAAATCGGGGAGTACTGTGAATCCAGTATAGCACAATTCTTGAATCAAATCACCCTTTCTGCAGATTTTCTCCCTTCAAAAGCATCAAATTCCTGTCTCGTGCACAGCCAGTTACACCTATAAGCACCTTGGCATCAGCCCTTGGAAACACACCTGCGCTTATTCATTTTACGCTTTGCCTCGTCAGGCATATCGATTATAGCAATTTTCAATAATACAGCATATAGCACTTTAACTTTTGAGAAAAAGTGATATAACAGAGTCAAAGAAGGTGAGTGTTACCCTGACTACCGAAAAACGAAAGATGAGATGCAGAAACTTCTTCGTGCGCAGCGCAACGTAGAACTGTTCTTTGCAGAAGAAAAGAACACCACCGAGAAAACGCAGTCCCGATAAATGATGACAGCCTAGGATTCTTCCATTATGGGAGAGTCCTAGGCTGTCTTTTTTGTTATAGAAGTGTTTGGAACAAACGCGCAACCTGCATCGGCATGATGCAGACTGAAAGGGGTTTGGGCACAGCCCAACAAGCATTTTGAATTTGGATTTGAAAAATCCGATTCAAAAATTGCAAGTTGGTACCAACTTGCCCAGCTTGCAGGTACAACGCATCCTTTCAGGTCACTTCTAGCAGCTTTTTGCATATTTTCAGTGAAACCAACGGCGCGGGAGCGGCGGTTCAACGGGTCTTCTTCGAGCCGCTGTCATCTGGGGCAACATCGGAGTCTCTGTCACTGCCGGAGTTCAGGATCGCCGCGAACTGCTGCAGCTGCTTGAGGGAGCTTACACCCAGTTTTTCGTAGATGTTCTTGTTGTGGAAGCGCAGGGTGCTGTCCTTGATGTCCAGTTGCTCCACGATCTCTCGGGAGCGCAGCCCGGCCACATAGCCGTCAAAGATGCGGCGCTCGGTCTTGGTCAGGGTGGGAATGCCCGCCAGAAAGGTCTGGAAGGCATCGGGCACCGATTCGTTGCGGCACACGTCTGCCAGCCGGGAAAGCTCTGTCTGCATCTGCTGGCGCTCCATCTGCAGCTCGTCCATCCGCCGCCGGGACTCCCGCTTGTCCTCCTCGAACTGCCGGAACGCAGGCGAAAGGATGTGCCGGTGGAAGTATATACAGCAGAACACCACGAAAAAGGCGATGAACAGGCCGATCAGCAGCATTTGCAGGTTGCCGGAAAACACCAGCCGCTGGTAGTCTGCCATGGGGATGCAGACGGCCAGCCGGTAGGCCTGGTTCTCGTTCAGACGGCAAAGCTCCGTGATGCCCGCATAGGCGCTGCCGGCACCGATCAATTGGGTCAGTCTGCCGCCCATGCTGCGCAGCGCCAGCGCGTCCCGGGGGGCGTGGTAGTAGCCATCGGTAGTGCCGCTGCTCAGGGCTGCTCCGGCGTTCAATCCATCGCCCGCCGGAGCAAGCAGGCAGATCAGGCGGTCAAACCCGGTGGGCTGGGCAAAGTTCTGCTTGAAGTAGCTCTCACTGATCTCAAAGCCGCACAGCCCGTACATCGTGTCGTCTTGTCCCCGCAGAGGCAGCAAAAACAACTGCACCTCCTCTGAGGTGCCGGGGAGGCTGAACCGCTCGGTCAGCGTATAAGACTGGTACAGCGGGGTGTCGCTTGGGGTCATCCAGCGGTCGTAGTCCGGGAACTGGTCAGTCTGGAACTCCATGCGCCATTTGCGGTGGGGCATTATGCTGTGGGTCTTGCCCACCTCCGCATTGCCCCGGTACAGCAGCAGGGGCACGGTGGGGGTGTCGGCACCACTTTTCTGCACATACAGCCCGGCACGGGAATGCTCTGCCCCCTCCATGCGGGTGTTGACAGTGGCGTCCAGCAGCACAAAGGCACCGGAGCAGCCGGTCTGGCGCAGGCAGCGGCACAGCGGCTCGATCATCTCTTCCTCCAGCGCGTTCAGCACCTCGGGCGAGTCGTTCAGCCGGTCAAAAGCCATCTTCCGTTCCGCAAGCTGCCGGTCCACAAGGGCGCTCATATCCGCAGAAAGGTTCACCCCCATGACCGCAAGCTGATCAAAATAGCGCTCCATATCGTTTTGAAACACCGAAAACTGGATTTCCATGCTGCGGGTGATGTCCTTTTTGGTGTTGTGCAAACTGGCAAACAGAAACAATGCCGCACCAAAGGTCAGCACCAGCAGCACCACCAGCAGCAGGCAGGGCCCCAGCAACCGGGCGCTCATGGCGCTCTGGCGGATATTTTCTCGGTGTCTGGCAAAAAAGTGCATCAAAGTCCCCCTTTTCCGGCTGCACTGCGGGTTCAGGCATTGTCGCACAGCAGCTGCCATGTCTCTGCGGTCAGGGCCTCCAGCGTTTCGCCGTCGGCAAGGCGCTGCGGGTAGTCCTTCTGGCGCTGGCGCAGGCTGTCATAGAAGGTTTTGGTCTTGGCATGGTACCCCACGATGCCCGGCTCGGACAGGGGGGTGTTCTGGATGCGCATTTCGTTGTAAACATCGTACAGCCGCTGATAGCTCTGCTGCTCGAACGGATAGTCCGCAATGGCGTCAAAGGCGGCGCTGGACACCGGCATGTAGCCGGTGTCGGCGGCAAATTCCAGATTGCGCTGCTGCTCGGTAAGCCAGCGCAGGAATACCGCGGCGGCCTCGGCCTTCTGGTCGGTGGTCTTGAAGGCGCACAGACCCACACCGGCCTGCGGCATCAAAGGCGTGGCGGTACCGGCGGCGTGGGGCAGGGGAGCCAGCAGCAGGTCGGTGGGCTCGGTGGTGTTGTCCGGGTAGGTCACGACATCGTTGTAGTAAAGGATGGCTGCAGAGCTGCCAAGACCCGCCAGCGTTTCGCCGGTCATCACCTGCGTGTTGGAGTACAGATCCGAAACCAGAATATCACCCTGCACCAGTGCCCGGGCAAACTCCATCCACGAAGCGCGGAAGGCCTCGTTGGTCAGGTCGTACCAGCTGCCCTTGTACAGCTCTGCGCTGCCCTGTTCCAGCGCGTTCAGCTCCACCAGACGCAGCGGATAGTCCAGCGCGCAGAAGGGCTTGCCCTGCGACCACTGCCGGTAGGCAGCGGCCATCTCAAAAAAGCCGTCCCATGTGGCAAGGGTGGAAAGCTGCGCCCCGGTATCCGCCGCAAACCGGGCGTACTGGGAGCCGTTTAAAAAGACGAGCTGGGTGGATTTGGACACCGGAAACACCACCTGCCGCCCCTCAATGATGCCGTCCTGCACAAAGCCGGGCACATAGGCCGCCATGTCCTCGGCGGTGAACCAGTCGTTCCAGTCCACAAGGTTCTCAATGCCCAGACCGCTGGCGTCCGAGGAATGGGCCGAGAACAGGTCCGGCAGGTCCAGCGCGCCGGGCTTGCCGGCCTTGGCGTCCTGCAGCTGGCCGCCGATGGCGGCACTGTTGGTCATGTTGGTCACGTTGAGCAGGATGCCCTTCTCCCTGCCCACCGTGTCGTTGAACTCGGTCAGCAGGCGGTTCATGGGCGAGTCCGCCTGTTCGCCGTACACATGCCAGATGCTGAGCATGGTGGGGTCCTTGGGCGAAAGCAGGGTCTTGCTGCCGCCGCAGCCCGCAAGTGCCAGACCGGGGACGAGCGCCGCAAGCTTTAAAAATGTCCTTCGTTCCATTTTTCACAATTCCTTTCCGCACATTGCAGCCAGAGGGGAAAAACCGGCACAGGCAGGGCTGCAGCTGCCTGTTTTGGTGGGAAAACACCCCAAAATCCCCCCAATTTTGGGCTTTTTGGGGGGATTTTTTGAGGGGGAAGCCCCAAAACCCCAAAAATTTTTTTGGAATTGCCCCCCAAAAACGGCTTTTCTGAGGGGGCAATTTTTCTCCGGGTATGGTACAGTACAACCAGAAAAAGTCCTGCGCCGGTGCAGAAAGCCTGTCGCTGTGCACAAAACGCGTCAACAGGCATCTGCGGATTCTATTCATAAGGATAGCATAAGATGGAGCGGACTGCAAGTGCAGAGAATACCCAAACCAGAGCCCCCTAAAAAGCAGGGGGGACAAACAGAAAGGAGCACCCCCATGAAAGAGATGAACCGACGCGAATTCCTCACCCTTACCGGCGCAGCCGTTGTGGCGCTCTCACTGGCAGGCTGCGGCGGCGGGCCCTCCGTGCCTCCCGCACCTCCGGCCTCTGAGAGCAAAGAGCAGGCCCTGTTCAAAGCCATCAACGAGGTCTGGTATGAAGTCAACAAACAAGTAGCCCCCAATCCCAAATTTGATATCTGCAAGTCTGTGGTCTACTGTCAGGAGGCTGCCGACCTCGCAAAGTTTACAGCCAGCCCCTTTGAAACCTATGAACCTGAAAGAGACGAGGAGGATTACCGCAGATGGAACCTGCCTGATGATGTATTCCGCGAGTACCAACGCCGTGAGTCTGAAATGATAGCGGAAATCGATAAAAAATATGGAAGCGGAAGCTATCGGGGGACTGCGGGAGTTTCTAACTACACCCATGACGATCTGCAATTAAAGCAACTGTATCCTAGTAGTCAGAGCGAGGTCAGGGAGTTTGTGCGGTATCTGGCCGGGCCTGGACTGGTGAGTCCGCATCCCGAGCAGTGGATGATCGGGCTCTACTGCCCCACCATTAAGGGCAAGACCTATGCGGTGGCGGTATTGGTAAGATATTCACAGCACTGAACCGGGGCAGGGATGCACGGACTTCCCGCAAATCCCGAACCGTAATCTATAATATACTGTATTGAAAGGAGCACCCCATGAAAAAGATGAACAGACGCGCATTCCTCACCCTTACCGGCGCAGCCGTTGTAGCGCTCTCACTGGCAGGCTGCGGCGGGCCCTCCACACCTCCGGCACCTCCCGCAGCGCCCACCGGCAAGGAAGCTGAGCTGCTGGCAGCCATCAACAAGGTCTGGAAGGAAAAGTACGATGCAGGTCAGGTTACCCATGAGCAGCTGACCCTCAATCAGGATGCGGTGAGCGCTATAAAGGCTTACGGGCGTGTTTTTGAAGAGGCCAACGAGACACCGCATAAGCTGACAACCGGTGACAATGGGATTGTTTTGGGGGAACTCGGTGGGCTTGCGGAGAAACTGAAAAAGTATGGCGGCGAGGACAGTTTGGCAGGTATGGCCGGCATCTCCGAACCGTATGGTGAGAATATGGTGGCTCTGGAGGATGCGTATTCTTGCGAGGATACTGCCGTTCGGGCTTTTGTAGCAAAACTGCTGGACAATTCTAATAGCGCCAAGGCAGAGTTCATCAGCATTTATCTCCCGGTGGTTCAGGGCAAGACCTACATGACCGCTGTTGTGTTCCGAAATAACAAGGCATAAGATAACAAGCCCCCCTGTTTGCCCCGGGCACACTCCCCCTGTGTCCGGGGCTTTATAGAAAGGAGCACCTCCATGAAACGATATGACCGACGGACTTTCCTGAAGCTCTCCGGCGCATCGGCGGTGATGCTGGCGTTGGCAGCCTGTGACGATATCTGCTCCTCCGGCTCTACAAGTTCCGGCTCTGCCACAGAAACGCCTCCCTCGCCGCCGATCCCTGTGATTCGGGATGGGCAAAAGATTTTGACCATTTTCAACGCAGAGCTGGCCCGGCGAAAGGTGGAGAACATCAAGTTCGAGTACAGCAAGGGTCTGGAACACGCCATTCAGGCAGATGTGCAGATGTTTGTGGATAACGGCAGCCCGGAGTTCCCAGCGGAAGAGGGGCTCAGGCTGCGGATGGAGGGCGACTATGCCGCAAAGATGTGGGAAGGTCTGAACGAAGCCGGTTACAGTGCCGGCTCCACGGCCATCTTCCATATGCTCAATCAGTACCGGGTAGGCGTGGATTTCGACTACGAAGGAAAGCACCTTTACAGCATGGATCGTCTCTACCCCGCCACCGAGGCCCAGTTCCAGCAGTTGGTGGATGAACTGATCAAGGACTACGGCGGTGTGCCGGGGCTTCATGAGGACGACCCGGTGGTGAATAAGGTAGGCATCACTGTGGTGGATATCAACGACAAGACCTATTGGGCCGCCTACATCATCGACAAGTGGCAAGGCATAGGAGACGGCTGAACCACACCACAGAAAAGGAGCCTGCTATGAAATACCAACGCTTTGCGACCCTTGTGCTGGCCATTGCCCTGCTGTTGGCGGGCTGCGGCGGCACCCAGAGCAGCCCCAGCGCCGCTGCCGACCAAAGCTCCGACA
>OQWM01003550.1_pt1 | contig 10367 bp, 7 predicted proteins | sample 1691531 | NCBI WGS metagenome assembly OQWM01 (sample SAMN03418257, study PRJEB22391) | human gut metagenome | biome: human-gut; feature: organic feature; material: feces | host: Homo sapiens | place: Tanzania | collected 2013-01 | reverse complement strand
GTAATCACTTCTGTTCTCCTGTGTTTGAACTGTAAACCAAACAAGGGATAGATCAGGGGGCTAGGGGGTGAGGTCAAACGACTGGGCAGAAGTCATAAAAATGAAAATACTGCTTTTTATCTCTAAAAATCGCGAGATTTCGTAGTAGAATGTAAAAAGGTTTTCGTCGATAATCTCTGAACCATTGGCGAAATAGTCGTGGTTCACGAAAGGACATATTTGGGATGCTGGCAATGTTTGGAAAATGGATAGAACGAGTAAAACGCAACGGTAAAAACTCCGCAGACGCCGGATTACTCGGTCAATACCTCGATGCCGTATGCGCCAAATACGTCGATCGCTATAAAGAGATGATCGGACTCGACGATAAGCGCCCCGGCACATACGATTCGGCGCTCGACGTCGATGCACTCGACGTTCTGGCACAACTCGTCATGGCCGAAATGGGCATTCCCAACGCCGACCTCGCCGCCGCTCGCGCCTACTTGTCGATTCTCATCGAAAACGAACATCTCCCGCTACAAAATCAGCTCAACGCCGACGAACTCGGCGCCCTGCGCGACCTCTTGTTTAGCTATTTCGGCGGCAGCGACGCCGTCAACGACCGCGGCGCCGAAGTCCTCGAACTCATCGAGCACAAATTTACGAGCGGATGCTTCTCGCAGGCAAAAATACTGCTCCAAATCTTCGAAACAAACCACGAAACGCGACAAAACAACGAGCGCAACCTCTACTACGAAGAGATGATCATGCGCATCGACGGCGTCCGTTCTGCCAACGTCAGCGGCATTTCGAAAGAACTCGTCGATGCCGCATGCGCCGACGATGCCCCCGACGAAGCCATCCTCGCCGCGTTCGACGCGTGCGCCTCGAACGCCAACATCCATTTCGACCTCTTCTTGCGCGACCTCAACGAAGAAGCACGCTGGAAAGACGCCATTGCGCCGCTGTCGCAAAACGTCCAAAACTACATCCTCGAATACGTCCCCGTCGTGCGGTGGCGCCAACTCGGCACGCTCAAAGAGCCCCTCATCAACCAAATCAACCGCCACATGGTCTTCGAATCGCTGCGCCGATACGTCCAGCAAAAGCTGCGCATGTGCTACTTCATCCTACTGGCAAGCGGCATCACGGGCTATGAATGGTTCATCTACGCCTTCACGAACTGGAGCCGCGACATCTTCAACGTCGACGTGCGAGAAATCTTCCCCGTCCTGCACCGCTTGGCACTCGTCGACGGCATGTGCCTTCAAGAAGTCCTCGACGTCACGCTCGAACGCTACTACGGGCCCGCCATGAACGACATCGTCCTCGACGCCTACGAGCTCGACAAAGCTTTCCGAGAATCCGTCCGATTCATCCTACAAACCGACATGTCGATGTTCCCCATGGGGTACTACAATTTTGGCGACTTCCTACTCGACCGCATCCTCCCATTCCCATACGAAGACCCATACTTCGCCTGTCGCCTCCATTTGCTCATGTAATTATGTTCAAAAAACTCTCTCTCATCGCCATCTTCATCGTCACCATCTTCTCGACAACGGGCTGCCGACTCATCTTCGAACCCGACGTCGACGCCGTCAGCCGCCTCTTCGCCAGCATGCCCACCGGCGAAAACCGCGTCGTGCGCGAACTCTGCGACGGCGAAGAAGTCTGCCGACAACTCAACTCACTCTACGGTCTCGTCAAATCCGAGTGGTACAACGCTCAAAAGGGATTCTACAACATCAAACGCGTCGAAATCGCCGAAGATACCGGCTACTCATACGTCTACGTCGACATCAAACTGCGCGACTCCGCCTCAGGGCGCGAAAACTTCCTCCCACTCGTCTTCGAAATGGAACGCATCAAACTCCGATGGCACATCTACTCCGTCGACGGACTCCCCGAATTCCTCCGACGCGCCGAACGCGAACGCGGCATCCTATAATCGCACGCCTTAAACGAGCGAACGCTTCGCAGCCATACTCGGTGATTGACGATCTTTTTTCTTTTTCTTTTTTTTGAGTAGGGTGGGGGAAGCCTCCCCCTACGTCTGGCACGCGCACCGCCGCCGCCCGACGGCGCGGTACCAGCCTACCCCCTCTACGTACCCCCAAACGATTCGATATTCAAAGCCTCTACTCCTCCGCCCCCTTGCGCAGGGGGCAATCCCTACAAGGCATCATCTGGAGCTAATCATGACAGAACTTCCCGTTATCCTCATCGCCGATGACGACCCCGATCTACGAAGACTCGTCAGAATGTATCTCGAATCGTCGGAATATACCCTTATCGAAGCAAATTCCGGCACCGATGCTCTCGAAAAAATACTCATCGAATGCCCAGACCTCGTCATCCTCGACGTCATGATGCCGGGCATGACCGGGTGGGAAATCTTGCGCTACATGCGCACAAAATCCGGTTACGCCGATATCGCCGTGCTCATGCTCACTGGCATCGGTGCCGCGCTCAACGAAATGAGCTCCCCCATGTATGGCGCCGACGATTACCTCGATAAGCCTTTCCAAGAAGCCGAACTGCTCACGAAAGTCAGACGACTACTCTCGAGTCAACGCGACAACAAAAAAGGATAACCATGTCTGTCGAAGATTTCGAAGCTCGAATCGAATACGTCTTTGAAAATAAGTCTTTGATCATGGCGGCATTGACGCATCGTTCCTATGCTTTTGAACACGCCAATGCCATGCAAAACAATCAGCGCCTCGAATTCCTCGGCGATGCCATCCTCGATTTCATCATCGCCGACGACTTGTGCCTACGCTATCCAAAAGAACGCGAAGGCGAGCTCTCGCGGCTTCGTAGTCGCCTCGTCTGCGAAGGGGCACTCGCCATCTTGGCGCGAAAACTCGGCTTCGATAAAGAAATTCGAATGGGAAAAGGCGAAGTATCGTCGTCGGGCATGATGCGAGATGGAACCCTGGCCGACGCCTACGAAGCCGTCATCGGTGCCATCTATCGAGACGGTGGCATAGAGCCCGCACGCCGATTCATTCTCACTCATCACAAAGAATTCCTCGACGATCCCGATGGCCAATGGCTCGCCAGCGACGATAAAACGCGACTACAACTCCTCGCTCAGGCCAATCACAAAGCCGTCGTCTACGAGACGATCCGACAAGACGGCCCTAGCCATGCCCCGATGTTCGAAGTCGCCGTCTCGATCGATTCCAAACGCATTGCCACTGGCGCCGGACGTTCGAAAAAAGAAGCTCAACAAGCCGCCGCCGCCGCCGCACTCAAACGCCTCGATCCCAATACGGGCGATGTCTGCATCTAGTATCGCAATAACATCGATTCAATTCGCTTCTGTATCGCATCCACAACTACATCGCTTCGCTTCTGTATCGCATCCACAACTACATCGCTTCGCTGCATCATATTTAATTGCGCAGGGATTGATTTGCATAAAATTCAAAACGACAAAATATATCCATTATATTCCATCGATTGCATCGATAATTGCCAAATAATCCGAGCCATTCGCGGTGGTATTTAGGCGCGTTTTTGTTGACGATAGTCGCTAAATATCATAAAATTGCGCAGTTTTTGGTGTGAAGTCGGCACTATAGCCGGCGCGCATCATCGCCAATTATCGGCGATGCCTATGTCGTTTGATGCACAGCGAACAAATGGTGAGTGCCCGCGATGGCGCTCGATGCGAAGATATATGCGTGGTGGAGTTGACGTATCTTGCAAGCCGTCTGTCCTAAATGTCGATGCCAGTTACCTCAGATAGGTTACCGTTGTGAGAATGACGGGTGGTATGGCGTCGACATTTCCGAGCTCGATTATCCCGATACGGTCGTCGGTCGACCGCTAGCCGGCGCGTTCTATGCGCTGCGACGCATCGGTCAGGGCGGCATGGGAACCGTCTACGAAGGGCGACAAATCCAGTTCAATCGCGTCGTCGCCATCAAAGTTCTATCGACGGCACACCTCAGCGACGAACAAGTCTTCGCCCGATTCGAACGCGAAGCACGAAGTATCGCTCGCGTCAATCATCCAAACGTCGTCAAACTCATCGATTCCGGATTCGAAGCCGGCAACTCGATCGCCTATATCGTCATGGAATACGTCAAAGGCATCGAGCTGTCGAATATCCCCGCCAGCGAACTTTCGGGGCAATTCATCGCACATATCGCCTACCAGGTGCTCAATGCCCTAGCCGAAGCCCATGCGATGAACGTCATCCATCGCGATCTCAAGCCCGATAACATCATGATTACGAACGAGAACGGCGACCCGCATTTCGTCAAAGTCCTCGATTTCGGGCTCGCCGCACTCACCGATCGCGCCAAAATCACCATGTCAGGGCAAGCCCTGGGCACGCCTTGGTATATGTCGCCCGAACAAGCCACTGCCTCGGCCGTCTCATTTTCTTCCGATATCTACTCGCTCGGTTGCATTTTATACGAGCTCGCCACGTCGAAACCGCCTTTCCCCGGCAATCGACCGTTCAACGTCATGATGCAACACGTCAACGCACAAGTCCCACCCATGATCACGCGCCCCGAGGCCGAAATCAGCGCTGACATGGTCGGATTCATCTTGCGCTGCCTCGAAAAACAACCACAAAATCGATACCAAACCGCTAACGAAGCCCTCAGCGCTCTCTATATGTTGCCCGAATGGATGGTCGATGGGCAATCGACGCTGAGCCAGTCGCTACTCCAAAGCATGCGACAACTCTCACAGCTCTCCGATATCCGTTCCGATATCTCGAGTAGCATCACGGGCATTCTCCGTTCGGGCGAAATGCGATCCGTCGGGAGCCGACCGTCGGGCGCGATTTCTTCTAATTCGGGCGAAATCATCGTCCGATCCGACGAAATATCGGTCCGCTCGGGCGAAGTCATTTCACGCCCCGGCGATCCAGCCGTCCGTTCGGGACGCTCGTTCTCCCTCAATATCCAAGGATTAACCGAAAGCGGTTCTCACCCCCGTCAATCCCGACAATTTCACTCCGAATCGATCGTCCAATCACTCATCTCTTCGTCGCCCGAAAACCCCAAAGTCAACTCCCAAGAGCTTGCCTACATATCCGACCCCGACGGACGCCTCGCTTCGATGGAATCTTTCGTCGGAGAAAAGTTTAAGTTCATCGTCGCCATCGCCGTCGTCATCATCGCCGCCCTCATCGTCGCAATTATATACCTCGCCACGCGCGGTGCGTAGTGCAACTATCCTTTATTTTTCATCCCAAAGCGGGTAGAGTGCCCCCCGCTTTGCTCGCGCCCTGTTTTGCGCAGTCGCGCAAGCCTGGGCGCCGATCTACCTGCTGTTATCTGATTCTTTACTCAACGAGGAACAATGTCTAAGAAACAGGCTCAATTCAAAAAAGTCGATACTTGGATCGATATCGTCAAAAACGAACACGAAGTGCTCGATTTCTGGAAATCCGCCGACATATTTAACAAATTGCGATCCCGCAATAAGGGCGGCAAAAAGTGGTCGTTTCTCGACGGTCCCATGACCGCCAACAATCCCATGGGCGTTCACCACGCCTGGGGGCGGACGCTCAAAGACGCCTTCCAACGATACCACGCCATGAACGGCGAAGAACTGCGATACCAAAACGGGTTCGACTGCCAAGGGCTATGGGTCGAAGTCGAAGTCGAAAAAGAACACGGATTCACATCGAAACAACAAATTCGCGAATACGGCATCGATAAATTCGTACAAGATTGTAAAGATCGCGTCAATAAATGCGCCAAACGCATCACCGATCAATCGATCCGACTTGGTTATTGGATGGATTGGGATAATTCCTATTTCACCATGTCGGAAGAAAACAATTATACGATTTGGTCGTTCCTCAAAAAATGTTTTGAAAAAGGTTTGATCTATCGCGGACACGATGTCATGCCTTGGTCGGGGCGTAGCGGTTCGGCTTATTCACAAATGGAAGTCATCGAAGGCCGTAAATATATCGCTTCGCTCTCGCTCTTCGTCAAATATCCACTCATCGACCCAGGACACGAAGGCGAAAACCTCGTCGTTTGGACGACGACACCATGGACTCTGAGCTCCAATATCGCCGCCGCCGTTAATACAGAACTCGATTATATTAAAATTCGTTCCAATCAAGATGGCGAAATATATATATTCGCCGCCGATAACTTGAAATTTCAACGTCTCGAAAAACAATATAAAGAAAATTGGATCGAAGGCGTTCCAAAACTCAAAACACTCGATCAAATCTTCAAAGAACGCGGCGGATACGAAGTCGTGGGCACGGTCAAAGGCGCCGACCTCGTCGGCCTACGCTATCGCGGACCATTCGACGACCTCGAAGCACAATCGATCCCCGGTGGCTACCCATTCACCGACGAAAAAATCGCCATGAGTGCCATCGATGCACACAAAGTCATCGACGGCGGCCGCGACGACCGCGGCGCCGCCACCGTCACCATCGGCGAAGGTACGGGCATCGTCCACATCGCCCCAGGCTGCGGCGACGTCGACCACGTCCTCGGCGTCAAACTCGGCCTACCACAACTCGCACCGCTCGACGAAGCCGCTTGCTTCCTCCCCAAATTCGGTTTCCTCACGGGCATGAATGCGACAAAAGACGAAACGCGACAAGCCGTCGTCGCCGAGCTCAAGAAAAAGAACATCCTCATCGCACAAGAACTCTATCCACACGTCTACCCTCACTGCTGGCGCACCGGCGAAGAACTCGTCTTCCGCATGGTCGACGAGTGGTATATCAATATGAATTGGCGCGATAAAATTATCGCAGTCGCCAAAGATATCGAATGGATCCCCGCCTTCGGCAAAGATCGCGAAGTCGAATGGCTCACCAATATGCGCGATTGGATGATCTCCAAAAAACGATTCTGGGGCTTGGCCCTCCCGATATGGGTATGCGACAAATGCAAAAAGTTCGACGTCATCGGCGGGCGCGATGAACTCAAAGCTCGCGCCATCGAAGGATGGAACGAATTCGAAGGACATACGCCCCATAAACCTTGGATCGACAAAGTCGTCCTCAAATGCCCACACTGCGGCGCAAAAATGCACCGAATCGAAGACGTCGGAAACCCTTGGCTCGACGCCGGCATCGTCCCCTATAGCACCGTCAAATACAACGAAGACCGCGACTATTGGAAACAATGGATGCCCGCCGACCTCGTCCTCGAATGCTTCCCAGGCCAGTTCCGCAACTGGTTCTATAGCTTGCTCGCCATGAGCACGATGATGGAAGACATGAAGCCGTTCAAAACGCTCCTAGGCCATGCCCTCGTGCGCGACGAAAACGGCCAGCAAATGCATAAATCGACGGGCAATGCGATATGGTTCGACGATGCCGCAGAACAAGCAGGCGCCGACACCATGCGATGGCTCTACGCTCGACAAGACCCAGAAATCAACCTCAATTTCGGCTACGGCCCATTGCGCGAAGTCCGCGGCGGCTTCATCAACACGCTCTGGAACACCTACGCCTTCTTCGCCAACTACGCACGCCTCGAAAACTGGGTCTACCCCGACGCCCCAACCCCATTCGACGATCGCACGCTCTTCGACCAATGGATCCTCACCGAGCTCCAACTCCTCATCAAAAAATGCCGACACGGATTCGAACACACCGACATCCGATCCGCCGCACTCGCCATCGAAGCATTCGTCGAAAACCTCTCCAATTGGTACGTCCGACACAACCGAAAGCGATTCTGGAAAATCGAAGAAAACGACGAAATCAAAGCACGTGCCGCATTCGAAACGCTCTTTGAATGCCTCCTCACCGTCGCAAAACTCGTCGCCCCCATCCTCCCATTCCTCGCCGAATCGATCTACCAAAACCTCGCCAACGGCGCCCTCGAAAACCCACAAGAATCCGTCCACCTCGAAATGTACCCCACCGCCGACGAATCCAAAATCGACATGGAACTACGCGACGAGATGGCAGCCGTCGAGGCATTCACAAAACTCGCTCTCAGCGCGCGCGAAGCACAAAAGCTCAAAATTCGCCAGCCGCTCTCGAAGATGATCTTGGGCCCCGCCGACGACATCGGACTCAAAGCCGCTCGCCGCTTCCAAAACATCCTCAAAGAAGATCTCAACGTCAAAACCGTCGAAATCCTCGCACCCGGCACGCCAAGCCCGCTCGATTACGAAATCAAGCTCAACTTCCGCGCCGCCGGCCCTAAATTCGGCAAACAAATCAAAGAAGTCTCGGCCGCTCTCACCGCAAATCACGACCTCGTCATCGCCAAAGCACGCGCCGGCCTCCCCGTCGAACTCACCATCTCGACCGGCACCATCGTAGTCGCCCCCGACGAGCTCATCATGCAAGCTCTCCCCAACCCCGACCTCGCCATCGCCGAAGAAGCCGGCTACTGGACCGCTTTCGACACGCACATCACCGAAGACCTACGCATCGAAGCATTCATGCGCGACGCCATGCGAAAATTCCAACTCACGCGAAAAGAAATCGGCCTCGAAATCGAAGATCGCATCCGCATGACGTATCAAACAAATTCTCCCACACTACTCAAAATGTTTGAAACATGGGGCGATCACATGAAACAAGGTCTGCTCTGCCTCGAACTCATACAAAGCACAACGCCATTGCAAAATGCATTCGCCATCGAAGGCGAAGATATGACTTTTGATATTGTGAAAGTATGACAATGGGGGCTGGCTATCGGCTTTGCCGATACGCCCGCCCATCGCCCTATTGGCTAAAGCCAATACGGGCTCTTGCTACGCTATTGCCCCGCCACGGGGGGCAATACGCTCCGCTGTCGCCCTATTTCGCCCTGCGGGGCTCAATACGGACGAGCGGATTTTTGACTTTACATAACCGCCCCACATCCAATAATAAAGTCGTGGGGGATACCACGTCGAGTTTGTTAGGTAGTCTAGTTTTTGGAGAAATACAGGAAGGTTTGGAATGGGTAAGGACGTAGATTGTTCTAAAATGATTGGGTATGAATTTGAACAATTCAATGCAATAGAAAAGTGGAAATTAGAGGAACCAAGTGTATTGACGAAGGCATTTGGTACTGTAGCAAAGCCAGTCGCATGGATGGTGCAAAAATTAATACCTCAAGGAGCCATTGAAAGTGTATTAAAGGGTCTGAATGCATTAGCATCGAAATTCTCAGATAGAGAAGATATAATTCGTGATGGTGGTATCGAAAGAATACGCGATCTTCGTGATAGACGTAAAAAATCTTTGGAAGAGTGCGACAGACTTGCCGACAACGTTCACAATTGGGCAGTAGGAGCGGCCTCTGTTGAAGGAGGTGTTACTGGTGCTGTTGGAATCGTAGGTATAGCAATAGATACGCCAGCAATACTCACCATGGGGCTTAGAGTTATTTACAAAATTGGTTTGTGTTATGGCTATGAATTTAATGATGAAGCTGATAAACAATTTGTTTTAGGAATACTGTCTGTAGCAAGTGCAAATACAATGTCGGAAAAGAACACATCTCTTGTTCTCTTGAAACAAATGAGTATGTTAGTTGCCAAAACGGCATGGAAGAATATGGCAGAAAAAGGTGTCATCGGTAGTGCCGTTATTACAATTAGAAATCTAGCAAAACAAATTGGAATCAACATCACTAAAAGAAAAGCCATGCAGGCGATACCTGTTGTTGGTGCCGGAGTCGGTGCTGCTATGAATGCAAAATATATAAACGATATCGCATGGGCTGCACGTAGAACGTTTCAAGAACGTTGGTTGCGTGATAATGATTTGCTCAATGATGTTGATTGTGGCGAAGACTAGAATAGCGAAAACACTGAAAACACAGAATACGCTGAGAGCTAATCCACCAAGGGTAAAAGCCCCATTATTAAACCCGCTAAAGAGAATCTAGCGGGTTTTAATTCTTTTGCTGATTACTCTGTGGAATTCTTTTTCAGTGTACTACATACAAGTACAAATCAACGACACTAGTGCCATGCCGCTTTTTCTTGTAAATTAGTATTTTTTGACATTTTAATACTTGGTATTATTATTGTTTTTTTACCAGCGTAATCGATCGCAATTTTTGTTGTCGATGCGCATGGCGAAGCCAGAGGTTCCAAAGGCAACGGGGATGTCGCTCGAATAATAGGTATTTGGCTTCGTTTGCCATCTCGGCAACCCCTAACGGGATTTATATGGATTTGGGGTTATTATATCCCCCGCCATGCTGGCGTTCCATTCCCCGAGCCAAATCAATCACCGCCCGCAACGCGGGCGTCAATTCCCCATCGCCACACACAGACGCCCGCGCCGCAGGCGTCTTTTTCCCCTCGCCATTTATGGAGAGGGGTGGCCGACAAGCCGGGGGGGAGATCAAGGGTGGCCAACTGAGGTATCCCTGTTTTGGTAAACATAGACAGCTTATACTAGAGTAGCTTGG
>OQWM01003549.1_pt1 | contig 10369 bp, 5 predicted proteins | sample 1691531 | NCBI WGS metagenome assembly OQWM01 (sample SAMN03418257, study PRJEB22391) | human gut metagenome | biome: human-gut; feature: organic feature; material: feces | host: Homo sapiens | place: Tanzania | collected 2013-01 | reverse complement strand
ATCATAAAACTGCCGGATGCGCTCGATCACCATGCGGATAAGCCGCGCGTAGGCCCGGTAGGCCGACTGCGTCGACGCGCGTGAGCTGCGCCCGGACGCCTCCTGCAGAGCCGCGATGGCTGAGGCCGCCGTCACGCCGGACGAGACCTGTCCGTTTGTCACATCCGTGTTGCCCGTCGTCCATTTGAGCTCCTCGATCTTGTTGTTCAGCACCTGCACGCAGATGCCCGGCAGCATATTGACCTGCACCTGCTGCAAAGAGTCCTGCCCCAGATTCCCGTCCACATGCACGAACGGCTTTGTCCAGTCCGCATACTCCTGCTCGTTGACCGCCCCGTCCGACCGGCGGAACCACCGGGGCGTGGCCGCCATGATCGTGTTCTTCACGATGGCCTGATCCATCCGGTCGATCTGCTCCTGCGCGCCCTTGCCGATGTCAATGTAGCCGTACCCGCAGATCGAGCCCTCGATGGGAAACAGCCGGTCAAAAATAAACGGATAGTCCCCGTCGTCATACAGTCCCCGCTCGCATGCCGGCGCGCGCACCGGCGTCTGCACCGGAACCGTCTCTCCCGTCTCCGGGTCGCGCGTCTCGCGCGTGACCGACGGGACCTCTCGTCGATCATCCCGTGCATTCTGGAGCAGAACGACTTTGAGGAGGTCTACTCCGACACGTGCTGGCAGAAGATGAAGCAGGGCACGGGCGTATGGGGCGTGTACACTGCCGCAGCTTCCACCAATCCTCGTCGGCGATGATGCGCCGTTCCAGATTCTGCTTACCCTGCTTGTAGCGGCGCAGAATGTCCGCCGCCTGCGCGATGCTCTCTTTATCCTCCACCGTGCGGAGGGTAAACCATTTTGTCTCCAATGTTCTCTCTTCTTTCTTAGCCCTCGGTGCTCTCGCGCAGCTTTTCGGCCTGCTCCTGCATCGTGAGCGCGTCGATGATGGGGTCTAAATCGCCGTTCATCACGGCGTCGATGTTGAAATTCTTGTTCTCGCCCGTCAGGCGGTGGTCAGTCACGCGGTTTTGCGGGAAGTTATAGGTGCGGATGCGCTCGTTGCGCATGCCGCTGCCGACCTGCGCGCGGCGCTCGCTCGTGATCGCACCCTCCACGCGCTCGCGCTCAGCCTCGTAGAGCTTGCTCGCGAGCATCGCCATACACTTGGCGCGGTTCTGGAGCTGGGAGCGCTCCTCCTGACACGAAACGACGATGCCCGTCGGCTTGTGGATGAGGCGCACGGCAGAGCTCGTCTTGTTGACGTGCTGGCCGCCTGCGCCGGAAGCGCGGTAGACCTGCATCTCAATGTCTTCGGGCCGGAGGTCGACGTCGACCTCCTCCATCTCCGGCAGCACGGCGACCGTCGCGGTCGAGGTGTGCACGCGCCCGCCGGACTCCGTCTCCGGCACGCGCTGGACGCGGTGGACGCCGGATTCAAACTTGAATCTCGAATACGCCCCATCGCCGCTGACGATAAAGTCAGCTTCCTTTACACCGCCCAGCTCCGTGTCGTTGTAGTTCAAAAGCTCCACGCGATAGCCGCGCTTTTCCGCGTACATCGCATACATGCGGTAGAGGTCGGCGGCAAAAAGCGCGCTCTCCTCCCCGCCCACGCCGCCGCGGATCTCGACGATGACGTTTTTGTCGTCGTTCGGGTCGCGCGGCAGGAGCAGCACGCGCAGCTCGTCAAAAAGGCGCTCTTTTTCCGCCTTGGCAGTGTTCAATTCCTCCTGCGCCATGTCCTTGAGCTCGGGATCGGATACAAGCTCCAGCGCCTGCGCGATGTCGTCCTCGCACTTCTGGTACGCGCGGTAGGTCTCCACCACGGCGGAAAGCTCCTTCTGCTCGCGCGTGAGCGCGCGCAGCTTCTTTGGGTCAGCGTAAATTTCCGGCACTTCGAGCAGCTCGCCGATCTCGTCATAGCGGCGCGCGAGCTGTTTGAGCTTTTCCCACATCAGGCCTTGTCCTCCGCAATGAAGTCAGAGCAGGCCTTGACGAACTGGTCTCGCCAGAAGTGGTAGCCCGCGGAATCGGGGCAGAGCGAGACCTCCGCCACGTGCGGCGTCTGCAAATAGAGGTCCATCTGGCGGAAGACGTCCTTATAGTCCTGCTCGCTCTTGTGCGTGATGAGATACGCCGCGTTCTGGATCTCATAGCCGCGGCGCTTCAAAAAGCCGCGAATAACGCTCGAACAGCGGCCCGCCCACACGGGCGTGCCGAGGATGACGAGCTTGTAGTCCGACAGCGGCTTCTGGCATTTCGGGCGCGAAACCGCACTCGTGCGCTTGTGCATCGCGTCAAAGCAGCAGCGAAGGTAGCCCATCGTGCCGCTGCGATCGACCTTGTCGCGAATTTCGAGACATTCGCAGTCCAGCGCCTCGGCGACCTCCTCCATGGCTTTTTTCGTGTTTCCCGTGCGGGAATAGTAAAGGCATAAAATGTTATCGTTCATACTCAGTTTCCTCTCAGCAGGAGCCAACCGGTGGCAAAGGCCTCCCGCACATAGTAGTTGAGCTGTAAGGCATCGTAATAGGCGCTGCGCGGCAGCGTCGCCGCCACGCCGCAGGCCGCATCTGTTCCGGCGATGCGCCCCGCCCTAAAAATATGGTAGTCGTTCGTGACAAAGGCGAACGTGTCGCCCGCATCAAGCCCCAGCTCCGCCATGATCTCTTCGCTGTAAGCAAAGTTCTCCTGCGTACTGGTCGATCGGTCCTCGCGGTAGATGCGGCTCTCGTCCACGCCGTGGGCGATGAGCCAGTCGGCCATGCAGTCGGCCTCGGAGATATCCTCCCCCGGCCCCTGACCGCCTGAGCAGATGATGGGGATGTCCGGCTTGTCCGCGATGAAGTCAAGCGCCGCCTGCAGCCGCGACGAGAGCATCAGCGACGGCGTCGTGCCGTTCACGCCCGCGCCCAAAATAACCACGCACTGCGCGTCTTCCGCGCGCCCGTCCGTGTGCGCGCCGCGAATAACGAGCGATTCAAGATACCCGAATGCGACAAGGCCTAGGCACACGAGCGCGAGCAGAACGCGTTTTCCCCACTTTGCCCACGCATGCTCTTTGTACTGCTCGAGCATCGCAAAGACGATCAAAAGCGCCGTCAGGCACCAGAACAGCAGTCCTGCAAAGCGCACACCCGGGACGGCCCGGCACGCCGCGCCGAGCACGGCACAGGCTGCTGCCGCCGTCCACAGTCTTTTCTGTCTCTTCATGGTATGTTCCTCATTCGCCCGCCTGCTCGGCGAGCGTTTCCCACTTTTCCATCAGCTCGCTGAGCTTCTGCTCGGCGGCTTCCTTCTCCTTATAAATTTCGCTGTAGCGCTCGTAGTCGCCGCCCGCCTCTTCGAGGCGCTGCTCGATCTCGGCGATGGCGGTCTCCTGCGCGGAAATTTCCTTTTCACAGATGGTGAGCTGCCGCCGCGCCTGCTGGGCAGAGCGGTTCGGCTTCGGTTTTTCTGTAACCGTCTTTTCCTTTACAGCCTTTGGCGTGTGGTCGATCTTGTTCTGCGCCTCCAGTGCCTTGACCTGCCGGTAGCGCGCAAAGCCCATCGGATAGTCGGTGATGACGCCGCCCTCCAGCTCCCACACGCGCGTTGCAAAGCGGTTGATGAAATAGCGGTCGTGGCTCACGAACAGGAGCGTCCCGTCGTAGCTCTCCACCGCCTCTTCGATCCACTCGCGCGACGCGATATCGAGGTGGTTCGTCGGCTCGTCGAGGATCAGGAGATTCACTTCCTCATCCATCAGGATGCAGAGCTTGAGGCGCGAAAGCTCGCCGCCCGAGAGCACGCTGACGCTCTTAAAAACGTCCTCGCCCGTGAAGTGGAACGCGGCCAGGCGGTTGCGCGCGCTCTGCGGCGTGATGTTGCGCTTGGAGTAGAGCATCGTGTCGACCAAGTTTCGTTCCGGCACGTCGAATTCGACGATCTGCGGCAGGTACGCGATGCGCACCGACGGGCCGAACTTGATCTTGCCCTCGTCGGGATATTCCTCTTCCATCAGCATCTTGATGAGCGTCGACTTGCCCGTGCCGTTGTCGCCAATGAGCGCGATGCGCTCGCCGCCGCGCACCTGCAAGTCCACGTCGTGGAACAGCACACGGTCGCCGAAGCTCTTTTTGAGCTTTTTGAGCGCGAACACCTCGTCGCCGTAGAACTCCTGCGACTTGAACTGCGCGCTCAGTGCCCGTTCCTTCGTCGGCTTGTCCGTCGTGCGCATACGCTCGATGCGCTTTTCCATCGACAGCGCGCGGCGGTACGTCTTGTCCATGCCCTTGAAGGCGAACATGCGCAGCTGCTCGGCGCTCTTTTCAAGCTGGGCAATCTTGGCCTGCTCCTTTTCGTATTGGCGCATCTTTTCCAAATAGCGGCGCTCTTTTTCCACCGCGTAGAAGCTGTAGTTGCCGCTGTAAAACTCCGCCTTGCCGTCGAGCACCTCAATGACGCGCGTGATGGTACGGTCCAAAAAGTAGCGGTCATGCGAGATGGCGACGACCGTGCCCTTGAACGTTGACAAATACTGCTCCAGCCATTCGATGGCGTGCAGGTCCAAATGGTTCGTCGGCTCGTCGAGAAGTAAAATATCCGTATCCTCCAAAATGAGGCGGCCGAGGTTCACGCGCGTCTTTTCGCCGCCCGAGAGCGTGTCAAACAGGCGCTCGCGCATCTCCGGCGGGATGGAAAGGCCGTTGGCAACCTTGTTGATGGGCGTCTCGGTGTCGTAGCCGCCGAGACCCTCGAACTTGGCCGAAAGCTCGCCGTAGCGGCGCAGCGTCTCTTCGCTCTCGTCGCCGCTTGCCATCTGCTGGGAGAGGGCGTTCATCTCGTCCTCCATCCTCTGCATGCGCGAAAACGCGCTCTTGAGCACATCCTCGACCGTGTAGCCCTCGGGATACACGGGGATCTGTGAGATGAGACCGAGCCTGCGGCCCGAGGCGATGCTCACCTCGCCCGCGTCGTAGTCGAGCTCGCCCGTCAGGATGCGGAAGAGCGTCGTCTTGCCCGCGCCGTTTTTGCCGAGAAGACCCACGCGCTCGCCCGTGTCGATCTGAAAGGTGATACCGTCCAGTATTTTCTTTTCGAGGTCAAAGGACTTGATGAGTCCCGTAACACTGATGTCGATCATGCTTTGGTCAGTTCCTCTACGATCTTCTCAAAGTGCATGGAGTGCGAGGCCTTGACGAGCATCGCCGTCTCCGCCGTGAACGCCGCCTTGACGGCGCCCATCGCCTCGTCCACGCTCCCGAACCACTGCGCAGAGGGGTTCCCTTCTGTAAAGTATTTTGCCCGTGCACCGATTGCGATGACAGTGTCGATGCCGAGCTCTTTGGTGAGTTCTCCGATTTCCTTATGCGCACGCTCGGTGAGCTCTCCGAGCTCCGCCATATCGCCGATGACGGCGGCCTTTTTGCCGCCGCTCGCGCCCAATACGCGCAGCGACGCCGCCATCGACTGCGGACCCGCGTTGTAGCAGTCGTCGAGCAGGCGGCGGTTTTCAGAGAACGTGATGACGTGCATGCGTGAGCCCGCGGGCTCGTAGGCCGCAGCGCCGCGCTCGATCTCCTCTTTGGTCTCGCCAAGGTACTCGCCGATGGCCGCGGCCATCGCCGCGGAGTAGACCATGTGCTTTCCCGGCACGGGGATGGAGAGCGCGTAACGCTCCTTTGCCGTCGTCACGACGCAGCGAATGCCGTCGATGCCAAGGTCTTCGACCTCGCTGACGCGGACATCGCAGTGCTCGGACAGGCCGCAGCGCAACGTTTTCTGCGGCAGAGAGACGGTGTTCAAAAGCTCGTCGTCGCCGTTTAAGACGGCGAGGCCGTCTTTTTTGAGGTTTTCAAAGATCTCGCACTTGGCCTTCAGAATGTTCTCGCGCGATCCGAGGTATTCAATGTGCATGTCGCCGACGTTCGTGATGACGGCGATATCGGGCTTCACCATCTCGCCAAGATACCGGATCTGCCCCGCGCGGTCCATGCCCGTCTCGATCACCGCCGCCTGATGCGCGCGGGAGAGGCCCAGCAACGTCTGCGGCGTGCCGATCTCATTATTATAGTTGGCCGCGGTCTTGAGCGTATGGAACTTCACGCCCAGTACCGAGGCGATCATTTCCTTTGTTGTCGTCTTGCCGACGCTGCCCGTCACCTGCACAAAGGGGATAGAAAACTGCGCACGGTACCACGCGGCCAAGTCCTTGAGCGCAAGCAGCGTGTCAGGCACCTTGATGTAAAACTTTCCGGGCAGCAGCGTTTCCGGCACGCGGGCGCACAGACAGCCCTCCGCGCCCGCGGAAAGCGCCTTTTCGATATAGTCATGCCCGTCGAAGCGCTCGCCGACGAGCGGCACGAAAACTTCACCCGCTTTGACGGTGCGGCTGTCGGTGTTCACGCCGAGGATTTGCGCTGTCTCATCTCCCTGCAAGAGCTCACCGTGCACCGCCGCGAGCAGCTCCTTTACCGTGATGGCCTCCATTTACAGCCCTCTTTTCTGCTTCAGCGACTCTTCGACGATCTTTTCACACAGTTCCTCGTAGCCGATGCCGACCGCCGCCGCCTCCTGCGGAAGAAGGCTCGTCTTCGTCATGCCGGGCAGCGTGTTGATCTCAAGGAAGTACGGCGTACCGTCCGGCGTGACGATGAAGTCCGCGCGGGAGTAGACGCTCAGGCCGATCAGGCGGTAGACCGTCTCGGTCGCGGTGCGCACGCGCATCTCCCAGTCCTCGGGGATGGGAGAGGGGCAAATTTCCTCCGCCGCGCCGGCCTGATACTTGTTCGCGTAGTCATAAAAGCCCGTCTTCGGGATAATTTCGATGGAGGGCAGTGCCTTGCCCGCGATGATACCAACCTGGATCTCGCGGCCGGAGATGTACTGTTCGAGCACGACCTGCGCGCCGAACTGTAAGCACTCTTCAAGCGCTTTTTTGAGCTCCGCGCCCGTATGCGCGATGGAGACGCCGACAGACGAGCCGTTGGCGACCGGCTTGACGACGCAAGGGAGCTTCGTTTCCGACACAAGGCGCGCGATGTCGCCTTCCGTGTAGCGCACGGTGCGCCACTGCGGCGTGATGACATATTCCGACACAAGACGCTTCGTCAGGTCTTTATCCATCGCCGCCGCGGTCTGTGCCGCGCCGACAGCCAACCCCTCGCTCAGTCCCGTTTGCACAGCCTGAAAGAAATCCGGCAGTCCCTGCGCCATGCCTGCCGCAGGCAAAAGCAGGCAAACCGCCACACGGGCGACCAGCTCCGCCGCGCCCGCACCAAGGATAAACTGCGGACGACCGATTCCCTGCACGCAGTTCCGCATAACAAAAATGAAGCCAAGGAACACATACAGCGACAGGTCAATATACAAATAATGGTTGCCAAAACGCACCGTTTCTTCGGTAATTTTGTCTGCACTGAGGAAAATTTTCAGATAAGTTCCGTCAATAGAGAGCAGCAGTCCGGTCGCAATGGAGATTCCCGCAATCACAAGCATCATCAAAAGCGCCTGTAAGGTGCCTTTCTTGATGCGGTCGGCTCTGTCCGCGCCCATATTCTGGGCGGTAAAACTGGTCATGGCGGAGCCAAGACCGCTCAGCGGCGTCATCAAAAGGTTGTGCAGCTTGTTCGCCGCGCCGAAGCCGTTCTGCGCCGCGTTGGACACCATAGCGCCGTCGATTATGTCGAATTTTACCACCACGCTCTGCATGACGATAATTCCCACTGCAAGCACAGAAAATTGCAGTCCCAACGGAATTCCCTGCTCTGCGTGAAGCAGCGCATCCTGCCAGTCGATTTTCCAGTCGGCGGGCAGCGGGCGGATTTTCGGGTACTTGGTGAATGCATAGATGAAGCAGCCGATAGTGCTTATAAGCTGCGCCGAAACGGTCGCCGCAGCCGCGCCCGCCACTCCCCAGCGGAACACGATGATGAACAGCAGGTCAAGCCCAACGTTGAGCACCGTCGAGAAAAGCAGGAACAAAAGCGGCGTTACAGAGTCGCCCATGCTGCGCAGGAACGAGCACACGAAGTTGTAGAAAAGCTGCGCGCCGATTCCGCCGAAGATGATGGCGCAATAGGTAAACGCTGCGCCGTAAACCTCCGGGTTCTCCGGCGTTACGTTTATCCACGCGAGCATCGGCTTCAGCAGCGCCAGCGCCAACGCAGTGAGCACCACCGTTAGCCCCGCGGAAAGCACGATCTGCGTCGCAAGGGACTTGCGCACGCCCTCGTCGTCGTTTGCGCCCACGCGGCAGGACGTCACCACGCAGAACCCGGCGGAGTTTAGCCCGCGGTGAGTGTCTGCCCGACAATGGCGGCGTCGCTGATGGAGTATACCTGCTGAAGCAGATATGAAATGATTATCGGAAAAGAAAAAGAAAGTATCGTTTTCCAGCAAGTGCCCTGCGTAAGATCCGCCGGGCGGAAAAACGACCGTAGTTTTGAAAAAATACTGCTCATGAAAATCCCTTACCATTATTTTATTTGCCGTTTGCCGGCGCTCTTTTGCACAAAATGCCCCGCTAAACGACATTATTCTTTTTGGCGAAAACTATATTTTAGCGAAAGTCATATGCAATGTCAAGGGATTTTTCAAATTTTTTGAGGAACTTTTAGTATGCCGCTTCAAGCTTCATGCTTTTCGCCTTATAGAGCTTGTATGCTTCGTCAAAACAGCTCTCGTCAATCAGCTTCACACACGGCAAACTCCCCTTCGCGTCTGACCACGCGAAGGGGAGCTTTGCTGTTTGCAATATAAAAAACGAAAGGAGAATATGGTATACTTTTATTTAATTATCCGCGCTTTTTGAGCATGAATGCCGCTGCCGCGAGCACGAGCATTGCGGGAGCAATGCTCACTTCCGGAGCGCCGGTGTTGGGGTTCTTTTCTCCCTTGGAAGCGCCGTTCGCCGCAATATGAATTACGCTGCCGGTGCTTTCCTCCTTGCCGGAGGCGGCGGGCTTATTGCTTGCGATAATCATATCGTAGATTTTTTCCGCCTTTACGAGGGTGTCGAGCGCCTCTTTGGAAACGAGGGCTTTCTGCTCGGGAGAGAGCGCGTCGTAGGCTTTGCGCGCCGCGTTGATAGCGTCGCCGCTGTCCTTGGTGACGGTGCCGATGGCGGCGATTTTTGCTTCAACGGCGGGCGCGGTTCCGTCAAGAACCGGGTATTTCGCCGCCTGAATCCACTCGGCGTAGTTCAGCATCTCTCTGTACGGGCTTTCGGAAGCATTCAGTTTCGTGTTTATAGTACCGTTTGCGAAATCTTCTTCGGAGAACGCCAGACCGTAGCGTTCCTCGCCGACAACGGTGTTGCCCTCGGCAACGCCGCCGATTGCTCTGTCGGTTCCGCAGGTGGAAACAAAGAAGTTGCTTGCTTCGCCGGTTTTTTTGGTGAAGTCGTTAAAATATCCGATAATTCCGCCGACATAGCCGCCTTTTGCGGAAAGCTTGCCGTAGAAATGGTTTTCCGAAATAGAAACCGTTCCTCTTACACCATATATATCGCCTTCATCCACATTGCCAATATGACCGCCTTCTGCACCGACAATTCCGCCGACCTTATCTTTACCGCTGATTTCAGCAGCAACATAGCAGTTGTGAACCTGTACCATAGGCGTACCGGGCGCACTTCCGGCAGTATATCCGGAACCAACTATTCCGCCCGCGCAGCTTCCGGTAGCAATTACCTTGCCCAAAAATGCACTATTTATGGCGTCGCAGGAGCCCATAGACTGTCCTTTATATCCTATAAGACCGCCAACATTATCTCTGCCATAAACTGTTGCATAGCTTACGCTATTCTTTATTATTCCGTTAAAAGATCCTCCGAAAGAACCTATATTGTCTTGATAGCCAACATTACCTACATAAGGATAGTCACTATCAACATCTTCAATATCGCCCCAGCTACCGTCATCACCGATTACAACGCCTTTTTCCGCCACGCAATTAGTAATGTAAACCGCATTTCCGCCGGAGGCATAGCCGGCAAGGAAGCCAGACATCAAAATTTTCGTACCGGATTTTATAGTAACATTTTCAATGTCAATCGTTCTTGTTTTTTCGGAGAGCTGTCCATCATAGTTTCCGTCTGCGCCATAATCTACTACATATTTTTCCACAAGACCATAGCCCATAATGTGACTGCCCTTTATATTAAGGTTCTTTACAGTCGCGTTACGAACATATTTAAGCAGGCATTTTCCTCTGTCCGCTATCGTAAGGGTATAGCCGTGACCGTCTATAATTCCAGAAAACGGAAGCAAGCTCTTACCTTGGTCGTCCTCTTTGCCGCCTTCTTTAAGCCCTCCGATAGGTTCCCAATCAACAGAAAGAGAAATATCGTTAGCAAACGCAATAGTCTGTCCGATAAAGTTGTAAG
>OQWM01003538.1_pt1 | contig 10392 bp, 9 predicted proteins | sample 1691531 | NCBI WGS metagenome assembly OQWM01 (sample SAMN03418257, study PRJEB22391) | human gut metagenome | biome: human-gut; feature: organic feature; material: feces | host: Homo sapiens | place: Tanzania | collected 2013-01 | reverse complement strand
AGGACAGATTGCCATAGCCTGCGACAACCGCGATGGCGGAAATAACTAACTTTTTCATACACTACTAAATTTTAAATAGTAGCGCAATATAGTAATATTTTTGTTTCCTGCTTACAAATTGTAAGTAAATTTTTTCATTTCCTCTTCATTTTCGGTGGCGCTGAGGAAAAGTTCCATCTGATTTCGGGCTCTCACATAGTTGTGTTCGGGGTAAGAGACCTTGTAGTAGACGTCTCCATTTATATAGTCGCACAGAAATCTTACGCTTTGCATAAAGGCGAAGAGCCTGGCCGCGTATGGTAAGTTTTCGATTTCTACGGGGAGCAGGAACTCCTTGGCCGTGGACAGGTATCCTTCGGTAAAGGCCCGGTAAATGTCCATATTGAAGTCGATCTTGTCGTATTCAGGGCTGTCCTCCGGGACAGGATTGGCCGCAGTGCGCATAAAGTCTCCGAAATCCGAGAAGACGAACGAAGGCATCACCGTGTCTAGATCGATTACGCAGAGCACGTCCCCGTCGCGGTCGAAAAGCACATTGCTCACCTTAGTGTCGCAGTGGCAGATGCGCTTCGGAAGCAGTCCCTGCGCGTGTAGCCTTTCTGCCTTGCACATCTCTTCTGCATATTTTTCGGCCAATTCGACCATCTCCCTACATTCCCTTAGCCTTCCTACAGGGTCGGCCTTCACCGCCTGGCGGAGCTGCTCCAGACGAAGCGGCATACAGTGAAAGTTCGGGATTACCTCGCCTATGGGCTCCTTCAAGTCTACCAGCATAGCTTCGAATTCGCCGAAGGCTCTGCCGGCGCATCGGGAATACTCCGGAGTCACGCTGGAATGCGTAACGCTATCCTCGATAAATACGGACACCCTCCAGCACTGCCCGTCATCGTCCCTGTGATAGGTTTTCCCAGAGCCGTCGCAGCACTTTATGAATTCCAGAACCTTTCTGTCGATTCCGCTTTCGCCCCTTTCCTGCAGTTTCTTTTTTATGTGGCCGGTCACGGCCTCTATATTATGCTGCAAGAGCTCCACATCCGGAAAGATGTTCGTGTTAATGTGCTGGAGTACATAGTTTTTACCCTTCGTGCCTATCTTGAAGGTGTCGTTTATCAAGCCCTCTCCCAGCGGCTTGATGGAGTCAATGCTCTCCCTAATCTGAAAGGCAGACGCTATCTGCCTCAATCTTTCTTCTGTGTACATAGATTTCCGGATGGTTTTAAAAGTGTGCGTAAAGATAAGAAAAATGCAGAATTGTTTTTTTAACTTTGTATTTGGGAGTCCCAATATTTCGGGAAGATAACAGATATGTCATCGAAAAAGTATGAATTAGGCATAGCGTTCAGTGGAGGCGGCGCGAAGGGTGCTGCACACTGCGGAGCCATCCAAGCACTTAATGAGTTCGGAATAAAGCCGGACGTGGTATCGGGAACGAGCGCCGGGTCTATGGTAGCCGCGTTCTATTCCGCCGGCTTCAAGCCTAAGGAGATGATAGATATGTTCTTGAAGATGAACTTCTTTAAGGACATCGTCACTCCTTCTAAGCCTACGGGCGGTCTTTTCGATTCCACTCCGCTACTGGAGATTATCGAGGAGAAGATGCCGTATACTAATATCGAAGACCTTCCAATACCTACCTACATAGTAGCTTCCGATATGGACCACGGAAAGCCTAAAGTGTTCTCTAAGGGTAAGATAGCGCCCCGTCTGGTAGCCTCCTGTTCCATTCCTATAGTGTTCAAGCCTATGGTAATAAACGGAGTCCATTACATCGACGGAGGCGTGTTCCAGAACCTTCCGATTCCGGCCATCAGGAATATGTGTAAAAAGGTGATGGCTTTCAGCGTTCGCCGTATGGAACCGGAGGCCTATAAGGACAATCTTCTCTACACCGCCACTCGCGCGTACAGTATGATGTTTATGTCGAACATTATGGCGGATTCGAAATTGGCCGATATCTATATCGAACTGAATACCGACGGATGCAGTGTTTATGACATTTCGAACATCCCGGAACTTTTCAGACGCGGTTACTCCGATGCCTGTGCTGCCCTGGAAGCGGCAGGTTACGAGCGCAAATTTCCCGCAGAAGAGATAGAGTTCCCTCCTATGGAGGAACTCCGTCCGCTGAAAACGCACGATTGGTTCATCAAGAAACGCCTTAAGCGTCTCGAGGAGGAATTGGCATAAGCAATTCTCGAAGCTCGTAGGCCGATGTGAATCTGTGCTCGGCCGGAATGTCCTGCAGCCCGCGACTTCTCCAGTCTGCCAGTGCGAAATCGCATCCGGCATCGTGTCCGCAGCGGTAATCGTAGATGGTGTCTCCGAGGAAAAGGCACTCGTCTGCGCTAATCGTGCGACCCTCCATCTCCCCGGCCATCTTCATATATGCCAATGCCGGATCTGGGTCCGGTTTGTGCTTCGTGGTGACGTCGGCGGTGATTTCTATGTTGAAACAGTCCTTTACCTGCGTGAAGTTCTTGTCGAAGTCCAATTCGAAGCGCGAGCGTGAGGTTACCACACCCATTTTGAATCCCTGCTTCTTCAGTTCGTGGAGCAAATCCGACACTCCCGGAAACAGCGTCATATAGTAGCTGAGTTCCATAAAGTTTGACTGCCAATTCTTTATGAATTCCTCGGCCTGGGAGTAGCCTAAAATACCTGGTACCCGGTGACTGGGAATGCCGAAAAATCGGTAGCTCTCGTCGTAGGTCATTTCATTATTCATCAGTGTTTTAACGGTCTTTCGAAGCGATTCTACGCCGGTCTTTTCCGTGTCGACCAAAGTACCGTCAATGTCGAAAAGAAGGTGGGTATATCTATTTTGCATAATGCGCACAAAAATACTTATTTTTCGCGATTATTTATCCGTATGGTAAAAGATTTTTTGTCTCAAGAATTTTTCCGTATCTTAGTGCAGTTTGGCGAGAAGTGTGACGGGTAATACGCAAGCTGTCTCACTAACCTCTTGAATTAATATCTTGCGTCGTTTAACTAAATGGCAGACGAAAAAATAATATTTTCGATGAATGGCGTGGGGAAAGTGCTTCCTCATAATAACAAGGTCATTCTGAAAGACATCTATCTATCTTTTTTCTATGGGGCCAAGATCGGCATCATCGGTCTTAACGGCTCCGGTAAATCCACTTTGCTCAAGATTATAGCAGGAGTGGAAAAATCCTATAAGGGAGAGGTCGTATGGGCTCCGGGCTACTCAGTAGGCTATCTCGAGCAGGAACCTCAGATGGATCCTGAAAAGACGGTCATCGAAGTGGTTAAGGAAGGCGTGCAGGAAGTGGTCGATATGCTCGAAGAGTATAATGAGATAAGTATGAAATTCTGCGAGCCGCTCTCGGACGAACAGATGGCAGAATTGATAGAAAGGCAGGGAGAATTGACGGAAAAGATAGAGCATTGCCAGGGCTGGGAGATAGAATCCAAGCTCGAAAGGGCCATGGATGCCCTTCAGTGTCCGCCATCGGATGCGCTGATTAAGAACTTGTCGGGAGGCGAACGCCGCCGAGTGGCTCTGTGCCGTCTGCTTCTTCGCGAACCGGACGTGCTCTTGCTCGACGAGCCTACCAACCATCTCGATACCGAGAGTATCCAGTGGCTTGAAGCGCACTTGCAGCAGTATAAGGGTACGGTAATCGCCGTGACCCACGACAGATACTTCCTCGATAATGTGGCAGGATGGATTTTGGAATTGGACAGAGGCGAAGGCATTCCGTGGAAGGGTAACTATTCGAGCTGGCTCGACCAGAAGAGCAAGCGCTTGGCTATGGAAGAAAAACAGGAAAGCAAGCGCAGAAAGACCCTTGAACGAGAGCTTGAATGGGTTAGGATGGCCCCTAAGGCTCGTCAGGCCAAGCAGAAAGCCCGTTTGGGCGCTTATGAGAAGCTCGCTTCGGCCGACGTCAAGGAAAAGGAAAATAATCTGGAAATATATATCCCTAACGGACCGCACTTGGGTAACAAGGTCATCGAGTTTCATAATGTTAGCAAGTCTTATGGCGACAAGCTCCTTTTCGAGAATCTCGATTTCGTGCTCCCACCTGCAGGCATCGTGGGTGTGATAGGCCCGAATGGTGCAGGTAAGACTACGCTCTTCAGGCTCATTATGGGACTTGACACTCCAGACGCCGGCTCCATAGACGTGGGCGACACGGTGAAGATAGCCTATGTTGATCAGCAGCATAAGAGCATAGACCCGGACAAGACGGTGTTCGAAACGATAGCCGACAACTCCGAGTGGATAAGGCTCGGTAATAAGGATGTGAACGCGCGTTCGTGGGTGAGCCGATTCAACTTCTCCGGCGCCGACCAGGAAAAGCTCTGCGGAGTGCTTTCCGGAGGTGAGAGAAATCGTCTGCACCTCGCCCTAACCCTTAAGGACGAAGGAAACGTGCTCTTGCTCGATGAGCCTACTAACGACGTGGATGTAAATACCATACGTGCGCTCGAGGAAGGTCTCGACGGATTTGCCGGATGTGCAGTGGTAGTCAGCCACGACAGATGGTTCCTCGACAGAATCGCCACGCACATATTGGCATTCGAAGGCGACTCACAGGTCTACTTCTTCGAAGGTAGCTACTCCGAATACGAGGAGAATAAGAAACAGCGACTTGGCAATGTCGAGCCGAAGCGATTCAAGTATCGCAAGCTGATGGAATAGATGGAAGACGATAAGAGGTATATGCAGATGGCTCTCGCTCAGGCGAGTGAGGCCGCTTCGGAAGACGAGGTCCCTATCGGGGCGGTGATCGTCTGTCGCGGCCGGATAATCGGGAAGGGCCATAATATGACCGAAAGGCTTAAGGACCCCACGGCCCACGCGGAGATGATAGCGCTCACTTCCGCGACTCAGGCTATGGGAGGCAAGTATCTTAACGACTGTACTTTATATGTTACGGTGGAGCCTTGCCCTATGTGCGCCGCAGCCCTTTGTTGGGCCCAGATAGGACGCATAGTCTACGGCGCGGCAGACCCCAAGCGCGGTTTCAGCCTCTTCTCCCCATCGCTACTTCATCCGAAGACCGAAGTGACGTCAGGAGTGCTCGGCGACGAATGCTCTAAAATCGTGACAGACTATTTTAAATCAAAGAGATGAAACTTTTTTTAATAGACGGACACGCGCTGGTATTCAAGATGTACTATGCGTTTTTAGGCCGCCCTATGGTAAACAGCAAGGGGGAGGATACCTCCATCATATTTGGCTTTACCAAATACCTGCTCGAACTCATCCATAGGGAGCAGCCCACGCACATAGCAGTGTCCTTCGACCCGCCGGGAGGGACATTCAGAAACCGTCTTTTCCCTGATTATAAGGCCAATCGCTCCGCGACGCCTCAGCTCGTGATAGATGCGCTCGAACCCCTGACCCGGATAGTGCGCTCGCTTGACATCCCGGTGCTGATGGTCCCCGACTTCGAAGCCGACGACGTGATAGGAACGATGGCCAAGCGCTTCGCAAGCGCTATGGACGTCTATATGGTCACCCCGGACAAGGACTACGGCCAGCTCATCTCTTCCCACATTTTTCAGTACAAGCCCGGAAAGGGAGGTGCGGATAATGAAATCCTCGGCGAAAGCCAAGTCTGCGAGAAGTACGGCATATCCAGTCCTTCGCAGGTCATAGATATGCTCGCAATATGCGGCGATTCTGCCGACAATGTGCCCGGAGTGCAGGGCGTGGGCCCCGTGGGCGCTTCGCGTCTTCTGGCCAAGTATGACACGCTCGAAGGCATTTATGCCCATCTTAATGACTTGACAGCCAAGCAGCAAGAGGCCTTTCGGGCAGCGCAGGACCATATCGGGCTCAGTAAGGAACTGGTCACCATCAAGATAGACGTGCCGGTGGAGGTGGAATTGGCCGAATTGGCATTAAGCAAGGAGCTGGATTCGCAGATAATCTCGCTGATAGAGTTTTACGAACTGCGCTCGCTCTCGAAGATGGTATCCTCCATCTGGAAGATCAATGAAGGAGGCGACATCTTCAGCGCACAGGCTCCGGCCCGTCAGGCGGAGAGCCTCGATTACGTGGAAAAGCCCGCGGGTGAGGTGATGCGTCTTGCAAGGGAGCGAGGAGCACTGGCATTTGTCCGCGAAGGGAACTCGCTGATGCTGTGCGTAGAAGGCCAAGTGTGCAAGTGTAAGATAGTAGAGGCTAAGGACGTTTTCGAAGATGCTTCCATAGAGAAAAGAGGCTATTCCATAAAGTCTCAGATGAAAGTTTTACTCGAGGAGGGAATAAGGCTTAATGGACGTCTTATGGATGTGGAATTGCTTCATTATGTGCTTAATCCGGAGAGGAATCACCATCTGGATAATATAGTGAAGGAATTCATAGGCGTGGACATAAATGCTCACGACGAAAGTAAGGCGGTGACTCTCAGCCTTTTCGATGATGCTCCCGAAGAGTCTGTCACAGAAGAGGAGAAATACGCCGAGGTGAGCGCGATATGGAAGGTCGCTCCTATGGTTTACGAGGCCCTCGATTCTATGAAATCCGTTTATGACACCATAGAGGAGCCTCTGACGAGAGTGCTTTTCGAGATGGAGCGAAACGGAGTTCGCATAGACGTTTCGGTGCTCAGGGACTTCGCCGACTCACTTCGCAAGAGGATGAACGAATGCGAATCCCGAGTCAGGGAATTGGCCGGGAATCCGACGCTTAACGTGGCCTCGCCCAAGCAGTTGGGAGAGTTGCTCTTCGAGCAGTTGAAGATAGACCCGAAGAGGAAGCGTACTAACAAGGGGAGTTGGCCTACCGACGAGGAGACTCTCTCGGCACTGTCGGACAGGACCCCTGTGATAGAAGACATATTGGACTATCGCGGCACCAGGAAACTGCTTTCGACCTATATAGAGCCGTTGCCGGGGTATATCTCGGAGCGCGACGGTCGCGTGCATACTACCTTTAACCAAGCACTTACGGCTACGGGCCGATTGAGCAGCTCTAACCCTAACCTGCAGAACATACCTATACGCACGGAAGAGGGGCAGCAAATTCGCCGCGCCTTCGTGGCTCCGGAGGGCTGCGTGGTTATGTCTGCCGACTACTCGCAGATAGAGCTTCGCATAATGGCACATTTCTGTGGCGATGAGCATATGCTGCAGGCTTTCCGCGACGGGGAAGATGTGCATAAGTCTATGGCTGCCAAGATTTTCTCCACTTCGCTCGATGCCGTCACCCCGGAGCAGAGGAGGATGGCGAAGACTGCCAATTTCGGAATAATGTACGGAATCAGTGCGTTCGGATTGGCCCAGAGATTGAAGATATCCCGCACTGCAGCGGCCAAGTTGATAGACGATTATTTCGCATCCTTCCCGAGCATCAGGGTCTTTCTGGACGGGGTACTGGAAAATGCACGGAAGAATGGTTATGTGCAGACGCTGTTCGGACGCAGACGCTATGTTCCGGACGTGAATTCGCGTAACGGGAATGTCCGTGCGGTCTCTGAACGAAATGCCATCAACGCGCCGATTCAGGGCACTGCGGCCGATGTGATCAAATTGGCTATGATAGAGGTGCAGAAGGAGTTGCATCGGAGGGAGCTCCATTCTCGGATGGTGCTTCAGATTCACGATGAATTGGTGCTGGAAGTGCCTGTAGATGAGATAGAACAAGTTAAAAATCTGTTAGTGGAGAAGATGGAGGGTGTGGTGAAGCTGTCGGTTCCGCTGACTGTCGAGTGTAATTATGGAAAAGACTGGCTTGAAGCCCATTGACGAGCTTATAAGAAGGGCGATAATAGGGGACGGAATGGCGTTTACGGCTCTTTGGGACGCATATATCGATGCGCTCAAGGGCTATCTTACCTCTTCTATGCACATTTACGACGAGTTCCTATCGGACGATATCTGTTCACGGAGTTTCGAAAAGGCTTTCCGTCAGATAAATACATACGACCCGTCCAAGAGTTCGTTTTCGACTTGGCTCACTACCATAGCCAGAAACACCACTTTGGACATACTCGAGAGGGAAAAGCGCATAAACAAGGAGATAGTGTCGCTGGACGAGTCGTCTACGGCAGATTCCGTGATGGATTCCGTCATAGACCAGATAGATACCCCGCTCGAATCGATTATACGCGACGAGGACGACTCGCATACGCGAAGATGCATAGACGCGCTTCCTCCTCTGTATAAGGAAGTAGCGCGCAAGCGTCTTGTAGAAGGGCTTCAGTATAAGGAGATAGCCGAGGAGCTGGGCCTAGGGCTGAATACGGTACGCACTCGTATTCGTAGGGCTAAGGATTTGATAGAAAATATGAAAGATGAATCAGAAGAAGTATAGGAGAGAAGATTTCGCACGAGCTTGTGAACTTTACGAAGAATGGAATGCTAAAATCAACGTGATTTCCAGAAAGGATATAGACAGTGTCTTCGAGCATCACTTTCTGCATTCCTTCTCGATTTTCGAGTATTTGATTTCGCGAGGCGAGTCGACGGAAGGACTTGACATCTTGGATGTAGGAACGGGTGGAGGTTTTCCGGGCGTTCCGTTGGCTATGATTATGCCTTCGTGTCGGTTTACACTGTGCGATTCCATAGGAAAGAAGGTGAAGGTGGCGCAGAGTGTCTCGGATGGGTTGGGCCTTAAGAACGTAACTTGCGTGAATGCTCGCGCAGAAAGCCTCGAAGGGGAGTACGACTATGTAGTGTCTCGCGCGGTGACTTCATTAGTGAACTTTTATCCGTGGGTGAAGGGAAAATATAAAAAGAGCATTTTGTATCTAAAAGGAGGAGATGTGCTGGAGGAAATCTCCGAACTTTGTCGCAAATTCGGGCTTTCAGCATCACAGATAACGGCTTGGCCTATTTCGAATTGGCTTTCTGACGATTATTTTGCCGAAAAATTTGTAATTGAGATAGGAAAAGACTATCTTTGCCTTTCCAAATCCGAATAATTAAAAAAAATTAGATAATGAAAAGAACATACCAACCGTCAAATCGTAAGAGAGTCAACAAGCATGGCTTTCGTGAGCGTATGAGCACGCCGAATGGACGCAGAGTGCTTGCAGCACGTCGTGCACACGGACGCAAGAAACTTACAGTTTCTTCAGAGGATCGCTGGTAGAAGCGTTTCTCCTGAAACGAAGAGGTGTCTTGATGGTCGAAAGATCAGAGAGTCACCTCTTCGTTTTTGTACCGCGCGAGTGCTGAAAATAGGACGAAATTGTGTATATTTGACTTTTACTATAGTGTATGTGATATGAATGGAGCGAATGATTTTTCCAGACTGGAACTGAGCCTGTCGGGCTGCAGAAACAACTATCGTTATTTCCGCTCCCTGCTTAAGCCTTCCACTAAGATGCTGGTGTTGGTGAAAGCCAATGCCTATGGACATGGGGCTGTGGAGTTTGCTTCCATGCTTCAGGCGGAAGGTGCTGATTATCTGGCGGTAGCGCTCCCGATAGAGGGCGTTGAGTTGAGAAGTCGCGGTATTTCGCTTCCAATCCTGGTGCTGACTGCCGGCACTGATTTCTTCCCTGAGATTATAGACAACCGTCTGGAGCCTGGCATTCCTAATATATCCACGCTTGCGGCGTTTTGCAGTGAGTTGGCTTCAAGAGGTATCACCGGATACCCTGTACATATTAAACTTGACACCGGTATGCACAGGCTCGGTTTTATGACAAGTGAGCTTGAGGAGCTGACGAGGTTCTTGCGCGACCATAAGGAAGTGAGCGTAAAATCGATTTACTCTCATCTCGCGGCTGCTGAAGACCCGGCGGAAGATGAGTTTACCCGCGGACAATTGAAAATGTACACGGACAATGCCGGAAAATTGACTAGGGAACTGGGTTATAAACCTATGTGGCACGTACTTAACTCGGCCGGAATCGAGAGATTTCCGGAATATCAGTATGATATGGTGCGGCTCGGGATTGGCATTTACGGAATCAGCGCGTTGCCGGAGGTGCATTTGAAGCCTGTAGCTTCCCTTAAGGTCAAGGTGTTGCAGGTCAAGCATCTGCGCGCCGAGGACGGCACCATCGGATATGGCCGGCATGGGCATGTGGCTCCACAAGACTATGCACAGGACAGTATTCATATCATTTTACTACTATACGTTCTATTCTTCTCGGAACCGAGGTCAGGATTTCATAAGGGATGGTTCCAAGGATTCCCGCCAATTCCGATACCGTGGGGTCTTCCCCGAAAATGGTAACGGTATCCCCCACATTCACATCCACTCCGGTAACGTCAAGCATGCACATATCCATACAGATATTCCCGATAGTAGGGACCCGATGCCCGTTGACGCTGAATGAAGCCGCCCCGCAGCCCAGGTGCCTGTCAATGCCGTCGGCATACCCTACAGGTATTGTCGCTATCACAGAGCCCCCCGGAGCCACATGCCCATGCCGGCCATATCCGATGGTGCCG
>OQWM01003537.1_pt1 | contig 10392 bp, 6 predicted proteins | sample 1691531 | NCBI WGS metagenome assembly OQWM01 (sample SAMN03418257, study PRJEB22391) | human gut metagenome | biome: human-gut; feature: organic feature; material: feces | host: Homo sapiens | place: Tanzania | collected 2013-01 | reverse complement strand
GAAGGCGCGGTGTGTCTTGATTCTGATAATGATACAGTTTCTGCTGACTGGTAAAGGGCTTGTCGATACAGACCAGTCCTTTGGTACGCAATCCTATCCACAATCTGCCATAACTATCCTGCTGCACATTATAGGCAGAGCCCAGGAACTCCGCAGCCTGCAGTTGCATTTTTCCCTGCTGATTGATAAAGCCCATGAAAGTACCGTCTTTGGCATAGCGGATTAGCTGGCGGGCTTTCGTTCCCACCAGGAAGCTGCCATCCTTCAGGCGGGTGATGCATCTCACATCTCCCGTGAAATCCGTACCGGCAGCATCTCCCACCTTTTTATATATAAGATAGTCAGCCTGAGAAAAGGTAATCTGATAGACGGCATTGTCAAAGCTGGCCCAGATGTTTCCCTGCCTGTCGATGAAATTCTCGCAATGCATGATTTCCGATGGGGTTGCACCCATGTAGGCAATCATGTGTTCCTCGCCATGATGGTGAAGAATCACTCCCTTGTCGCCATAGCGGAACATATCGGTAGGCAATTTCTGATCACCCAGCTCTATCTTTTCGGATAAAGGAGTAAGCGTACGGGTAGCCGGATTATAGGAAGCAAACTTATCATTGTTGATTTTCATCAGCAAGGTATGCCCATTCTTATCCACACGAATCCGTCGCACCCATCCAATCTTCTTGCCGTCGGCAGTAAGATTGAAGGGAACAAACCGGTTTCCGTCGAAACGGCAGAGGCCCGAACGGGAACCAATCCAGATGTATCCATCCTTATCCTGAGCAAAAGTGGTGGCATAATTCTGCAACAATCCATCTGCTGTGGTGTAACGGCGATAGCGCATCACCCCCTTGCCTGCCATATCCATGGCAGACAACAGGGTAAACAATATGATAAGTATGTATCGACTCATTCTCATAAATTAGTGAATTTGTCTGCAAAGGTAGTAAAAAACGTATAAAACAACAAAATTATCCCTCTTTTTTTATGATTTTACCACCTATCCTTTTTAAATAGTTCGTAATTTTGCAACACAGAAACGAACATCGAACAATTTTAATAAGAAATATTATATTCAATTTAATTAAGAAACATTATATCAAACCTATCAAAATGAGCGGCCATAAGCCGTATTCAATTAACGGGAGTTGAGGCAGCAACGCCTCGACTCCTCTTTCACGGAACATTTTTACAGAACATTTAATAACTTAACAAGATGAACAAATCAATGAGATTTCTGCTTGTCCTGATTCTGGCAATCATCGGACAAGTTAGCACGTGGGGCGCAAGCAGCCCTACTGATGTGGGAAACTACATCAACCTGAAAGATGGTACCTATAGTGGAGCCAAGCCCCTAGACAAAGCTGACTCCGAAGGCGGCTACAAAGTAGGCTACATCAAGAACGGCTGCTGGTGCAGCTATGACATCAACGTAACAGAGCAAGCCTACTACAGCCTCTGTATGGCGATTCACTATAACTCAGGAGGAGTCATGAACGTCACCATCACCGATGCTAAAACAGGAGCAGAAGAAGTAAACCAGAACATCACCATCACCAAAGACCTGGCAAAAGATTATGGCAATGAGGTGGCAATGCCAATCAGTTATCCGCTGAGCAAGGGCGTAAAGACCATGAAACTCTCCTTTACCAAATCTGATGATAGTTACGTAATGGACTTCGAAAATCTGCGAGTAATCAAACGTGCAGATTATACCCCTGATGCAACCACAACCTTGAAAAGTGCAAAGGTGGATGGTCTCTCTCTTCCAGCAGAGGCTCTCCAGGCGCTTAAAGACAACAAGGGTTCTTATACGCTTTCTGGAAACACCTACACCAAGGTGCCTGAACTCATTGCCTGGATGAGCGACAATACCCAAGCCAATGTTACATCTGCCATTGAGGGAACTAGCGTTATCTACACCATCAAGGCCCTGAACTACGAGGCACATCTTACCGTTGAGGGATTGAAAATCTATACCCCAGGAGAAAAAGATAAGACCGTACAGCTGAAATATACCGACGAGGGGGCTGATAAAAAAGGAAACTGGAGCAATGGCCTGTACTCTCTCCTTTCATCAAACCTTGACGGATGGAACAACAGTTCGTTCAAACTGAACGATACAAAAAACACCATCCAGATTCCTTCAAACATCAAGGTAAAGCAAGTCATCTTCAAGGATTTGAGCAATAACTATGATGAAGGCGCTGCATCTATCTCTGAGGTTACTTCAGAGGGAGCTACCGTCTATCTGCCTACCCGAAGAGATGCAACGAAAGGTCAGAAATACGATCTTTGTGTAAATATCGATGGTCATCAGACAGGCAAGGAAATTGTCTTCAATCTCATTAAGGCCGGTCAGCCTACTGCCTGGATAGAACTTACAGTAGAGGAAACCGCAGAAGGAAACCCTACAGTAGTTTCTACCAACACTACCGTTGTGGATAACCACGCCGTTATCACCGTTAACTTCGACCGCGAAGTAAAGGCTGCCACAGCAACCTGCAACAACCAGACTTTGGCAGCAGATGGTGGCAGCACCTCTCTTCAGTTTGCCGTTTGGGATTTGGAGTACAACAGCAAATATACCCTCCAGCTCCCGGCAAAGAATGTTTCAGACAACTATGGCAACAACGCCAAGGACGACATCGTTGTAAACTTCGCAACAGCAACCGCACCTGTGGTTGAGCAAGCCGCTTACGACTATGTGGTTAGCAATGCATCAGAACTTGACGCAGCCATCACAGCCCTCAGAAAGAGCAACAATACTGCCGATGCAGCACGCAAGGTGGTATTCCTGAAGAACGGCAAATACACCTACGGAACCCTTACCGGTTCTTACCAGCACAACGTATCCTTGAAGGAAAACAAGAACAACATCTATAATGTATCGTTGATTGGTGAAAGCAAGGAAGGCGTACTCATCGAGGGAACCACAGATGGCATCACCTCATCCACCCTCGACCTCGGCGATGGAACAGGCAACTATCTGCAGGACATCACCATCCGCAACAACTATGATTTCCGTTCTACCCTCAAGGGTGTGAGCGTTGCGATGAATGGCGGTAACAAGACCATATTGAAGAACGTAGCCTTGCAGGCTAGTCAGGATACCTACGTTACAGGAAAGCGTACTTATCTGGAGGATTGCGACATCTATGGTACTACTGACTTCATCTGTGGCGGTGGCAACATTTATTTTGAACGCTGCAACCTGATTCTCGGCAACAAGACAGGTAATGTCATCTCTGCTCCTAACACAGACGCAGCAACCAAGTGGGGATACGTATTCCAAAACTGTACGGTAAAGGCAGACGAGGGAGCTTCGCTGGTAGCTGATGGCAACTGGAACCTCGGCAGACCATGGCAGAACGAGCCTCGCACCTACTATCTGAACACCAAGATGGAGGTACGCTGCAGCGATGCAGGATGGACCAACATGGGCAAACTCACTACTCATTTCTATGAGTATCAGTCATACGACAAGGATGGGAATCTCATTGATTTGAGCACCCGCAAGAACTCTCCTACTTCACTCAACCAGTACTCTCCAATCCTTACAGACGAGGAGGCTGCACAATTCACCTTGCGCAACGTATTGGGCGGCAGCGATTCATGGGATGCTATCTCTGAGACCAAATTATGTGCAGCACCAGAGCAGGTAACCATCCAGGAGAACACCCTCTCATGGCAGGCAGTAGCTGATGCCCGTTGCTACGTCATCTTCAAGAATGGCGAATACATGGGTAACACCACAGCAACTTCCTTCACCATCAATGGTGCCGGCAATTATGCCGTTTGCGCAGCCAACAAGAATGGCGGTCTGGGCATCAAGGCAAATGCTTACCTCGTAACAACCAACGCAGCAGGTTGGGCTTCATTCTGCGCAGCAGAAAACACCACTCTTTCTGGCGAAGCCAAGACTTATGTCTGCACAGCCGTGGATAACGACATCGTTACCCTGGAGCCTGTGACCCACATTCCAGCCAACGAAGGCGTATTCATCAAGGGTGAACCAAATGCCACCTATCAGATTGCCCCAGCAAAAACAGGCGATGCCGTAAGCATCAACCTGATCAAGGGTTGCCTTACAGCCACTACCCTCGCTGGCACCGAAGGAGCCTATATTCTCGGCGTGAAGAACGGCAAGGCAGGCATCTATCAGGTAACATCCAGCATTACGGTTCCTGCCGGCAAGGCTTATCTGCAGCCAGCCACCACAGGACTCGCCAAGTTCCTGAGCATCGCCTTCCCTGGTTCTACCACAGCCATCGAGGGTATCGAAACCGACGGCAAGATTTCTTCTGCCAACAAGAAATACAATCTGGCTGGTCAGAGAACAGAGAGCAAGCAAGGCATCATCATCATGGATGGCAAGAAATACATCATCAAATAAAGATCAAGATTAAATAAAGATCAGGCAACATGAAGAAATATCAGAAACCTTCTATTCAAGTAATAGAAATAGAGAGCCCTAACATCCTGGCGGGCTCACAATTCAATACCCAGGATTTCGGCGGCTTCGGAGATACAAGTGCAGAAGACAACATTACGGTTTCGTCTAAAAAGCACTTCAACATCTTCGATGACGACTGCGATGAATAAACGGAATAATTGCATAAATTATTAATAGTTTTAGTGTCTAGGTTAACATCCCACAAGTTCCTCAGAGGAGGCTTGTGGGATTTTCTTGTTAAAAAAGTTGGGGAATTGGAAAAAACATCGTAACTTTGCAGTATGATTTTGCATTCCATAGACCAAGCCCTGCTATCAGGCATCGACATTCCCGAGCGCATGAACAATCCGCTCGATTACCAGCCTCATCCTCTTTGCATCGCCGTATGCAAGGAGCTGCAAACCTATCTATCTGAGCGTGAAGACTGGCGAGAGGAGATAGATAAAGGAAAAATGTTTGGCGTACTCATCGTTGAAAATGCCCAACCGGAACCTGGTGCCGCAGAAATAGGCTATCTTGCTGCCTATAGCGGACAGATAGGCGGAAGAAGCGACTGGGATGACTTTGTGCCAGCCGTATTCGACTATCTGCAGCCCGACGGATATTTCAAGACCCATGAGGCTGAAATATCCGATATCAACCAGAGAATCAAGCAATTGGAGGGCAATGAGCATATAAAGGAAGCCAAGAGCCTCATCCTGCAACTGCAGGAAGAGCGGAAGCAGACCATCGCTGCCTATCAGGAAAAGATGAAGGAGGCGAAGGCAAAGCGTGATGCCCGACGAGAGGCAGGAAATCTTACCCCGGAGGAAGAGGCTGAGATGGTGAAGGAAAGCCAGTTTATGAAGGCTGAACTGCGCCGACTCAAGAAATCGCTTTCCGAAAAGACCACCCTGGAAACGGAATATGAAGTCTTTCAAGCGGATATTCTTCGCCTGAAGCAACTGCGCAAGACATTATCTGATGCCTTGCAGCAATGGTTGTTCTCGCAGTTCCGCATGCAGAATCATGAAGGCAAGCTGAAGGACCTGCTGGAGATTTTAAGGGATGCAGCCCTCAGAGATTATCCGCAAGCCACCCTTGCAACGAGCAGAATAGCTGCCCTGAAGATGGTGCCGCCAGCCGGAAGCGGCGAATGCTGCGAACCGAAACTGCTGCAATATGCTTACCTGCATGGTTACAAGCCTTTGCAGATGGCGATGTTCTGGTGGGGCGAAAGTCCGAAGGAGGAGATTCGCCATCACCTGCAGTTCTATCCTGCCTGCAATGGCAAATGCAAGCCGATATTGCATTGGATGCTGCCGGATAGGGTATTTGATTCTAAAATTGCTGAAAAGCAGGCATTGGAAACCTTATATGAAGATGACCAGCTGGCTGTCATCTACAAGCCTTCGGGATTGCTGTCTGTGCCGGGCAAGGATTCATCCCAGCCATCCGTCTATTCCATCATGCGGAAGAAATATCCAGCGGCAAGCAGTCCGCTGATAGTCCATCGTCTCGACATGGCGACGAGCGGTCTGATGATTATTGCCAAGACGGATTTCGCCTACCATCGTCTGCAGAAGGAGTTTCTTCACCATCGGGTTCAGAAGAAATACATCGCCATCATTGGATGCAAGGACCAGGAAGCCTGCGATAAAATCTGGGAAAAAGCGAAGAAGAAAGAGATGAGAGAAGAAGAAAGATCTTCTATTGCCACAGAAAAGCAGAAGATTTCCCTTCCGTTGATGCCCGATTACCTGGACCGCCCCCGCCAGATTGTGAATCATGCCCAGGGCAAGGAAGCGATTACGGAGTATGAGGTTCTGGATCGCATCGATGCCACCCATCTCCGTCTGGCGCTCTATCCCAAGACGGGCAGGACCCATCAGCTCCGTGTGCATTGTGCCCACCACGAAGGCTTGAATGCTCCCATCCTTGGCGACCCGCTCTATGGCAACGAGAAGGCAAGCCGCCTTCATCTCCATGCCGAGGAAATTACCTTCGAGCATCCTCTTACGGGGAAGGAAATCAACATCAAGCGAGAGGCTGATTTTATTTACCCTTAAGGCAAAAAATATTTTCCCTTAAGGGTAATAATATTTAGCCTTAAGGGAAAATATTGTGCTATAAAAAAGTCTATTATATAAAGTCTATTATACAAAGAACATGATAATAACCTGGGCGATGATGACTCGGATAAACATTCCCAGCGGATACACCGTGGCGTAGCTGATGCTAGGGGTGTCGCCATCCAGCGTCTCGTTGGCATAGGTGAGCGCCATCGGATTCGCCATGCTTCCACAGAGGATTCCGCAGATGCTTCCGAAATCATACTTCTTGGTCTTCAGGATGATGAAGCCCACGATGACCACAGGAACCACCGTGATGAGGAAACCGATGCCTACCCACATCAAACCCTCAGGACGAACCACCGTCTCGAAAAACTGTCCACCAGCCGACAAGCCCAAGCAGCCCAGATAGAGGGCAAGACCCAGTTCTCGCAGCATCAAACCCGCACTTCGCGTCATATAAGAGATAAACTGCACACGAGGACCGAGAGCACCAATGAGAATACCCATCACGATAGGACCGCCGGCAATGCCCAGACGTACAGGCGCCGTCATGCCCGGAATATGAAGCGGAATAGTTCCCACGGCAAGACCGAGGATGATTCCCAGGAAGATGGCACCCAGATTAGGCTCGTTGAGCGTCTTCACGGCATTACCCAGGAACTGCTCCACGTGGTCGATGCTCGTTGGGTCGCCCACCACGGTAAGGCGGTCGCCGTATTGCAGACGAAGGTCATCGGTGGCAAGCAGTCGGATATCACCACGCAGCACTCGGCTCACATTCACGCCATAGGTATTGCGCATCTGCAGGCTTCCCAGTCGCTTGCCGTTGAGTCCCGGACGGGTCATCACGATGATTCGGCTTTCCAGTTTGGCATCGATGGCATTCCAGTCTACCTTATCATTATTCCACTCCTTATCCACCTTCTTTCCGAAGAGAATCTGCATGGCAGACGCCTCATCCTTGTTGGTAACTACGAGCACATTGTCGTTGGTATGGAGCACGGTATCAGCCTCTGGCACAATAACCTGTTCGCCTCTCCATACTCTTGAGATGATGAACTTGCGATGAGTCATCATCGAGATTTCGGCGATGGTATTGCCATTGAGCGCCGGGTTCACGATGACGTACTGTCCGATGGCAGTATGGTCATCCTCATCGGCACGTCGAATCTCCAGGTCTTCGGGCTTGACGAAGAGTTTGCGCAGGAACATCATCGCCAGGATGACACCCACTACACCCAGCGGATAGGTGACAGCACAACCCAAGGCAGCCCCGCCGCTAGGCAAGCCCAACTGCTGCAGCGCCTGCTGCGCAGCACCCAAGGCTGGCGTATTGGTGGTGGCACCACAGAGAATACCCACCATATCGGGCAGGCTCACCGGCAGCACCAGGCACAGAGCGAGCGAGAACACCGTTCCCACCGCAATGACCGCCAAGCTCCAGAGATTGAGCGAGATTCCTTCGTGGCGCATCGAACCGAAGAAGTTAGGACCCACATAAAGTCCCAGCACATACACAAACATGGTCAGTCCGAAACTCTCGGCAAACTCCAGCATGTTTGAATCGATGGTGAGGCCAAGATGGCCAGCCACGATACCCACGAAGAAGACAAAGGCGATACCCAGGGATATACCTTTTACATGGAGCTTGCCGAGGGCAAGTCCCAAAGTACAAATCAAAGAAAGAATGACGATGCCTTGCACCGCCGAATGCACGTTGATTAAATTATCAAACCACATAGTGTTGTTTAAATTTCTATTCCCGAGATAATGTTCGTTTATTCTATTTCGGCTGCAAAGGTACATTAAAATAAGTATTCTACAAAAGAAAAATGTTCTTTTCTTCCCAATAATTCCAACAAAAGTAGAAATAAAAGAGGAGACGTTGCCCTGAATCGAAGATTTTTTGTAACTTTGCAGGCGTTTTAAAATAGAAATGATGAAAGATATTTGTTGTATAGGACACGTAACGAAGGATAAGATTGTTACTCCCCACCGCACGGTTTACATGGCAGGCGGCACTTCTTTTTATTTTGCCTACGCCATCAACCAGTTGCCCAAGGACGTAAGTTTCTCGCTGGTTACGGCAATGGATCCTACAGAAACTGAACCGATAGAGAAGATGCGCCAGGCTGGCATCGACGTCACCCTGAACCCATCGCGCAACACGGTATTCTTCGAGAACATCTACGAGGAAGACCAGAACAAGCGCAAGCAGCGCGTGCTTGCCAAGGCAGACCCTTTTACCATCAGGCAGCTGGAGAAGGTGGAGGCAAAGGTTTACCACCTGGGCAGTTTGCTGAGCGATGATTTCTCGCCAGAGGTGGTGGAGTTCCTCTCCCGCAGCGGCAGGGTTTCCATCGACGTGCAGGGTTATCTGCGCGAGGTGAGAGACGAGAAGGTTTATCCCATCGACTGGAAAGAGAAGCTGGAGGTGCTGAAGCACACCTATTATTTAAAGGTGAACGAGACGGAGATGGAGACCATCACGGGACTGAAGGAACCCCGGGAGGCTGCCAAGCTCATCCATTCGTGGGGCGTTACCGAGGTGATTATCACCCTGGGCAGCGAGGGTTCTCTGATTTATGTAGATGACACCTTCTATGAGATTCCCGCCTATCCTCCTCACGAGGTGGTGGATGCCACAGGATGCGGCGACACGTATTCGGCTGGTTATCTCTACAAGCGACTGCAGGGTGCCACCCCTACCGAGGCTGGCAAGTTTGCTGCTGCCATGTGCACCATCAAGCTGGAGCACAACGGTCCGTTCAACCGCAGCATCGAGGATGTAGAGCAGATTATCAAATAAACATGTTATTTCAGAACCCCAAATAGGAATATAAAGCCTGTTTGGGGTTCTGTTTTGTTATATTTTACGCCTATTTGTATCAAATATCGGTTCATCATGAAAGAAAATTCAGAAATGAACCATTATGAACTTGTATAGTTTCCCATTTTTCATTATCTTTGCAAGCAAAAATCATAAACTAATAATTTTAAACTACGAACAAATGAAAGCAATGAAGCAATTCGGAATCCTAGCATGTAGCCTACTCGCTCTAGCAGCATGCTCATCGGGAAGCAGCAGCGACCCTCCTTCATCAACAGGACAAGAGAGCAAGAAGTTGCCAATCCATATCAATACCTCTATTGATACACGAGTCATCAACAACTCCTTCGAGGAAGGAGACAACATCGGTTTGTTTGTAGTCAACTACAATGCCGACGGTTCAGCAGCCACCCTCAAGGCAACAGGCAATCATGTGGACAACATGAAATACACCTATAACGGCACTTGGACTCCAGCCTCTCCTACCTATTGGAAAGACGACACCACCCCTGCCGACTTCTATCTGTATTATCCATACACCGCCACTATCAGCGATGTAACAGCCCTGCCATGGAGCGTGAATGCAGACCAGAACACAAGCGAGAAATACAAGGCAGGCGATCTGCTGATAGGCAAGACCACCCATGTGGCTCCTACCGAGAATGCCGTGAAGATTGATGCGAAGCACGTGATGAGCCAGATGGCCATTTCCCTGAAGCCAGGCAATGGCTTTACCGAGGAATCGCTGGGCAAGGCAAAGATCAGCGTAAAGATTAACCAGCTGAAGACCCAGGCTACCGCCAATCTCATAACCGGCGAATTAACTGCCAAGGGCGATGCTGCCGACCTCACTCCGCTGAAGGAAGAAGGCAACAACTATAAGGCACTCATCATTCCGCAAGCTGCAGGCGAGGGCGTGCTCATCACCGTGAACGTGGATGGCAGAGACTACCAGCTGAAGAAGGCAGCCAACTTCACCGCCTTCGAAGCAGGAAAGAAGCATAAGTTTACCGTAACCCTGAGCAAGACCAGCAATGGTGTGAATGTGAACATCA
>OQWM01003535.1_pt1 | contig 10398 bp, 10 predicted proteins | sample 1691531 | NCBI WGS metagenome assembly OQWM01 (sample SAMN03418257, study PRJEB22391) | human gut metagenome | biome: human-gut; feature: organic feature; material: feces | host: Homo sapiens | place: Tanzania | collected 2013-01 | reverse complement strand
AGAAGAGCTGTCCGCGGCCCGAGATGTCGACGGCCGCCAGGATGAGGGCCTCGTCCATGGGCAGGGCGATCGATCCGAAGCGTCTGATGCCGCGCTTGTCGCCAAGCGCACGTGCGAAGGCCTGGCCTGCGACGATGCCGACATCTTCCACCGTGTGATGGCCGTCAACTTCCAGATCGCCCTCGGCACGCACCGACAGATCGAACAGCCCATGGCGCCCGAAGGCGGTGAGCATATGGTCGAAAAAGCCGATGCCGGTGTCGATATCGGTCGCGCCGGTGCCGTCGAGGTCGATTGACAGCTCGATGTCGGTTTCCTTCGTTGTGCGCGCAATTCGCGCGGTTCGCTCGCTCATGTGCACCTCTTCCTACTTGTTCACCACGATTTCCCGCAATGCGGCGAGGAACTCGTCGTTTTCTTCTTCGGTCCCTACCGATACACGCAGGCAGTCCTCGAGCATCGGCGCATGGGAGAAGTCGCGCACGAGGATGCCGCGCGCGTAGAGGGCCTCCCACACCTTGTCGGCGCCCTCGAGCTTGAACAGGATATAGTTCGAATCCGAAGGATACACGGTGACGCCTGGCACCTTCGCCAGCTCTTCGAGCAGACGGTTGCGCTCGGAGATGATCGCCATGATGCCGCGCTGCGTCGTGCTCGACGAACCGACTGCCATGCTCGACCCTCAGGGCCGCCGCGAGGTCATGAGCGTCGTGCGCGAGCTCAACCGTAAATACGGCATTACGGTCATCCTCATCACCCACCATATGGATGAAGCCGTACAGGCGCAGCGCGTCGTCGTCATGCACGAGGGAAACGTGCTGATGGACGGCAGACCGCGCGAGATCTTCACACAGGTGGACAAGTTGCGCGCCGCCTCGCTCACCGTACCGCAGACGATCGAGGTTCTGTAGGACCTCAACGGACAGGGCGGCGAGAGCCTGCCGATCGACGCGCTGAGCGTCAATGAATGCGCGGATATTCTGGAAACCTATTTGGCATAACTGCAATATAAGGAGAAATTCCATTGTCAACCATACTTGAAACACGGGGCCTGACGCATGTTTACGGCGCAGGCACCCCTTTTGAGCGTGTCGCGCTCGACCATGTCGATATTCAGATCAACAAGGGAGAGATCCTCGGCGTGATCGGTCACACCGGTTCGGGCAAGTCCACGCTTATTCAGCATTTGAACGGTCTGCTCCAGCCTTCCGAGGGAGAAGTCCTGCTCGACGGCAAATCTATCTGGGATGCAAAGGGCAAATGTGCGCGCGAGACGCGATTTCGCGTCGGTCTGGTATTTCAGTATCCGGAGTATCAGCTGTTCGAGGAGACGATTGCGAAGGACATCGCCTACGGCCCGATCAACATGAGCCTGCCGCAGGCAGAGATCGACGCGCGCGTGCGCGAGTCAATGGAGGCGGTAGGCCTCGCCCCTGAGCTTGCCGACCAGTCTCCGTTCGCGCTCTCCGGCGGTCAGAAGCGCCGCGTTGCCATCGCGGGCGTGATCGCCATGCGTCCGGATGTGCTCGTTCTCGACGAACCGACCGCCGGCCTCGATCCGGCAGGCCGCGATGAGATCTTCGAGCTTGTCCGCAATTACCACGCGCAGTCCGGCGCGACCATCCTCATCGTCTCGCACTCCATGGAGGATATTTCGCAGATCGCTGACCGCCTGCTCGTCATGGATCACGCAAGGGTTCTGTTCTGCGATACGCCGCGCGAGGTGTTCTCTCACGCCGATGAAATCGTTGCGGCAGGTCTCGATATCCCGATGATCACCAAGGTCATGATAGAGCTGAAAAAGCGCGGACATGATGTTGATACCTCGGTTTATACCGTTGCGCAGGCGATGGACGCGCTGCGTGCCTGCAGGAAGAAAGGGGGCGCTCACTGATGCTCAAGGACATTACCATCGGCCAGTTCTTCCCCGGAAACAGCGCCGTTCACCGACTTGACCCGCGCGTCAAGATCGTGCTGACGGTTGCACTCATTGTGCTGCTGTTTCTTGCGCAGGGACCGGTCTCTTACGGCCTTATCATCCTGTTTCTCGCCCTCGTTATCGGAATTTCGCGTATTTCGCCAAAAATGGTCGTGCGCGGCCTCAAGCCCATTCTGCTCATCGTCATGTTCACGGCGGTGCTCAATCTGTTCTATACGCCGGGCGATTATGTCTGGCAGTGGAAATTCCTGCACATCAGCGTAGAGGGCATCCGCATGGCGGTATTCATGGTACTGCGACTGATGCTGCTCATCATCGCGACCTCCATGCTCACCTACACCACCTCGCCCATCCAGCTGACTGACGGTCTCGAACGGCTGCTCGCTCCGCTCAAAAAGCTGCATGTGCCGGTGCATGAGCTTTCCATGATGATGTCGATCGCTCTGCGCTTTATTCCGACCTTGATTGAGGAGACCGAGAAGATCATCTCGGCGCAAAAGGCGCGCGGCGCGGACTTCGACTCCGGCAACCTCATTCAGCGCGCCAAGGCCATGATCCCCATTCTCGTGCCGCTGTTCATCTCGGCGTTCCGCCGCGCAGATGAGCTTGCGACCGCCATGGAGTGCCGCCTTTACCGCGGAGACGTCGGCCGTACCCGCATGCGTCAGCTGAAGATTGCGCGTGTGGACATCTGCTCCATGCTGCTCGTTGCCGTGCTGTTTGCGGCTGTGATCGCGCTGCGCAGACTGGGTCTGTAAATCACTTGTCAGGTATTTTATGGTATGAAAAACATTGCTCTGGTGCTGTCCTATGACGGCACAAACTACAACGGCTGGCAGATACAGAAAAACGGGCCGTCCATTCAGGAAAGCATGGAGACTGCGCTCTTCCGTCTGCTCGGCGAGAAGGTGCATGTCTCCGGTGTCGGCCGCACCGACTCGGGTGTTCACGCAAGACGTTATGTCGCGAGCTTCAGGACCGAGCGCTGCACTATTCCGACAGACCGGCTTCCCTTTGCGCTCAACAGCTTTCTGCCGCCCGATATCGCGGTCTCAGGCGCAGCCGAAGTTCCGGAGGACTTTGACGCGCGTTTTGACTGCACCCGAAAGGAATACGCCTATTATATCTTTCCGTCCACGCTGCGCGATCCTTTTCACGCGCGATACGCGTATCGCTACAACTATCCGCTCGATGTTGAGCGGATGCACGAGGGCGCACAGCGCTTTGTCGGCACGCACGATTTTGCATCCGTGCGCAGTCAGGGTACGCCGGTCAAAAGCACGGTCCGCACGATCTTCTGGTGTGACGTGGACAAGGTTGATGATCTCATCCGTATCCGCGTATGCGGCGACGGCTTTCTGTACAACATGGTTCGCGCCATTTCGGGTACCCTTGTCTACGTCGGCGGCGGCAAGCTGCGGCCTGACGACGTTGCCGATGTGCTTGCGTCCTGCGACCGCGAACAGGCCGGTCCGACGCTGCCTGCCTGCGGCCTTTTCATGAACCGGCTGTGGTATGACCACACGAGTGAACTCGACCGTTTTCGGCTGGGGGACTGAAAAATTTATTGACTATTCACATTTTACGCCTCGAAAAGCGATATAATGAGGAGGTGAACCTTGATGGGTGATACACCAAACGAAAAAATGTCCAGAGTAAGAAATCTCATCCGCTTTCCGGCAACGGGCAAAGACCGCCGTATCCGCCTGGAAGAGAGCCGCGACCCGCGCATCCGCTTTGTCACGAAGCTGCGTTTCGTCTGCGGCTGGCTGCTGGCGGTCGGCGCATTCTGCTTTGTACTGACCCATTATGGTCTGTTCGCGCCGTCAGCCATTCAGCGCACGGTGCAGTACGCGCTCGCCGGTGCGCGCCAGCATGAGGGCGACATCACGAACATAGAATTCGAAAACGATATTTTCAGCGATGGCGCGCTGTTCGAGTCCGGTCTCGCCTACGCAGACAGCGACGCGCTTTATCTCTCCCGTCCGGGCAGCATGACGACGTTTCAAGTGACGATCGGCTATTCCAATCCGGTCGTGGAGTCCTGCCAGACCAATGTTCTGGTCTATGACCGCGGCGGCAAGAATGCGGTTTTGACAGATGCGTCCTCGGTCAAGGCGGAGGTTGCGCTGAATTCCGCCATTCTGTCCGGCAGCATCGGACGGACGGGCGATTTTCTGCTCATCACTGACGAGCAGGGCTACCGCACCGCTGCTGCCGTTTATTCCACTAAGGGCGAGGAGCTGTTCAAATTCAGCTCGTCCGAGCTGTATATCGTCTCGGGCGGCCTCTCCCCCGACGGAAGAACGGTCGCCGTGCTCGGCTTCGAACAGCGGGATGCATCGCTTATCAGCCATGTCCGCTTTTATGATGTATCGAGCGGCAAGCAGATCTCGGATACCGAGCTGGAGAACGCGCTCGGCATAGAGCTGTGCTATCTCGATAACGGGTCGGCAGCCGTGCTGTGCGACGACGGTCTGTATCTAGTCACGCGCCGCGGCAGCAGCGAGCACGCGCTGACCGTCGGCACGAGCGATCTGATCTCGGTCGCGACGCGCGACAACGCGATGGTGCTTGCGATCCGTTCGTACTCGGGCGGCGCACGCAGCGATCTATATACGGTGCGCGGCGGTTCGGTCTACGGCCCGGAGCCGCTCGACGAGGAGCCGAGCGCGCTGGCGGTCTCCGACGCCGGTGAGGCGGTGCTGACAAGCACCGGCGTCACGGTGTACGACACGCAGTTCCATGCGCTCTGGCACAACGATGAGGCCATCGGCGCACGCCGCATACTGCTCACCGATGACGGTACCGTATTCGTTCTTTACAACAGCAACGCCCGCATATTCACTGCCCGCTCCGCGCAGTCCAGGGAGGTAACAGCCGATGCAGCCGCAGCAGATTCCTGATGTGCTCCTCAGCCTGCTTAACGTGCCCGATCTCGTGATCCTCGCGGTCGTGCTCGTTAATCTGATCCTTGGTCTCCGGCGAGGCGCGCTCGCCTCGCTCGCAGGTCTTGTGGGCCGCTGCATCGCGATGGCCGGGTCGTACTTTCTCGCCCGTCAGCTGGCGCCATCTGCTGCGAAATGGCTCGCAGAGCCGATTGTGCGCAGCGTTTTTGAGCATAAGCTCAAGCAGTCGGGCGTGCCGGACGCGCTGGCGGACAGCGTACAGACGGCGCTCCGCGCTGCGGTGCAGAGCATGGCCGAGAGTATTTCCTATCTTGTGCTGATCGCAGTGTTTTCCGTCCTGCTCAGTATTCTGATCTCGCTTGCGGTCAGGACGCTCCGTCTGCTCAGCCGAGTCACCCCTCTCGGCATACTCGATGCACTGGCCGGCGGCGCGATCGGGCTTGCGACCGGTCTGCTGCTTGTCGTGCTCGTACTGCTCGGTGCACACTGGTTCTACCCGGTGACCTTTACCGAGCTGGGATATCTTTCACCCGAACGTATCGAAAATACGTTCCTGTTAGCTAAAATTATCGCGTTCCTGCCATTTATTACGGCATGAATCGTCAGAATCTGTAATTCCATTGCAGAATGAAGGAGTTTAACCAATTATGAACATGCCAATGTGCTCGCGGTGCAAGAAAAACATCGCAGTGGTGTTCATCACCAAAATCGAAGGCCCGGATAAGACCACGCAGGAGGGCCTGTGCCTCAAATGCGCGCGCGAGCTGGGCGTCAAGCCACTTGACAACATTATGGAACAGATGGGCATTACGGAGGACGATCTCGAGGCTCTGTCCGGTGAGATCGGCTCGCTCTCCGATCTGAATGAGCTTGTGACTGCTGGGTCGGACGGCTCGGACGACGAAGCGCCGCACGAGACCGACCCCATGACCACATCCTCCTCCCCTGCCCGTCCGGCGCAGGAGAGCACGCAGAACAGCGACAAGCGCGGCCGCAGCCGCGACGACAAAAAACGCAAGTATCTTAACAATTACTGCGAAAACCTGACCCAGAAGGCCGCTGAGGGCCGCATTGACCACATCGTCGGACGCGATCGCGAGACCGACCGCGTCATTCAGATCCTCAACCGCCGCCAGAAGAACAATCCCTGCCTGATCGGTGAGCCGGGCGTCGGCAAGACCGCTGTCGCGGAGGGACTTGCCGTGCGCATCAACGAGGGCCGCATTCCTTTTAAGATGCGCAACAAGGAGGTCCATCTGCTCGACCTGACCGCACTGGTTGCGGGTACACAGTTCCGCGGCCAGTTCGAGAGCCGCATGAAGGGTCTGATCGACGAGGTCAAAAAGATCGGCAACATCATTCTCGTCATCGACGAGGTGCACAATATTGTCGGTGCAGGTGACTCCGAAGGCTCTATGAATGCTGCGAATATTCTCAAGCCGGCTCTCGCGCGCGGCGATATTCAGGTCATCGGCGCGACCACGCTCAAGGAATACCGCAAATACATCGAAAAGGATGCCGCTCTGGAACGCCGCTTTCAGCCGGTGTACATCGGGGAACCGTCTGTTTCCGAGACCACAGAAATTCTCAAGGGCATCCGTTCCTATTACGAAACCTTCCACGGTGTTACCGTGTCGGACGAGATGTGCCGCCGCGCCGCCGAGATGAGTGAGCGCTATATCACCGACCGTTTTCTGCCCGACAAGGCTATCGATCTGATCGACGAGGCCTGCTCGCGCCTCAATCTGGACTCTCCGCAGCTTTCTGAGATCCCTGAGCTTCAGAACGAGCTGGAACGCCTTCAGGCGCAGCTTGACGAGCTTACGCAGTCCTCTGCGCGCAGCGAGGAGGAGGAAACCTATGCGAAGATCGCATCCTGCCGCTCGCGTATTCTCCAGGTCGAAGCACAGCTGCATGACCTGCTCTGCAAGCCTGCGCCTGCTGTTGACGAGCAGCTGCTGGCCGAGGTTATTGAGATCTGGACCGGCATTCCGGCCTCTAAGGTGGCGGCGCAGGAGTCCGCACGCCTGCGCGATATGGAAAACCGTCTCAAGTCTCACGTGATCGGTCAGGACGAAGCTGTTGATGCAGTCTGCGCGTCCATTCGCCGCAGCCGTGCGGGTATCAGCCCCAAGCGCAAGCCGGCATCCTTCCTGTTTGTCGGCCCGACCGGCGTCGGCAAGACCGAGCTGGTCAAGCAGCTCGCACTCGATCTGTTCGACTCTCCGGACGCGCTCGTGCGTCTTGATATGTCCGAGTATATGGAGAAGCATACGGTTTCTCGTCTGATCGGCTCTCCTCCGGGATATGTCGGCTACGATGAAGCGGGCCAGCTGACCGAAAAGATCCGCCGCCGCCCGTACTCGGTCGTTCTGTTCGATGAGATCGAGAAAGCACATCCGGATGTTCTTAATTCGCTGCTCCAGATCCTCGACGACGGCCGTCTGACCGATGCACAGGGCCGCGTTGTCAGCTTCGAAAACACGGTCATTGTCATGACCTCGAATGCCGGTTCTCAGTCGAGCAGCACGCCTGCCGGCTTCGGCCGCACGGTCTCCCAGATGAGCAAAGACCGCGTGATGAAGGCGCTCGAGGAGATCATGCGTCCCGAGTTCCTCAACCGCATCGACGAGATTATTGCGTTTAACCAGCTCACCGAGGACAACTTCCGTCTTATTGCTGAGATCATGCTGAACGAGCTCAAGGGCACCCTCGCAGACAAGGAAATCCGTCTGACATGGGATGACAGCCTGCTCGTGCTGCTCGTAGAAAAGTCCTATTCGGTCAAGTACGGCGCACGCAATCTGCGTCGGCTGATCGAAAAGGAAATCGAAAATCCGCTTGCAAACGCTATCGTCACGGGTGATAAGCCGCTTCTCGGCGCGCATCTTTCCGCTGAGGACGGCAGGGTAAAGCTGGATACGATTTGATCCGGAACTGTTGAAACGCGATACTGTTCGACAGCAAAAGCCGCCCACAGGGCGGCTTTTGATTTTGCGCAGATTATGCAAATTTGAACCAGAATTTCGGACCGGCGTCTGTGTTTTCTGCGCCGCAGGTGTATCCGTGCAGATCGAACACGGTTTTTGCAATCGAGAGACCGAGGCCGTCACCCTTTGTGCTGCGCGAGGGGTCAGCCTGATAATATGCCTCCCACAGCCGGGGTAAGGCATAATTCGGGATGGCGTCGCCGGTGTTGGCTACAGAAAGCATACCGTTCGCGATGCGGACTGTGATGCAGCCTCCCCTGGGTGTGTGCTGTACGGCGTTTTCGAGCAGCGCGTCCAGTGCCCGTGCAAGCAGTGCGCGGTCTGCATTGACCATGTATTCGTTGTCGGATGCAAATTCCGTGTGCAGGCTGCCGTCTGCCGGGAGCGCGGCGGCAAGCCTTTCCTGTGCGAGGGCGGCAAGCGGAAATTCCTCTCGACGCAGCGCCTGCACGCCGGTCTCAAGCCGCGACAGCTCCAGCATTTTGCGTACACTGCCGTCCATGCGCTGCGCCTGCGTCTGGATGACATCAAGATAATGCGCCTGCTTTTCCGGTGCGAGGTTGTCCTCTAACAGCTCTGCCGTCGCAGAGAGCACGGAGAGCGGCGTTTTCAGCTCGTGCGCAAGCGCCGCAGTCGTTTCGCGGCGAACCTGCTCCACGCGCTCCTGCCTGCGCCAGACGCGAAGAAGCGCATAGGACAGGACGGCCGCACAGAACAGCGCAAGCGCCAGACTGAATGCCCAGACGGGGATGAGCACCGGCAGCGATGCTTTGAGCGGATACCCTTCCGCCGCGTAGGACACAAATACATAGTGGCTCTCAGCAAAAGGACAATACTTTATCTGCCGCCGGTACGTCCGCACGAGCCATGGCTTCTCGACCGTTTGACTGCTGTTTGGGCCGCTCGGATTCTCTGCCCATTCCCGCAGCGTCTGCCGCGCAGGAGAGGACAGGGATGCGGCAATCTGCTCGGTCGTAGCGCCGTTCGGTCTGGGGTACATAATGCCAGAGCAAGTCATGGTTTTCAGAGGCAGATTTTTCATCTGCACTGCGTCATAGGTGCATTCAACCATGCGCATTTCTCCGGTCGGCTCCCACGTGCCGCCGACGTTCTTCGTCGGCTTGATCGTTATGGATTTCAGATACGCATCATCGCGGTATCCGGGTACACTGTCTGCCCACACCTCAAAGGTCATCTCCGGCAGCGATTCTATGTTTTTCTCGGCTACGCCCGCACCCGCAAGAATCGTCTCGCACACCTCGCGCGGCTGACCGCTCATATCCACGCGGTACAGGTTTTCTCCCTCGATCAGTTCCAGCCACCAGCGGTTGCTTTGCAGAATATCGCCGGTGTTCAGGTCGGTGATGGCGGTTTCTACGATTTGCAGATTCGGCGGGTCTGTGCTGTCCGCCATGAATACCGCCTTGCTCAATCGTCTGCGCAGCTCTGTCTCGTCCGTTGTATCATATGTCGAGGTGTCGAGCAGAATATCGGTATCCTCTCCCATCAGCCTGTTCGATTTGCTTTCCATGTCCGACAGCATGAGTTCTGCGCGCTGCTGCGACACCAGAACGGTGAACATCGTCATTACCACCAGCCAGAACGCGAGAAACCCTGCGCCGATACGTGTGAAAAAGCTCCAAAAAGTTCTACGTTTTGCTTTCATCTCCGTCCACCTCCAGTTTATAGCCGCGCTTTACTACGGTCTTGATGCAGTCCGCGTGCGTCCCCAGTGCCCGGCGCAGCTTTTTGATATGGCTGTCAACCACGCGGTCCGAACCGTCAAAATCCCAGCCCCACGCAAGGTTCAGCAGTTCGTCCCGGGTCAGCACGCGGTTTCTGCGCTCCATCAGCACCCGCAGCAAAGCAAATTCCTTGGGCGGCAGGTCGATGCGCTGACCGTCCGTTGTTACCGTTCCCCTCGCGGGGTCGAGCACGAGCGCACCGGCTCTCAGGACCTCTGCCGCTGTCATGCCGCGTGAGCGGCGCAGGAGCGCCTGCGCTTTGGCGTACAGTACAGCAAGCGAGAACGGCTTTACCACATAGTCGTCCGCACCCAGACCGTAGCCGTGCAGCTTGTCCTGCTCGTCCTCACGCGCGGTGACGAACAGGACAGGCGCGTCTCCCTGCTCCCGCGCCGCGCGGCACAGCGCGAAACCGTCTGTGCCCGGCAGCATGATGTCGAGCAGAAGCAGATCGAAGGGCTGTGTCTCGATCAGGTGAAGCGCCGTATTGCCGTCCGGTGCGGAAATCACAGTCAGCTCGCCGCCGCTCTTCGCCGTGAAATAATCGCACAGCACCTCGCGCATATCCCGTTCGTCCTCCGCCAGTAAAATGGTTGCTTTCATACGCTCTCCCCTCCTTTGATTACAGTATAACACAGCCGTATGCCCTTTTGATGACCTGCTGAAAATGCTGCGAAAAAACTTTCTTAAAAAATTTGAAAAATTATGTTGACATACGTCCTGTGAATTGATATAATAAACAAGCGTCAGAGAGAGACCCGCGGGTGTAGTTCAATGGTAGAATGTCAGCCTTCCAAGCTGAACACGTGGGTTCG
>OQWM01003534.1_pt1 | contig 10399 bp, 8 predicted proteins | sample 1691531 | NCBI WGS metagenome assembly OQWM01 (sample SAMN03418257, study PRJEB22391) | human gut metagenome | biome: human-gut; feature: organic feature; material: feces | host: Homo sapiens | place: Tanzania | collected 2013-01 | reverse complement strand
AGGCCTCGTTGGCGACCGTGCGGCGCTTGATGAGGCGGGACACCTTCAGATATTTATCGAGTCTCATAGTTTTCGCCCTTTCTGCCGGGTCTCCGGCGCTGTTATCATACCGCGAAAGACGCGGCAATGTCAACTTTCCTGAAAAAAGGGTTTCCATTTGCCCGGTACAGTGATAAAATAATGCAGATGCTTTTTGTAAAAAGGAGGAGAGGCCATGCAGGCACTGCAGGAGCTGCTGGCAAACCGCGTGCTCATCAGCGGGCTCGTCGGCTGGGGCGCGGCACAGGTACTCAAGACGATCATCTACGCGCTCATGCACCATACGCTGGACTTGACGCGCATCTTCGGCGACGGCGGCATGCCGAGCGGGCACTCGGCCACGGTCTGCGCCGTGGCGACCTCTGCGGGAATTTTATACGGACTAAGTTCGTTCCCGTTCGCCATCAGCGTGATTGTGGCGATTATCGTCATGCACGACGCGATGGGCGTCCGGCTCGAAACAGGCAAACAGGCGAAGCTCCTGAACGAGTTCATTGACCTGTTCGCCAAGCTCGAGCAGCCGCTGTCCGACCAGGAAAAGCTCAAGGAGCTCGTCGGCCACACGCCGCTGCAGGTCTGCATGGGCGCTCTGCTCGGCATTCTGACGGGCGTTCTGTGCAATCTCGGCGCGTAAGCCTCCCCCTGAAAGGGGAGGTGTAGGGGCGGACGACCCTGTCCGCCCGCAGAATGCAGCATTTTTACGGAAATCTGCGGCAAATTCGCAACATTTATTAGGCCGATAGAGTCGTCGGCCCCTACGCGGCCGCTTCCGCCAGCATTTCATCCTGTAAATTATAATTTCAAACCGGAAAGGAGTACCTACATGGCACAACTCGGACTCGGTACGCGTTGCGTACAGGCGGGCTACAGCCCGAAAAACGGAGAACCCCGTCAGATCCCCATCATCCAGAGCACCACGTTCAAATATGAGAGCAGCGCCGAAATGGGCAGACTCTTCGATCTGGAGGCCAGCGGCTATTTCTATTCCCGTCTGCAGAACCCGACGAACGACGCCGTTGCGGCGCGCATTGCCGCGCTTGAGGGCGGCACGGCCGCCATGCTGACGGCCTCCGGACAGGCGGCGATCTTCTTCGCGGTATTCAATATCGTCGGCGCGGGCGACCATCTGGTCAGCTCGTCGAGCATTTACGGCGGCAGCTTCAATCTCTTTGCCGTTACCATGAAGCGCATGGGCGTCGAGGTCACGTTCGTCGACCCCGACTGCTCCCCGGAGGAGCTGGACGCCGCTTTCCGGCCCAACACGAAGGCCATGTACGGCGAGACGGTCGCAAACCCGGCGCTGACCGTTCTGGATATCGAAAAATTCGCCGCTGCCGCGCACCGGCACGGCGTGCCCCTGATCGTGGACAACACGTTTGCAACGCCCATCAACTGCCGTCCGTTCGAATGGGGCGCGGATATCGTCGTACACTCGACGACCAAGTATATGGACGGCCACGCGGGCGCCATCGGCGGCGCGATCGTCGATTCCGGGAACTTCGACTGGACGAGATACCCGGACAAATATCCCGGCCTGTGTACGCCCGACGAGAGCTATCACGGCGTAACGTATACCGAGCGCTTCGGCCTCGCAGGTGCGTATATCACGAAGGCGACCGTCCAGCTGATGCGCGATCTCGGCGCGATCCAGTCCCCGCAGAGCGCGTATTATCTGAATCTCGGTCTTGAGAGCCTGCACGTGCGCATGCAGCGGCACTGCGAAAACGCGCAGAAAGTCGCGGAATTTTTACAGCAGCATGAAAACGTCTCGTGGGTGCAGTACTGCGGCCTGCCGGGCGACAAATATTACGAGCTGGGGCAGAAATACCTGCCGCACGGCTCGTGCGGCGTCGTGAGCTTCGGCGTGAAGGGCGGACGGGCCGCGGCGGAAGCCGTCATGGGAAAGCTCAAGGTCGCGTCTATCGAGACGCATGTGGCCGACTCCCACACCTGCTGCCTGCATCCGGCGTCGACGACGCACCGGCAGATGAACGCCGAGGAGCTGCTGGCTGCGGGCGTCCGCGAGGATCTGATCCGCTACTCCTGCGGCTTGGAGGACGCGGAGGATCTGATCGCCGATCTCAATCAGGCGCTCCGATAACCAAAGCAGAAAGGAACTCACGCCATGCCCATTATGATCCCGAACGGTCTGCCGGCAGCGAAAACGCTGGCAGACGAGAATATCTTCGTCATGAACGAGACGCGGGCCGTCACGCAGGACATCCGCCCGCTGCAGATTCTTGTTCTGAACCTCATGCCCACCAAGATCGCCACGGAAACGCAGCTGTCGCGGCTGCTCGGCAACACGCCGCTGCAGGTGGAGCTGGAGCTCATCCACACGGACAGCCACGAGTCCAAAAACACGTCCCGCGAGCATCTGCTGAAATTCTATCAGACGTTCGAGGACGTGAAGGACCGCTGGTTCGACGGGCTGATCATCACCGGCGCACCCGTGGAGCAGATGCCGTTTGAGCAGGTCGAATACTGGCCGGAGCTGTGCCGCATCATGGAATGGAGCCGGACGCACGTGCACAGCACGTTCCACATCTGCTGGGGCGCGCAGGCGGGGCTTTATTATCACTACGGCATCGGGAAGACCGATTTGCCCGAAAAGCTCTTCGGCGTCTACCCGCACCGGGTCGAGCGGCGCTCGTCCATGCTCATGCGCGGGTTCGACGATGTGTTCATGGTGCCGCATTCGCGGCACACGAGCGTCCGGCGCGAGGACATTGAGCGCTGCGGCAAGCTGAAAATTCTCGCCTCGTCTGAGCAGGCCGGGGTCTACGCCATGGCGACCGAGGGCGGGCGGCAGATCTTCATCACCGGCCACTCGGAATACGACGCGCGGACGCTGGAAGCGGAATATCTGCGCGACAAAAACGCCGGGCTTCCCATCCACGTGCCGGAGAATTATTATCCCGGCGACGACGACACGAAGCCGCCCATGGTCACCTGGCGCAGCCACGCGAACCTCCTGTACCAGAACTGGCTCAACTATTTTGTCTACCAGACTACGCCGTATGACCTGTCCGATATCCGTCCGGTATAAAGCGGCTTGCCCGTTTTTGACGATTCTGTGCTCCGCGCCCTTTTGCATACAAAATGCCCCGAAGCTGCTGCTTCGGGGCATTTGTTCAGTCTGCGTAATCCTTCATTTCTTCGCGCCGTGCGCGGCAGGCGGCGAGCTTTTTGATACCTGCGCAGATCTCGTCGAGGAAGCCGACGACGACAAGCACGGTGCCGATCACGGCCATGACCGCGCCCGCGATCTTCAGGATGCTTTTAATGGATTTCATAGCGGTGCCCTCCTGTTTTTTCTTCAGTATAAGCCAGTTTTGCCGATTTTGCAAGAGGCTTTACACACGCACGATAAAATCGGCCTTTCTGGGCTTCGCGGGGGCGGGCTCCTGCGCGGCGTAGCCGAGGATACAGTGGCCGATCCCGGCGTAATTTCCGCTCACGCCCCATTTCTGCATCAGCGCCTTGCCCTCCGCGCTTTCGAACTCCTGCCGCGCCCTGTGGATCCAGCAGCTGCCGAGACCGAGACTGTGCGCGGCGGCCATCATGTTGCCGATGACCAGACTGCCGTCCTCGATCCAGGTGTTCACGTTTGTGTCCGCAAATACGACGCACACGACCGGCGCGCCGTAGAACGGGTGCGCGTCCGGATTTCCCAAAATCGCCGCGTTCATCCGTTCCAGCTGCGCGATATCATCCGGATTTTGCAGCACGACGATCTTCCCGGCCTGACGGCCCATGCCGCAGGCGGCGTAGGTCCCGGCCTCCAGAACGGCGTCCAGCTTTTCCTGTTCGACCGGCTGCGGAAGATACTTCTTGACGCTTCTGCGGGTCAGCAGGCAGTTCAATACTTCGTTCATGACAGTCCCTCCGTTTTATTTCTTTTCCTCGCTCTGTGGGGGCGTGGTGATGTGGACGTGGTTGTTGATATGGTCGATGCAGTAGCAGTAATAACCATTGCACTTCGAGCAGTAGCGGAATTCGAGGTTCGGATAGTCCGTATCCGTCCGGCCGCAGACCGTACACTTATGCCGGTAGGGCTTCTCGCCGGACTTCGAGCGGTAGGAGCCTGCCCAGTTGGGGTTCGGGCGGGCGTTTGTGGCGGTTGTACGGTAATTTTTCCGCTGCCGGTAGCGCAGGGCGTCGGGCAGGATGTTTTTGATGTCGCTGCCGAAGAAGAGGAAATAGTTCAAAAGCGGCACGACGGGCAGCAGCCAGTAGAACGAGAGGAACGAGGCCATCCGCAGATACGAGAAGACGTTCAGCGCCGTAAAACCGAGATAGACCCAGGCCATGTATTTCATCTTGATGGGAAGAATGAAAAACAGCAGCACCCTTGCCTCCGGCGCGATGGTCGCAACGGCCAGAAACAGACTGAGGTTCAGCGCTGCGGCATCTGCCCCGGAGCCGAGCAGCAGCGCGGCCAGATCGGTCAGCAGGAGTCCCGTGAGATAATACAGGTTGAAGCGGAACGAGCCCCAGTAGCTCTCCAGGATCTTGCCGAACTGATAATAGCAGAACAGCGACACGACGGACAGAAACAGATAGACACCGGCCGTGTCGTTCAGATACGTAAAGACATACGTAAACAGCCGCCAGACCTGCCCGCGCAGAATGGCGGAACGGCTGAAGCAGAGATAGCTGTAGACGATGTTGCTGGGGTCGACGCGCGAGAGCACATAGACCACCAGATTGCCGATGGCGATGACGAGCATGAGGTTCGGGATGCCCTTGCCCCGGTTTTTGAGGCAGAAGCGTTCAAACCGTCTGCGAAGATCCTTCATAGCGTTCACCCTCCTGATGTTGAGACTTTATCATACCGGCTCCGGGCGGAAAAATCTACCCTGTAAATGTAAACATTCTGTTCTGCATGGAGTATGGGCGGGTTTGACGCGGGGTAAACGGGGAAATCTGCCGAAAGAAAAACTTTTCTCTTGACTTTTCCGACGGGTTTTGTATAATCGAGGTACAACTGAACAGCCTTATCAAGAGTGGTGGAGGGAACGGCCCTGTGAAACCCGGCAACCTGCAAAACGCAAGGTGCCAAATCCGGCGAAGGAATCGAAAGATGAGGGAGAGAACCGTATATCGTTCTGCCCCTCGGGCAGGGCGCTTTTTTATGCCAGGAAAGGAATCAGATATGAACAACAGAAAAATTTTCACCTCGGAATCCGTCACGCAGGGCCATCCCGACAAGCTGTGCGGGCAGAAAAGGCTATCGAGGCACTTCAGGAGATTGCCGCCGCTACTTCAAAGGTTATTCGTGACGGTAAACTCATTACCGTTAAAAGCGAAGATGTGGTTATCGGTGATATAGTTGTTCTTGAGGCAGGCGACAGCGTTCCTGCGGATTGCCGTATCATAGAAAACGCATCGCTTAAAATAGAGGAGTCCGCACTGACCGGCGAGTCTGTCCCCGTAACAAAGACAGATAATGTAATAGACCCGCTTGGCTCCGATGATGTACCCCTCGGCGACAGAAAAAATATGTGCTATATGGGCTCTTCCGTTGCTTACGGCAGAGGTAAGGCTGTGGTTGTCGCAACGGGTATGGATACCGAAATGGGCAAGATTGCAGACGCTCTTACAAAGGCAAAGGATGATGAAACTCCGCTCCAACTTAAACTTAACCAGTTGTCGAAGATTTTGTCATTCATAGTTCTCGGAATATGTGTTTTCATCTTTGCTTTTGATGTTGTTCGTTCGCTGATTGTGGGCGATGCTCTCACACTTCCGTCGGTTCTCAGCTTCTTTATGGTTGCCGTATCGCTTGCCGTTGCCGCAATTCCCGAGGGACTTGCAGCAGTCGTTACCATTGTTCTTTCCATCGGCGTTACAAAGATGTCAAAGCGCAATGCCGTTATTCGTAAACTTACGGCGGTTGAAACTCTCGGCTGTACTCAGATTATCTGCTCCGATAAGACAGGTACTCTGACCCAAAATAAGATGACCGTTGTCGAACATAGGTCAACGGACGAAAAACTGCTTGCAACCGCTATGGCTCTTTGCTGTGACGCAGAACTTCAGCAGGACGGTACCGTTAAGGGCGAACCTACCGAGGCTGCTCTTGTTTCTTATGCGGATTCTCTCGGTCTTAAAAAGTATGAACTCGAGCATGATTTTAACAGAGTGGGCGAGGCTCCGTTTGATTCGGGACGAAAGATGATGTCCACCGTTCATAAAACTCCGAACGGCTTTGTTCAGTATACAAAGGGCGCTCCCGATGTCGTTCTTTCGCTTTGCACAAGTGCATATCTTAACGGCAAAATGGTTCCTATGACAGATGAAATCCGTCAGGCTGTTATCGATTCAAATAAAGAGATGGCAGATAAGGCACTGCGTGTTCTTTGCGCCGCTATGAGAACATATAAAACTCAGCCGTCAAATGATGCCGCAGAACTTGAGCAAGACCTTTGTTATGTCGGTTTGGTGGGTATGATTGACCCGGTAAGACCCGAAGTTATCGATGCCATTAAGGAGTGCAAGAACGCAGGTATCCGCCCAATTATGATTACTGGCGACCATAAGGATACGGCGGTCGCAATAGCAAAGCAACTCGGCATTATCGATGAAAATCATAAAGCTATAACAGGTGCAGAACTAAACAATATGAGCGATGAGGAACTTGATGAAAGAATAGAGGAATTCTCCGTTTACGCACGAGTTCAGCCCGAACATAAGGTTCGTATCGTTCAGGCATGGAAACTAAAGGGCAAAATCACCGCCATGACGGGCGACGGAGTAAATGACGCTCCGTCAATTAAAAATGCCGATATCGGTGTAGGTATGGGTATCACCGGTACCGATGTAACAAAAAATGTTGCCGATATGGTGCTTGCCGACGATAACTTTGCCACTATCGTTTCAGCAGTGGATGAGGGCAGAAGAATTTATGATAATATTCGTAATTCCATTCAGTTTCTGCTTTCCTCGAATTTGTCCGAAGTGCTCTCGATTTTCTTTGCAACGATGCTCGGCTTTACATTGTTTGAGCCTGTTCATCTTCTTTGGATTAACCTCATTACGGACTGTTTCCCGGCTCTTGCTCTCGGTCTTGAAAAGGGCGACCCCGATATTATGAAACGTAAGCCTCGTGACTCAAAAGAGGGCATTTTTGCAGGCGGTATGGGTTTTGACTGTGCATACCAGGGAATAATGGTAACGGTTCTTACACTCGTTGCATATATTCTCGGTATCATTATGGCAAACGGTTCGCCTATGAGCCTTAGGGAAGTTTTTGCCGTTAACGATTTAACAGCACCGCTTCTTCACCAAAACGGTATGACAATGGCATTCCTTACACTTTCTATGGCGGAGATTTTCCATTCGTTCAATATGCGTTCACGCAGACAGTCAATAGCCAAAATGGGCAGTATGAATTGGTATCTGCTCGGTGCTATGGTGCTCTCGCTTGTTCTTTCGACTGTGGTTATCTATGTTCCGTTCCTCTCCGAGGCTTTCGACTTTGCTCCGATTGACGCAAGAGAATACTTTACGGCACTCGTACTTGCATTCCTCGTTGTTCCAATCGTCGAAATCGTAAAACTGATTCAGAGAAAAACAAATAAATAATTTGCTAAATAAAAATCCCTTGTTCGTGATGAATAAGGGATTTTTTTAATCTGTTGTATTGTTATTATTTTGGTTATACTTACGCTCTGGCAACCATTTCGCCGTACTGCTCTTTTGATTTTTTGATGAATTGCTCTATTTGAGTTACGGACGGCATCGCATCGGAACAACTGTGAGAACTGATGAGTATGCTTGCCGAAGCAGAGCCGAATTCCAGACAGTCGATTATGTCCTTACCGCCGAGCAGACTGTAAAGAAACGCCGAGCCGTAACCGTCACCGCCGCCGAAGCCCTTTAGCATAACGGCAGGAAACGGCTTGATGGTGTAGTATTTGCCGTCGTTTGTATATGCTGTCGAGCCCTCTTTGCCGTGCTTGATTACACAGATTGAAGCGCCGAAACTTTGCCAATATTCAGCCGACGCCTTGTCGCTTTCCTTAACTCCGACAATTCCCTCGGTTAAATCAAATTCTTCTCTTGAACCCATAATGACATCTGCATTTTGAGCAACAAGACTGTAATAAACGGCAATCTCATCTTTGCTTTTCCAGGTGTAGGCTCTGTAATCTACGTCAAAAATGATTCTTGTGTTGTTCTTCTTTGCAAGCATCATAGCTTTAAGACAAGCCTCTCTCGACGGACTCTTTGCAAGAGCGGTGCCGCTGATGATGATTGCCTTGGCAGATGCAATGTATTTTTCGTCAATATCCTCCGGCGTCATACAAAAATCAGCAACGTTGTCTCTATACATTAAAATTGAGGATTCTTCTTTTGAAAGTATTTCCGTAAAGGTAAGACCGATTTTTTCTCCGTTTTTCGCCCTTGTGATTTTTGATGTGTCGATGCCTTCTTTTTCAAAGTAATCAACTACAAAATCGCCGAAACGGTCGTCGCTTACGCATCCGCAAAAGCCGACCTTGCAACCGAGCCTTGCAAGACCCACCGCAATGTTTGCAGGCGAGCCGCCCACGTATTTGTTAAAATTAGCGGACTCGGAAAGCGGACGGTACATATCCGTAGGATTAAAGTCAATCGCAATTCTGCCTATCGGTATGAAATCAAGCGGTTTTGACATATCGAATGTAACATAATTTTGCATAATATTTACCCCTTTATATGCTTTTATGCTTTTGTTAACTTTTTTATGTGGAGTTGCCCGTAAGCCGAGTTCTGTCGTGGACGATTATCTATCTCGACAGGCCGTTACCGACCTGCTCAAGCCACCCTTCGAAGTTATGTGGCGAGCAACCAGCCCTTCAGTCGGTGTTGCAGCGAATAGGGTTTACATGGCAGGGAATGTTACCACTCCCTCGGTGAGCTCTTACCTCGCCTTTCCATCCTTACCGTAAAGATACGGCGGTTTATTTCTGTTGCACTTTCCCTAAGGTCACCCTCGGCGGCCGTTAGCCGTTATCCTGCTCTGTGCTGCTCGGACTTTCCTCACAATAAATTGCGCAATCGTCCGGACAACTCCGATTAATATAATAAAATATTTGTGCCGCACTTGTCAACAATTATTAAAAAAAGTTGAAAATATTTTGATTATGTTGTAAACTGTGCAAAGAAACTGTATAATTAAAATGTTAACTTGAATTTTGCATTGAGGTGATTGTGTGCCCAGATTTGATAACGAGGGCTTTAACCCCAAAAAGAGAATAGATAATGACTCCCGTGACCGAAGCGTTCCCGAGGACGAGAATTATTACGGCAAGGTGAATTATAATTTTGACAACAGTGTGGTGGATAATCAGGACGATGATAATTATTCCTATCCGTCTTACCCAAACAAAAGTCAAAACGGAATCCAAAATAAAGACTCTTATTTTAATTCTTTTGAGGCAGGTCGAACTGAAAGAAACACTCAAAATAGGCAAATTCATTCCGATAAACCGAAAAATAAGCGTTCATCGGATAAAAAGCCGCACGCCAAAAATAAGGGTAAACAAATAGGACTCGGTATTCTTGCGATTGTTCTGGCTGTACTTGTCGCTCTTTTCGGCACTGTCTTTTCTGCTATGGGAAAGATTACGCACGATGATAAAAGAAAAAATGAGTATGTCTCCTCGTCGGAGTTAAAGCACAGTTCAAAAGTGAAGAACATTCTTCTTCTCGGCGTAGATGCCCGTGACCCCGATGACGATACAAAGAGTCGTTCCGATTCTATGATGCTCATATCCATAGACAGCGAGCATAAGTGTATTAAGATGACATCGTTTTTGCGTGACACTTGGGTTTACATACCGTCTGCCGACTCAAAGCAGAGACTTAATGCCGCTTGCAGTTATGACGGTTATAACGGCGTTGTTGACACCATAGAATATAATTTCGGTGTTGATATAGACGGCTATGTCGTTGCCGATTTCGAGATGTTTAAGGTTTTGGTTGACGCTGTTGGCGGCGTTGAGGTGGATGTCACCAAAGCGGAGGCGGACGAGGTTACAAACCACGAATATCGCTATGGCGGAGTTAAACTCGACGAGGGTAAATACAAACTCAGCGGAGAGCAGGCTCTTGCTTACTGTCGTATTCGTAAGATAGATACCGACTTCCAAAGAGCGTACCGCCAGCGAACGGTAATGCAGGCTGTTATGAAAAGCATTAAGTCCGCAAATCCGTTAAAACTTGCTTCTATGGCAACTAAGTGTGCGCCTTATATCCAAACAAATCTTTCAAATTCATACATTATGTCAGCCGCAGTTTCTGCTCTGTCGTGTATGGACACAATGGTAGAGAGCCGTGTGCCTTTTGACGGTACATGGAAATACGAAAC
>OQWM01003531.1_pt1 | contig 10407 bp, 7 predicted proteins | sample 1691531 | NCBI WGS metagenome assembly OQWM01 (sample SAMN03418257, study PRJEB22391) | human gut metagenome | biome: human-gut; feature: organic feature; material: feces | host: Homo sapiens | place: Tanzania | collected 2013-01 | reverse complement strand
TCGGATACTTCTTGGAAGCATCGAAATGAGGTGGCAGATAGTAACGGCAGCAAAGCGTGTCGCCACGAGAGTTCACGAAATTCCATGCCTTACACTCGCCCAACTCGATGTTCTTCAACAAACGGGCACTGAGGTCATCAACAAGCTGAGACTTCTGTGCCTTCAGATTCATCTTGTAGAGTCGGTCGGCATTGGATGCGCTCTGTCCGGAGAACGCCATTTCCGTAGCAGATGATGCAACAGAGAAGCTCTTGATGTTCTCCTCCGGAGTCTTGAGCAATGTAAACTTGCCTGATTTCGGATTGAGCTGGAAGAGATGCATGCAGTCCTTATCTTCTGCCGTGAAGTAGATGTTGCCATCCGCCTTACTCCAATCAATGCTCTGCACGTTAGGATTGAAATTCTTGGTCAGCGGACGAACCTTCTTATCAGCCAGGTTCATCAGGTAGAGCTGGGTGTCGATCATACTAGGCGTCTGTCCCTCCTCTACATTCTTTCCGATGCCATTGAAAGCCTCTGGCGAACCTGTAACGAGAATGCTCTTGCCATCAGGCGAGAACTGGGCGCCATTCAGAAACTCCCCCTTCTCTATCAAAGTCTCCACACTCATATCATTGAGATTGAGACGATAGTAGGAATTAAGAGTGGTTGGACGCTTGGTAAGGCGTTCCTCGCTCTTGCCGATGAGCAGATAGCGGGAATCTGCAGAAATATCGCTGAGATAGACGTTGTGATAGCCGAAAGTGAGCGGCTGGAGAACACCCGACGCCAAATCAAACTTGGCAAGATAGCTACGGCTTCGCCATCCTGGTTGACGGTCATCAGGCTCCTTCACATCATACACCTGCGCATCTTTCTTTCTGCCCTCGGTATAAAGAGTGTAGATAAGCGTCTTCTCATCGGGAGTAAACTGGAACCATCCGTCTGGAATATTGGCAGCCAACACTTCGCGCTCCATATTGAGCGGATTGATGGTGATGAGCTGCAGCTCGCCATCTGCCTTGCCTTCGCCGGCAATAGAGCTGTCGCTCGCCTTCTGGGTAAAGTACATCTTGTTGGTACGAGGCATCCATCTTACGCTCTCTTCGAAAGAAGCTACCACCTTGTTGGTCTGACTGTTTCGCAATTCGTTGATGCTATGATTCTTGCCCTGTCTATCTACCCAAGTCTTGCGCACAATCATAAACTTGCCGTTCGGCGACATCTGAACACTTGCATAGTTAGGCATGCAGATCACATCGTATATATTGAATGCGCGCTTGGTGCTGGCAGCAGATTCTCCTACGCTGAGCTGCTTGCCATCGGCTGCGGTAATGCTGATCTTGAAATCCTTGTCAGATGACTCAGTGAGGTACTTAATCACCACTGTATGACTAGATGGCATTAAGGTAGTTTCTGCCTTGTCGCCATTCACGGTCACCTGCTCTCCATCAACGAAGAGGCGATATTGCTTCAAGCCCTTCACCTCGATGGTAGCCTTGGTACGGCTGGTATTTGATACGGTGAAAGAAGCCAGGTGAATTGCATTCTGCTTGCTATCCGCCAAAAGCTGGGATGCAGCCACCTCTTTTCCATTATTCAATAAAGTAAACGAAAGTGGAGAGTCGAGCACACTCTCCATCGAAAATTTCTCACCCTTCACATTCACGCTATCCGCCATCCAAGGGGTAGCCACAGGATAAGGGCCGGCATGCTTCAGCTTCTGCACTTCGATGGTCTCGGCATTCGCAGAAAGCGACAAGCCGAGCGAAGCACAGAGAACAGCACTAAAAGTAAGAGCCTTAAGGCTCATGGTTGTTGTTTTCATCATGATTTTATGTATATCTTTTATCTGTTCGATTCAATTTTTTCCTCTTTCAAAAAGCATTATAGTTTGATGGCAAATTCGATGCCTGTAGGAGCAACCGAGAGACTGAGGTTATCGTTCACCCCATTCTTCATTTCCAACTCCCCATCCATTTCCTTTGCTTTCTTCTTTTTCTTTCCCAGAAGCCAGTCACCCAGCAGATAGCCAGCCTCAGCAGAAGCTACACCAATGGCGGCACCTGCCATTACATCACCCCAGTGATGGCGATTTCGTCTTACTCTATCCACCGCCACGGTAGTAGCCACAGCATAACCTGCTACACCAATCCAAGGCGAAGCCTTACGGTATTCATGCATCAGGACCGTGGCTCCAGAAAAGGCGACAGAGGTATGCCCCGAAGGAAACGAATGATTGTCCGTTCCATCTGGACGTTTCTCATGGATAGTATGCTTCAGTGAATATGTCACGGCAGCATTCACACCAAAAGCCAGTACCTGGGCACCGATTCTTCGCTGCCAAGTACTTTCAGCCTCCACTCCACACGCCTTCAATCCAAAGACGGCAATGGTAGGAACAAAGCGAAGAACATCATCAATGCCATCGCCATGATAACGCTTGTCCTGGGAGTAAACTGGAAGTACCATCAGCATACTCAAAGCTATTATAATCAACTTTTTTTTCTTCATGCGTACAAAGGTACTGCAAAAAATAGAATTTCCTGCTACTTCATCCCCAGAAAAGAAAGAAAACCTACCAATATTATATCTTTTTAAACAAAATATCTAACATTTATATAGGAAAACTAGAGTTTTTTTTGTAATTTTGCAGTCAAAATAGATAGAAGCGAGAAACAACCCAAAAGATTGTTCAATACACACTTCGATTGCTTGATGCAAGAAATTAATAAATACACATTATTATATATATAGGATAAAATGAAGAAACAGACCCAAGCCATTCATTTGGAATATGAGCGCCGCGATGCCTACGATTCGCTGAGCGTACCAGTATATAACACCCTCGCCTACGAGTTTGACAATGCTGCCATCATGTCGGAGGCATTTACAGACAAAATCAAGGCTCCTGATTACTCGCGAGTAGAAAACCCTACGGTTACCAATCTGGAGCGACGTGTGGCTGCATTGACTGATGCCGCTCACGCCACTGCGTTCAACTCAGGCATGGCTGCCATCAGCAATACCCTCATGTCGCTGGCGGCACAAGGCAAGAACATCGTCACCTCGAAACATCTCTTCGGCAATACCTATGCGCTGCTCGTGGCTACCCTGCGCCGTTTTGGCGTAAAGGTCCGCCTACACGATTTAACCAATATCGAGGCTGTGCGTGAGGCTATCGACGACGACACCTGTTGCGTATTCCTTGAAATTCTGACCAACCCACAGTTGGAGGTTGCCGATTTGAAGGCTATTTCAGAAGTGGCTCACGAGAAGAATGTGCCTTTGGTGGTAGATTCTACCGTGATTCCTTTCACCCAATTTTCAGCAAAGAGCTTGGGTGTGGATATCGAGGTAGTTTCCAGTTCCAAGTATGTAAGCGGTGGTGCAACCTCGCTCGGCGGTCTGGTCATCGACTACGGAACCCCTTACAATGGCGACTTCGCCAAACGTCTCTACGGTGAGATGCTCTTCAACTTCGGTGCCTACATGACACCACAGGTAGCCTATATGCAGACCATCGGACTCGAAACGCTCGATGCCCGCTATCGTGTACAGAGCAGCAACGCCCTGGAACTCGCCAAGAAGTTGCGCACTCTGCCACAAATTCAATATGTGAACTATGTTGGTTTGGAAGACAACCCTTATCACGAGTTGGCACAGCGCCAGTTTGGCAAAACAGCAGGAGCCATGATCTGCATCGACTTGGAAAGCAAGGAGGCATGTTTCAACTTCCTCAACAATCTGAAGCTCATCCATCGTGCCACCAACCTCTTCGACAACCGTTCGCTTGCCATCCACCCGGCAAGCACCATCTTCGGTGCATTCTCTGAGAACATGCGTAGATCAATGGATGTTAAGGACACGACCATCCGACTGAGCGTAGGTCTGGAAGATGTAGACGACCTCTTCGAAGACATCAAGCAGGCGGTTGAAAGTTGATAGTTTATAGTTGAAAGTTGATAGTCTTCTTTTAGTTGATAGTTAATAGTTTACAGTTAACAGGTCAGAGAAAAAGGCTAATCATAAAGTTCAATGTTCAAAGTTCAAAGTAAAAACATGTACGATTTCGATAAGATAATAGACCGTTCGGGCAGCGACGACCTCAAACATGGTGCCCTGCTGCCTCGCTGGGGACGCGACGACCTGCTGCCACTTTGGGTAGCCGATATGGATTTCGAGACCCCATCATTCATCACAGATGCCCTCAAGGCACGATTGGAACATTCGCTCTTCGGCTACACCATGGAGCCAGCCGATTATCTGCCTAGCATCATCGACTGGGTGCATGACCACCACCAGTGGGATGTGAAGCGAGAGTGGATCCGCTTCATTCCAGGTATAGTAAAAGGTATCGGACTCGTGGTGAATGTCTTCACCCGTCCTGATGAGAAAGTCATCATCCAGCCACCCGTTTACCACCCATTCCGCCTCACTCCAGAGGGCAACGGCAGAGAGGTGGTCTTCAATCCGCTGAAGATGAAGGAGGATGGATATTACGAAATGGATTTCGAAAACCTGGAGAAAATCTATGATGAGAAGTGCAAGATACTGATTCTCTGCAATCCTCATAATCCGGGCGGTATTACCTGGAGCAAGGAAACCCTGCAGCGACTTGCCGACTTCTGCTACGAACATCATCTGCTCGTTATCAGCGATGAGATTCATGCAGACATGGCTCTGTTCGGACACAAGCACATCCCATTTGCTTCGGTTTCCGACAAGGCGCGCAACATCAGCATCACCTTCCAGGCTCCTTCCAAGACCTTCAACATTGCTGGAATCGTAAGCAGTTACGCCATCGTTCCAAACGAAGAAATCCGCAGGAAATTCTATCCTTGGCTGAGTGCCAACGAACTGGATGAGCCAACCCTCTTCGCTCCTATCGCCACCATCGCTGCTTTCCGCAAGGGTGAGGAATGGAGAAAGAAGATGCTTGCCTACATAGAAGACAACATCCGATTCGTAGAGGATTACTGCCGCGAGCACATTCCGGGCATTCGTCCGTTGCGCCCACAGGCTTCCTTCCTAGTCTGGCTCAACTGCCGAGACCTGCATCTCTCCCACGATGCGCTTCTCGATTTATTCATCGACAAAGCGCATCTGGCACTGAATGATGGTGAAATGTTCGGTCCTGGCGGCGAAGGCTTCATGCGACTGAACGTTGCAACTCCTAGAAGCATTCTCAAGCAGGCTTTGCAGCAGCTGGAAAAGGCTGTAGCACAGCTCTAGAAAAGATATAATGATTTAATGGAGGAAGACCTTTATTCCTCCATTAAATCACGTATCAATTCGATTTCTTCGATTTTCTGGCTTTTCTACCAGAACCATAACCGGCACTTGAAGACGCACCTTCGCCCATTTCATCCAGCAGCATGAACTGCGCCTTCTTCTTCAGATAATCAGTCACCGTAAACACAGCGCTGCGCTCGTATTTCAAAAGACGTTCCTTCAACTTCACATCCTCAGAAAAGACAGAGAAGCGGTCCTGGAACTGTTTCTTTGCTACCTTATTATCCGTATCTAGATTCGACTTTCGGATCAAATCGCTCAGAATACCTATCTTATCAAAGAAATACTCAGCACCCTTGTGAATACGCTCCTGCAGTTCTGCCTGAAGGATATCAGGATTCTGGGAAAGCATGCGGGTATATTGCAGACGGAACTTATCAGAAACACCTATCAGACTCTTCAGCACCACCTGCAACTTCTGATACTCGCTCACCACACGAGGATATTTGCTGTTGAAATATTCTACCAGGCAGCGCATCAGATGCTCGTAACTGCCACTAATAGCATAGAAATCAAAGAGTTCGCCGATGCAGTGAAGCACGTATTGCTGCTCCAGATAACTGATCTGCTCCTGGGTAGGCGCAGCAAGCTGACTGTTGAAAGCATCCACCGTCTGACTGCTGATGATGGCTCCACGAGACAGAGGCTGACTGAGCACCATTCCCTCCAAGGTCTTGCAGCGGCTCAAAGCCACGTAGGTCTGACCATGGGTAAAGGAATGGGAAGCATCGATGATGGCGTGTTCGAAGGTAAGACCCTGACTCTTGTGGATGGTAATCGCCCAAGCCAGGCGCAAAGGATACTGTCGGAACTTTCCCTCTACCGTCTCCTCAATCTCCTTGGTCTCCTCATTGATCGTATATTTCGCATTCACCCACTCCATCTTCTCCAGCTCAAACTTCTCATCAGAATCCTTGCTGCGCACAATGATTTTATCTCCTTCCTCATCTGCTTTCACACCGATCACCTCACCAATCATACCATTATAGAAGCGGTGCTGCGGGTCGTTCTTGATAAACATCACCTGTGCTCCAGGCTTCAGGGTGAGGACGAAATCTGCCGGATAAGATGATTCCGGAAAATTATCCTCCACCTCTGCCGTATAGGAAAATGCCCTGGATGGCAAGGCGGCAAGCTGCTGCTCATTGATCTGCTGGGCTGGCGCATTATGAGTGGTCAGGCGGATGAAGTTACTGTTCTTCGGCGGTTCGAAATTGGGGATAAAGCGCTGGTTCAATGCCTGCAAGGTAGCATCCGAAGCCCGGTTCTCCCTGATCTGGTTGAGCAGGGAGATAAACTGCTCGTCCTGCTGGCGGTAAACCTTCTTGAGCTCTACGGTAAGATAGCCCACCTGCTTCAGCGCATTGCTGCTGAAGAAGAAAGGAGTATCGTAATGCTCTTTCAGAAGCTGTTCCTCCTGCGCCGTAACCACAGGAGCCAACTGCTGCAGATCGCCTATCATCAGGAGCTGCACACCGCCGAAAGGCAGGTCGTGGCGTTTGCGGTACTGGCGAAGCACCGAGTCGATAGCGTCGAGCAAATCGCTGCGCACCATACTGATTTCATCGATGACCAGCAGGTCGATGCTTCGGATGATGTTTCGCTTGAGTTTGCTGAACTGATAGCGTTTCTGTTCGCCACTTCCAAAGGTTGTACCCGGAATGTATGGCGAAAAAGGAAGCTGGAAGAACGAATGAATGGTCATTCCTCTGGCGTTGATGGCGGCAATACCTGTTGGGGCAAGCACAACCATTCGTTTAGGCGACTTCTCCTTGAGCTGTTTCAAGAAGGTTGTTTTACCTGTGCCTGCCTTGCCCGTAAGGAAGAGGTTAGCGCTGGTCTTTTCTATGATGTTCCATGCCAGGATGGATTCTTCGTTCATTTCCATTAGCTTCGTTTTTAGATTTCTTCCACGATCTCGTTCATTTCCTTGCGCTTCTTCTCGGCATGAGGACAATCCTCGGCAATATGACCGAGAGGGATGATCACTACTGCCTCGAAACCTTCGCGAGGGAAAAACTGCTGCATCTTGTCTGTATCATAATTGCAGACCCAGCAGGTGCCCAGTCCTCTTTCTGTGGCAGCCAGACAGAGGTGCTCGGCAGCTATTGCCACGTCAATATCTCCATGAGGCTTCTCATCGTATCTGCGAACCCAGTTCTCATTCACGTTCTTCATTCCCACAATATACATTGGGGCTGTCTTGAACCACTCACGGTCGTAGCACTCCTGGAGTTTCTCCTTAGCCTCATCCGAGCGGACGATGAGCCAATGCCAAGGCTGTCTGTTCACTGCCGATGGAGCCAGTCGCACACACTCCATGATGTAATCCACATCCTCCTGACTTACTGCCTCGGAGGTAAACTTGCGAGCCGAGAAACGCTCCTGGCTCAATGCCAACATATTTTTCATACCATTTCGTTTTAAACTTTTTAATTCTTCTATAAACACATTCTATTTTTCAGAAATCGAAAGCATTCACCTTTTTAAAAGGCAAAATTACAAAAAATCCACGAAAAGCCCAAGCCTTTTGGAGATTTTCTTTCTAATCATCCTACGATTTTCCTGAACTTATTTACCCTTAAGGGAAAATATATTTAGCCTTAAGGGAAAATATTTCGAACCTTAAGGGAAATTATCCTAGATAAAGACTAGCGTTTCGAATATTTTTTGTAATTTTGCAACACGAAAGGATTTGTAAGATAAGAAAATGATAGGATTGGCTGATTGCAATAACTTCTACTGTTCGTGCGAACGAGTGTTTCGCCCCGACCTGATAGGAAAGCCCGTGGTTGTTTTGAGCAACAACGACGGGTGCGTCATTGCACGCTCAGAAGAAGCCAAGACTTTGGGGTATAAGATGGGCGACCCCTTCTATCAGGTAAAGGAAAAACTGGAGGCTGAAGGCGTGGCCATCTTCTCCAGCAACTATACACTCTATGGATCGCTTTCCAACAGGGTGATGTCGATGCTGTCGCACTACTCGCCCCGCATCGACCAATACTCCATCGATGAAAGTTTCTTCGAAGTAGATCATTCCATGGCAGAACGTTTCTTCAAGGAATATCCGAAGGAAAACGTTACTTCTACTACATCAGATCCTTTGCTCCACCAATATGGTGCCAGGATTTCTGCCGATGTGCTCCGATCCGTGGGAATCCCTATCTCCATCGGCATCGCAGAAACGAAAACCCTGGCAAAAATCGGATCCAAATTCGCCAAGAAATACAAGGGTTACCAGGGCTGCTGCCTCATTGATACCGATGAACGGAGACACAAAGCCTTGTCGCTGTTCCCTATAGAAGATGTATGGGGAATCGGACGACAGATTGCCAGAAAGCTTGACTATATGGGCATCCGAACCGCCGCCCAATTTGCCGACAAAAAAGAAAGTTGGGTGCGCAGCCATTTCAACATCACCACGGTGAGAACGTGGAAGGAACTGAATGGCGAAAGCTGCATCAGCATCGAGGAACTGCCGCAGAAGAAGAGTATCTGCACCAGCCGGAGCTTTGCCGGTGAAGGCATCAGCGATAAGGATGTGGTAGAAGAAGCCGTGGCTAATTTCGCCGTGCGCTGCACCGAAAAACTTCGACGCCAAGGCAGCGTGTGTCAGGGAATCACGGTGTTTGCCTGGACTTCAAGATTCAACGAAAACGTGCCGGAATACACCATCCACGATTCCCTCACCCTGCCCATCGCCACCAATGCTCAGGAAGAGATAGTAGGTGCCGCTCTCAGTATTCTCCGCGCCAAATACCCGAAACCGCTGGCAGACAGCAGACCTGATCGCCCCGGCATGTCGTTTCACTTCAAGAAAGCTGGCGTTATCCTGTGGCAGATTTCACCAGACCATCCCCGTCAGCAAGACCTCTTCGATCCTATCGACCGAAGCAAGCAAAAAGCACTAATGGAAGCCATCGATGCCATCAACCGAAAGAACGGACACGGCACCATCCGTCAAGCCGTACAGGGAACCTGTTGCCGATTCGACTTGAAACGGGAATATATGTCGAAGCGGTTTACCACGGATATTCATGAGATTCTGAAAGTGAAAACCCAATGAGATGCAGAATGAGCCTCTTTCTAAAAATGGGCTCCATAAACTAAGAAAAGAAATAAGAAAACAAGATGAATAAGAATAACGATAACAAGATAAGACTGACATTTCATCCTGCGGAATTCGGAGCCAAGATGCCGATTCCGCTGGCTGAGCAAAGCGTAAAAGCCGGCTTCCCTTCGCCGGCACAAGACTATATGGAGGGAGAGATAGACCTCAACGATATTCTGGTTCGCCATCGTGAGGCCACCTTCTATGTGCGCGTTTCAGGCGACAGCATGCAGGATGCAGGCATTCTCGACGGCGACTTAGCCATTGTAGATAGGCAGATTGAACCCTCCAACGGCAACTTCGTCATCGCCTTCGTGGATGGCGAATTCACCATCAAGCAATTCAAGATGGATGAGAGCGGTGCCTTCGGCTGGCTCATCCCATGGAACAAAAACTTCTCCCCTATCCGAGTAGATGAAACCAACCGCTTCATGATCTGGGGCGTGGTTACCTATGTGATTCATCAGATTGCAGAATAATTCATCTGATTGCGGAATGATTCATTTGATTGCGGAATAACTCTTAAAAATAAAAAACTCGGGATGCTTCGAAAAAGGAAACATCCCGAGTTTTTGATATCCTTCTTAATTTATGTCTTACTAATGTCTTTTATGCCTCCTGCTTCTTATACCCCACAAGTCCGTACCAGAGGATGACGAACTCGCAGAAGAGAGGAACGAGCCAGGTGAACTGCCATGAACCGATATAATCGGCAAGCAATCCCTGAAGCACAGGGAAGACGGCACCACCGAAAACTCCCATCATAAACACACCCGAAGCCTTGGAAGTATATTCCTTCAAGCCATCCACTGCCAAGGTGAAGATGCAACTCCACATCACACTATGGAACAATCCCACAGCAGCCATCAACCAGAGATTTTCGGTAAGCATGGAAATGGCCATCAATACGATTGCCGCCACGCTAACGGCGATGAGCATAGGGCGAGGTGCCACGTTCTTCAAACCAGCAGAAACCATTCTACCTATCATGAATCCTCCCCAATAGAGTGTGGCAAGAAGGG
>OQWM01003529.1_pt1 | contig 10409 bp, 7 predicted proteins | sample 1691531 | NCBI WGS metagenome assembly OQWM01 (sample SAMN03418257, study PRJEB22391) | human gut metagenome | biome: human-gut; feature: organic feature; material: feces | host: Homo sapiens | place: Tanzania | collected 2013-01 | reverse complement strand
GAAGGGAGCGATGGAGACATCGGGAGAGGATGCGGAGTTTGACATCGAACAATGGCATCAACTGCTACGTGATAATCGGGGCGGAAAACTGACCCTTACTGTTGTCGCCAAGAAGGACGGACAGTGGAGACAATTCAAGCCTTTTGACATTTTCGTGGATAAGCAGAGGATGAAGGAGTGGGGCGTCACTTATCGCATGGTGGCTCCTGGCTATGAGCTCTATGGCATGCAGGGACTCTTCCAGCGTTGCCTCTCCAACTTTGATGAGTTTGCCATCTATCGTACCACCGAGGTGCCTGGCAGTTGTGTGAATTGTCATACCGCCAATGCCACCAATCCCGATGAGTTTACGCTGCATATCCGTGGCGAGAAGGGTGCTACCTTGATTCGCCATCAGGGCAAGGACGACTGGATGAAGTCGAAGAATCTGGAGGTGGGTGGTCCGATGGTGTTCCCTTGTTGGCATCCATCGGGCAAGTTTATCGCCTTCAGCACCAATGATACGCAGCAGTATTTTCATTCTCAGGCTAAGAAGCGCATCGAGTATTTCGATATGAGCTCTGACATCTTCATCTACAATCCCGAGACGCATGAGGCGATGGTGGATGCTCGCTTTGCCACCAAGGAGTATCTGGAGAACTGCCCTGTGTTTTCGCCAGACGGTAAGTGGCTCTATTATATCACTGCGCCTTTCAGAGATCCGAAGCAGCATTTCCGTGAGAGCCGATATAGCCTCTGCCGTGTGGGCTTCGATGCCAAGACGGGCAAGCTGGGCGAAAAGGTGGATACGCTCATCAGTGCGGTGGCTTTGGGCAAGAGCATCACTTGGCCTCGTCCGTCATACGATGGCAGATATCTGATGTTTACCACGCTGGATTATGGCTACTTCTCTATCTGGCATCCGGAGGCTGACCTATGGCTGCTAGACTTGAAGACTGGCAAGGCTCATGCCCTGGACGCTGCCAACAGTGATGACTCTGACAGTTTCCACAACTGGAGCAAGAGTGGAGGATGGTATCTCTTTACCAGTAGGCGAGAGGACGGCCTGTATACTCGCATCTATCTGGCTAGCGTGGACAGGCAGGGCCATTCTACCAAGCCTTTCCTCCTGCCGCAACGCCGACCTAGGGAGGACAATCTGCGCCGCATGTATTCATATAATACGCCCGACTTCACGCTGCGCAAGGTGGAGATAGAGGATATGCCTGGGCATATCAACAACCCTAAACGTATGGAATGGCGGGTGGCTAAGTAATGCTATATATAATAAGGTATAAGGAAAATGAAAGATACGAAGAATAATGATAGAAGCCGATGGATGGTGGCGGCTGGCTTCATGGCTGCCCTGTACATCTTCTGGCGATATGCCTATCCCTGCGCATTGGCTTATCATGAGCAGATGCAGCTCTTCTTATGGAATGGGGATTATCTGATGGATAGACTGGCAGAACCAGGTGGCGTGGCTCGCTATCTGGCTGAGATGCTGGTGCAGTGCTATAACAATCTGCCGCTGGGCGCCTTGCTCCTGGCGCTACTCATGGGCGGCTTGCAACGGATTACCTGGCTCTTGATGAGAAGGATGGGCTGTAAGGACGGTATGAGATGTTGTCTCCTGTCGTTTCTGCCGCCTATTGTGATGTGGGCGGTCATGGGCGATAAGGATGTGATGACTACTGTGCCTATGGCTTTGCTGCTTACTGAGGCTATGTTGCTGCTGATGCCTAGTAACATCTTCTCGGCTTGGAGACCTGCCATTATTTATCTGCTGCTATTGCTCACTTTGGGCTATTGGCTAGTGGGACCGATGGCGATATGGGCAGCAATGTGCTTGGTGGCTTATGCCTTGTGCAGGCAGAAGGATAAGCTGAACTGGGCGATGGGCTTGGTGGCTGTGCTAGTGGTAGGCTTGTTTGTGCAGTTGGATAGTGCCAGGATGTTGCCTTATCCCAAGGCTCGTGTGTTTCGTGGCATCGACTATCTGCGCGAACCTACGGCGTTCTTCCCTCATGAGTGGTATGCCTCTGATGTGTATGAGCAGATGGAGTATAGTATGTTGGTGCGCCGACAGGATTGGCATGCCATCTTGGACAAGGCTGCTAAGAAGGCTCCGATGGCTACGGCGAGCGAGGCGGCTGTGAAGTTGGCGCAATGGAAGACGGGGGCATTGAGTGATGAGGGGATGCGCCAGTTTATGGCTTCGTATGGCAAGCTGGATCATCCCATCAATATCTGCATGAAGAGTGACCTCTTCTTCCATCTGGGCTTGGTGAATGCTTCTCGCCGATATGCCTTCGAGTTTAAGCAGCTCATCGCCAATGGCAATCAGAGTGGCAGAATGCTGAAGCGTCTTGCTGAGACCGAACTGGTGAGTGGCCATGAGCAGTTGGCGCGCAAGTATCTCTACATCTTGCATGATGCCACCTTCTATCGCCAGTGGGCGGAGGATGTGCTTCCTCTCACCCGCAGTGTCAAGCTTTTGGATGCCCATCCCCTCTATGGTCCGCTATCCCATAGCTTCCCAGAGAAGGATGTGATGTATTAGACTCATCTGTATAGATTTCCTCTTCAAATAGGTTTGATGGTGTATCATTTTCGTTATAATGTTGGCTATCAAACCTATTTGGTACTTCTCACAAAGTATTTGTTACACCACGCAAGGTCTTTTTCAGTCTTTTCTGTTACTTTTGCAAGCGGAAATGAGAATCATTTCTCGTTCCCGGAATGAACAATTATTATCAATAAACTTAAAATTAAAAGCGTATGAAAAAGATTTTTACTTTGATTGCTGCTGCCTTGATGGCAGTTAACGTGAGTGCAGCTAACAAGGTGCTGAAGATTACTGGCACCGCTGACAAGGATAATGCTTGGGACAGCCAGTGTTTTATCAACCTTAAGAATGTAGAGAAGGGCAAGGCTAATGTCGTGAAGTTTGATGTGTACACTACAGCTGGTACCGAATTCAAAATCGGAACAGAGGCTATTGACGAGACTCAGAAAGAGCATATGACGGAGTGGAATGCTTCTGCAGTGTTCAATTATACTGAGGAACTTACCTTGACTAATAAGAAGTCAGAGGCAGTAATAAACTTCCCTGGTAAGACCAAGGTTACTTGTCACTCCCACTGTACTGCAAAGCCAGGAATGGAGATAGATCATACAAAAGGTAATACCAAAAATTGTGATCCGGAAATTTTGGAGGATTATGAGTATGCAGCTACTGCACTCTTGCTGAATGTAGGAAAGATGCCTAAGGATGCAGTCATCTATATTGGTAGCATTAAGGTGTATGATGCGGATGGCAACCTCCTTTCAACAGAGAATTTTGATGATGCAACAGTTGGTGAGTATGATGCTGCTAAGACTATTCACTATCCAGGTTGGCAGAAAGCTGCTACATTTGAAATTGCAGAAGAGCCTACTACAGGCATTTCTAATATTGAGAGTGCAAATGTAGCTAAGGATGGCAAGAGTTTCAACTTGGCTGGCCAGCAGGTAGGCAAGGGATACAAGGGTATCGTGATTAAGAATGGTAAGAAAGTAGTTGTTAAGTAATTTTCCGACACTTATATACTAAATACTTATTTATATATCAGCAGGGACTGCCAAGTGGGGCAGCCCCTGCATTTCAATCTAAATAGAATACACTAGAATTTTTTAATCTAAAAACAATAATATTATCTTATGAAAAAAATCTCTCTTTGTGTAGCTATGGCTTTTGCCTTGCTTTCACAGGCTAATGCACAACAAACTCTCTACTTTGGTGGAGCACCAAACTGGAACAAAATCCAGATGAAAACTGCAGACGGTAAGGATGTTCCTTATGTAGCTGCAGGACAGTATGCAGCATGGGTCTTGTTGTCTGATGAGGCTAAGAAAATCTCAACAAGTGATTATAAGGGTGTAAAGTTGGAGTATGAGAATCATCAGGCAGGTGAGAAGAATGCACTGATGCTCGTCAATGTTATTCCTGAAGGCAAAACAGAATGGGGTGATCAGCAGCATACTCAGGTTCCCGAGGGCGACCACGAGGGCGACCAGGCTGTTACTGTTAACTTTGAAGATGTAGTCAAAGATAAAACTATCAAGGAACTTCGTTTGTGGGCTCCAGAGAAAGGTATTCAGATACTTTTGAAAAAGGTATGGTTGATTAAGAATGATAATACCTTAGAGGAACAGAATTTCTCTCTCTTGTGGGGGGGCTGGAATTGGTCCAAGCCGGCGCAGGCTGCACCTTGGTTGACTTTCCCTGTACAATATTGTGGACAGTTTGTTTGTGATTCTGAGGCAGGTAATTTGGTTACTTATTCAGCTCAGTCTAATGAGAGCCAAGAGTATAAGCTAGAGCTTGCAGAGGCGGCTACTAATCCAGTGGTAATTCTCCCTAATTATCTGTATACTGTTCAGAATGAGGGCAAGACTGAGACGAAAGAAGGTACGTTTAGTTATTCTCTTGGTGTGCCAAAGGGCGCAACAGAGTATACTTTCACTTTGGACAGAAAGACTGTTGAGGATTGGGCTAAGGCTTGTAAAGTAGAGAATTACGTGGTTGATAGACTTATATTCCAAAACAATGAAAAAATAGAATCTCCATTCACAATGAAGATCAAGTCGCTGACTCGTACCAGCATTTTGAATATGCCATCTTCTGGATTCGCTACATTCTGTGCATCTTATCCTGTTAAGTTTAGTGACTTGGATTTAGAGGCTTACACGGTTAAGTTGAATGATGATAAGAAGACAATAGAGATTACAAAGTTTGATGGTGTCGTTCCTGCTGGTAAGGTAGTTCTTGTAAAGGGTACAGGCAATAAGTCTTATAGATTGACAGGAAGTGATTCTGCTGGTGAGGCGTTTGATACTGACTTGAAGGTATCTGATGGCACTGTTACTTCTACCGGTGACAAGAATATCTATGGCTTGGCAACCGTTAAAGGTCAGGATGGCTTCTATAAGGCTTCTGGTGAGCAAAAGATTCCTGCTAAGTGCGGTTATCTTGAGGTAGCTAAGACTTCTGGAGCAGCTTTCTTTAGCCTCGGCGACATCACTGGCAATACTACTGGCATTGCAGATGTAAAGGCTGAGGCCGTGAAGGCTGACGCACAGATGTATAACCTCGCTGGTCAGAAGGTAGGCAAGGGTTATAAGGGCATCGTTATCAAGAACGGTAAGAAGATGATCCTGAAGTAATCTTGAGCGGCAAAATAAATAAGAGAATAAAAAATAGATTAATCAAACCAGATATAAAAGATTATAAAATGAAGAAATATATAGCACCTACGATGGATGTTATGGAGATGGAAGCAGCTAACCTCTTGGCTGGTTCTAGTAATGCTGTAAATACAACATTGAGCGATGATACGCCAAATGATGTAACCTTCCACTCTCGTGAGTTCAGCATCTGGCCTAGCGACGAGGAATAATAACATAAATTTTTATACAATGAATAAATTATCAGTCATAGCTTCCCTTCTCTTGGCTGTGTCCACCCAAGCGGTGGCACAGACTTGGGAGGAGGTGAAGGTGGGTGCTACCACTCGCAAGACCCTGACTTATGTGCCAAAGAATGTGGAGGAGTCGCCAGCCTTGGTCATCTCCCTGCATGGTTTTAACCAGGACCCTAACTACCAGATGAAGCAGACGGCTTGGAACGACCTCGCCGACTCTGAGCACTTCATCGTAACTTATCCACAGGGTAATGGCAATGCTTGGGACATCTCTGGAAATGGCGACATCCAGTTTATCGAGCAAATCATGAGCGATATGGAGCTGAAACACAATGTGGACAAGAACCGCATCTATGTCTCAGGATTCTCCATGGGCGGCATGATGACGTATCACTGTATGGCTAAACTTGCCGACAAGGTGGCAGCCTTCGGTCCTGTGAGCGGTATCCCAGTGGACTATCGCAACCCTTCGTCCACTCGCAAGGTGCCTATCATGCATATCCATGGTACTGGCGACGACGTGGTGAAGTGGGGCGGCGACCCTACGCATCCTGCCGGCGGCTATGGCAGAATAGATGAATATGTGAAGAAGTGGGCTGCCTTTGATGGCTGCGATGTGGACAACCCTAAGGTGGTGCGCCCTTATCCTGCCAACAATACCGCTGCCAATGCCACCCGCACTATCTATACCAATGTGAATGATAATGTGGAGGTGAACCTCATCGCCATAGATGGCAAGGGACACTGGCATTCCAATGAGCCTAATGGTGTGCATAGCACCAAGGAACTCTGGGCTTTCTTCAAGCGATATAAGCTGAACCAGTCTACTGCTCCCGACCCAAACTTTCAGATTTATCTCTGCTTTGGACAGTCGAACATGGAGGGTAATGCCGCCATCGAAGCGCAGGATAAGACTGGGGTGAACCCGAGATTCATGGCAATGTACACCCTGGATAATGCGCAGGCTGGATGGACGATGGGCAAATGGCATACCGCCGTTCCGCCTCAGGCTCGTCCTTATACCCGTCTGTCGGTAGTGGATTACTTTGGCAGAAAGATGGTGGATAATCTGCCAGAGGATGTCAAGGTGGGCACGATAACCGTAGCTGTGGGTGGTGCCAGCATCGACCTCTTCGACAAGGACAAGTATCAGGCTTATCTCAATGATGCCCAAACACCCGATTGGCTTCGCAACTATGCCAAGGAATATGGTGGCAATCCTTACGGTCGCCTCATCGAACTGGCTAAGATAGCGCAGAAGAAGGGCGTGATCAAGGGTATCCTCCTGCACCAAGGAGAGACCAACAACTGCGATCAGACATGGCCTTCTAAGGTAAAGAAAATCTACAACGATATGCTTGCCGATTTGGGACTTGATGCCAAGGATGTACCGTTGCTTGTGGGGGAATTGGGACAGAAAGACCAGAACGCTGCCTGCTGGGGTCATAATGCCATTATCGACAATATCGCTGCTACGATTCCTACAGCCCATGTCGTTTCTTCCAAGGATTGTCCTCTGCAGAGCGACCGACTCCATTTCACAGCAGAAGGCTATCGTATGTTTGGCAAGCGTTATGCCGACGTGATGCTGGAGTTGCTGGGTGTTATCCCTGTGGAGAATCGCAACTACTTTATCCGCTATGAGTCTCATGCCGGTGCCAACCTCTGGGATCAGCAGGCCGTCTATACCTTGCCTAAGGCTTTGGAGAAGGATGCCAAGTATTCGCTTACCATGAAGGTGAGAACTTCTGCCAGCTGCGAGGAACTGGGCTTCTGGCCTATCTGGAATGCAAGCGACAACAAGAACAAGTGGGGTGGCAGCGATGATGTGCAGTATCTGGCTGCCTATCCTGTTGAGGCTGGTGAGTGGAAGACGCTGACCTGGAATTTCACAGCCCAGTTCCCATTGGATGTCTTCCAGTTTGTATTCGGTGGATATACGGGTAATCTCGACATCGACGACTTGGTATTGGTAAAGGATGGCACCACGGAGAACTTGATTGGTAACGGTGACTTCTCTAAGAACCATATCCAGGGCTGGAGCGCCAACTGGCAGGGACCAAGCTATTATCTTGCCAATGATGCTTACCAGTCTACTGGCATCACTCAGCCATCGGTGGTAGCCCAGCCTTCCCTGCAGGACGATGCTTACTATACGCTTCAGGGCGTACGTGTCAGCCATCCTACAAGTGGAATCTTTATTCACAAGGGTAGAAAAATTGTGATGAAGTAGTTAGGTTTTGTGATAAAATAAAAATAGTTTTGTTGTTTAGATGTCCTTTCACCTTTCATCTATCTTCTTGCATTTCAGATAGATGAAAGGTGAAAGGACTTTTTTGTTTCTTATAGGTGCTCTAGCCAATTCTCGGGAGTGATGATCGTTTTATCCTTCACATCGTATGTGTTTAGAAAGGAAGCAGGAAACTGAGTATTTGCTCTCTTTGGATTCCATTTCATTTCGAAGAGAGTAAACTGTCCGTCGCTTTCCTCGATGTAGTCTATCTCTTGCTGTTGGTTGGTTCGCCAGAAATAGCTGTTTACATATCTTCCTTCATACTGGTTAGCTTTTATTCTTTCGCTGATAACGAAGTTCTCCCACAAGGCACCAACATCTTGTCGAAGGGCCAAAGGCGCAAAGTTTTGCAATATGGCATTTCGGATACCATTGTCGTAAAAGTAAAACTTCTTGGCTCGTTTCAGTTCTGTGCGCAGGTTTCTGCTAAAACCATTTAGCTTGAAGATGATATAGCATTTTTCTAGCAAGTCTACATATTTTTCCACGGTTTTGCTGTCCGTACCTACTGCCTGTGCCAGCTCATTGTATGAAACTTCGCTAGTAACTTGCAGTGCTAAAGCAGTGAGTAGCTTGCTAAGCAATGCAGGTCGGCGTATACTCTCTAAGGTGAGCAAGTCCTTATAGAGATAACTATTGGACAGATTGTACAAGATGTCTTTTGCATCTTTTGTATGATTGATGACATCTGGGTATGAGCCATAGATGAGGCGATTCTCTAGTGTTTGCTTTACTGTAAGTAAGCCTTGAGATTCGAGTAATTCACCAGTGGACAATGGAAAAAGATGATACTCAAACTTTCTGCCGGTCAGTGGCTCATTGAGCTTGTTTTGTAATTCAAATGAGGAAGAGCCTGTTACCAGTAATTGTACTTCAGGGAAGTTGTCGGTAATCAATTTTAGGGTTAGCCCTATGTTTTCTACTCTTTGTGCCTCGTCTATCATGACAATCTTGTGTTTGCCAATGAGCAATTTTAGCTCTTGGCTATTCACCTGGGATAGCATTTCTTTTACTTCTGGCTCATCACAGTTTAATTGCAATATAGGTTCCGTACGTTTTTCAAGTATCATTTTGAAAAGCGTACTTTTTCCTACTTGTCTGGCACCTATTATAATAATAGCTTTACCACCAAACATTCTGGTCTCTATCGTTTCTTGTAGTTTCCTTCTTATCATTTTATTCTTATGTTTAAATCTTTTGCAAAGATTATGCAAATGAGCGCAATGAAAGCTCGCTTTCAAATTGCCGAGTGCAGCTAATCTTCTGCAAAGGTAATGAAAATATTCGCTAATCCAAAAAATAACACTGTTTTTTTGGATTATAATCCGAAAATTCGTACTGATTTTTTGGATTAGGGACATTTTTGAGCTATTTTTGCCTTGTTAATAGGGTGCCATGTAACTTTAGTTTATACCCAATGTTATGGGTTGTGAAAATTCTTAATCTAGTATCTGTTGCTTGTAGCCCTAGGAGTTGATGATTGTTGTTCCAGAAGCTAATGCCTTTAACTCCTGTTCCTAATGATTGCAAGTCCTAGAATCGCATATCTTTTGGCGACCGCCAAAAAATCTACGGAAGGCATTCTTCTCACTATTACATACGCCACTTGTAGGCATCAAGCCCTACGCTTGTAATCATTCAGTACTGGGAGGGCAGGTAACAAACCTGCCCTCCCAGTGCATTTTGATACGTTTGATAAAGTATTTGATACAAACACAGGAGCAGATTTAACAATAGTTGAAGAAGCAAATGAGTTAATTGAAAGATTGAATGATAAAGAAGCAGTATTACCTATGATAACTTCATGTAGCCCAGGTTGGGTAAGATACATAGAAATGAATTATCCAGAACAATTAGATCATTTATCAAGTTGTAAATCTCCACATGAAATGTTTGGAAGTATATTAAAATCTTACTATGCAAAAAAAATGGGAATAGATCCAGAAAAAATGTATGTTGTATCAGTAATGCCATGCATTGCTAAGAAATTTGAAAAAGTAAGAGAAGAATTGAAAAATGATGGCTTAGCAAATGTAGATAGTGTTATAACAACACGTGAACTTGCAAGAATGATAAAGCAAGCACATATAGATTTAAGCCTACTAGAAGATTCGGAGTTCGATAATCCAATAGGAGAAGCAACAGGGGCAGGAGCAATATTTGGTACAACAGGTGGAGTAATGGAAGCAGCATTACGAACAGCATATGAAAAGGTAACAGGAAAGGAACTTGAAAAGCTAGAATTTGAAGAAGTAAGAGGAAAAGAAGGAATAAAAAAATCAACAATTAAAATGGGAGAAAAGGAAATTAAAGTTGCAGTAGCACATGGACTTGCAAATGCACAAAAAATACTAGAAGAAATTAAAAACGGAAATGCAGATTATCAATTTGTTGAAATTATGGCATGCCCAGGAGGTTGTGTGATGGGAGGAGGACAACCAATAGTAAGCTCAAAAAAGAGAAACGACATAGATGTAAGAAAAGCCAGAGCCTCAGCACTCTACAAAATTGATGAACAAAGCAAAATAAGAAAATCACATGAAAATCCTTATTTGAAAGAAATATATGAAGAATTCCTAGAAACACCAGGAAGCTACAGAGCACATAAATATTTACATACAACATATAAGAAAAGAGAAAAATAAACAGGGAATGTTGTTTTGTCTTTTGAG
>OQWM01003527.1_pt1 | contig 10411 bp, 9 predicted proteins | sample 1691531 | NCBI WGS metagenome assembly OQWM01 (sample SAMN03418257, study PRJEB22391) | human gut metagenome | biome: human-gut; feature: organic feature; material: feces | host: Homo sapiens | place: Tanzania | collected 2013-01 | reverse complement strand
ATTATGTATATAATCTATTGAGATGCTCGTGTGAAATTATGCAATTTTATTTTTGGCAAATTCTCTATTTCCATTTTTAATAGCATTTTGCCGCCTCTCCAGGCAGAGAAAAACGGTTCAAAGGGTAAAATACCGAATTTTTTCGTCAAAAAAATCACTCAACGTAATTACAGATGATATCGGATCTATATCAAAAAAACATCGCACCTTATTTTCGAAAGGAGATCGTAATCTTATGTTTCATTTTCTAAAAGGAAAGAGCAAAGAAAATGTTCTTTACGCACCTTGCAAAGGAAAAGTAGTTCCGCTTTCCGAAGTCCCGGATCCTACCTTTTCCGAAAAAATCCTGGGGGACGGATTCGCAGTAATTCCGTCGGAAGGAAAAATTTATGCACCGACAGACGGTGAAATAGCCATGGTATTTGACACCCTTCATGCCATCACGCTCACAAGCAGCTCCGGAACCGAAATCCTGATCCACATCGGACTGGATACGGTTACACTAAAGGGCGCACCGTTTACCGCACACGTTGCAGCCGGTGACCAGGTCAAAAAAGGGGATCTTCTGATGGATGTCGATCTGGACAAGATCACCGGAGCCGGATTGAACACAGTCACTCCGGTACTGATTTGCAATACCGATGATTACGAAAAAATCAGTCTGAAAAAAGAGGGCGAAGTTTCCTTGGACGAAGCCGTTCTCAGTATTTCCTGATGTTTTTCTGATGTTTCGTCAGATGAATCTTCATCCTCTTCTTTTATGAAATGGACGCTTGAAGTCTTTTCTCACTTGCTTTTGTGAAATGCACGCTCAATGTCTTTTCTGCACCTGCTTTTGTGCGTATATTGGATGGATTCGGTAAATTCACGTATCTAATTGGAGGTATCCAGTTATATAAATTATCTTTTAAGGAGGGAGAAATATATGAAATTTCTTCAGAAACTAGGGAAAGCCCTCATGCTCCCTGTAGCAGTACTGCCGATCTGCGGTATCCTGATGGGTATCGGATACCGTTTGTGTCCGGCAACGATGCAGGGCGGCGATATCTCGGGCGCAGCAAACCTGATCGGTCTGTTTCTCGTAAAAGCAGGATCAGCTCTGATCGACAACATGGCACTCCTCTTTGCAATCGGCGTTGGTGTCGGTATGTCAGAAAAGAATGACGGTACCGGCGGAATCGCAGCTCTGGCATCCTGGCTGATGATCACAACACTTCTTTCTACCGGAGTTGTTACAACCCTCATTCCGTCCATCGCTGAGAACGCTACAAAGACACTGGCCTTTGACAAGATCGAAAACCCGTTCATCGGTATCCTGGCCGGTATCATCGGATCTGCCTGCTATAACCGTTTCAAAGGTACCAAGCTTCCGGACTGGTTATCCTTCTTCAGCGGCAAACGCTGTGTAGCCATTGTTTCCGGTGTCGTTTCTATCGTTGTATCTGCTGTTCTGTTACTGGTATGGCCATTACTGTTCGGTGCTCTGGTAGCAATTGGTAAATCTATTGTCAGCCTTGATGTTGTCGGTGCCGGCATCTATGCATTCCTGAACCGTCTGCTGATCCCGACCGGATTACATCACGCTCTGAACAACGTATTCTGGTTTGACACGATCGGTCTTGGTGACTTGAAGCACTTCTGGGCTGGTGAAACATCTGCTGATGTAACCTGGAGCCTTGGTATGTAGTAAGTAGGTAATCATCTGTACCTGTTATCCTCGATTTTTTTCTGATATACTCTCCTCAAAACCTGAAAGGATTGTATCATCATGAAAAAAGACGAAAAACTTATTCTTTGGACAGAACGTCTGCAGGCGTTCCAGGCCAGTGGCCAGACCTGCAGGGAGTGGTGCCGGGAACATCAGATCCCTGTTTCTACCATGACATACTGGAACCGTAGATTACGTACACTCGAAAGCGAATCACAGCCGGAACTGGTTTTTGCAAAGATGCCAACGGAGCAGGAACTTTCCACAAGAGGAGCCATAACAGAAAATATACCTCTGCGTATCTTTATTACAGACAGTATCCGGATTGAAATTATGCCGGACTGCCCGCCAGAGCTTCTGCACGTTTTCGTAAGAAGTCTGAAAGAGCATGCTTGAACTGGCAGGCAGCACAACGGTATACCTTGCGTGCGGAGTAACCGATCTCAGAAAAAGTTATCACGGTCTGGCGGCTATCATCAAATTAAAATTTCAGCTCGACCCATATTCTCGCTGTATGTTTGCGTTCTGCAACCGCAGGCGGACCTCAATCAAAATTCTTCAATGGGACGGATCCGGTTTCTGGATTCTGATGAAAAGGCTGGACAAAAACTGTTTTCGCTGGCCGGACACACCGGATGAACTCCAAAAGGTAACCCTGAAAGAGATGCACTGGCTGTGTGACGGATTATCCCTGACACCCCAGGGGGCGTTCGAAGAGCGGCATCCGAAAATCATCGTGTAGGTTCCTGTTTTGTCAATCCGCAAAAGGACGAAAAAAGCAGAGATATCCGCTTGATTTCCTATAACTGCAGACTGCATTTTTCCTCGAAAAAAGCAGGTTTGTATGGTATACTTCTGGTAGAGAAAAAAGAGCCGGGAGAATACCAGATGGAGCCGATTTTTACAGAAGATCAGTTAAAGAACATGAGCCGGGAGGCACTGATTGAGCTGATGCAGGTCATGCAGGAAAAGCAGCGCAAAACAGAAACCAAAATGAAGCTGATGGAAGAAAAACAGAAAGAGCTTGAGTTTTTAAATGCCATGCTTTCTGACCGCCTGACGCTTGCAAAGAAACAGCGTTTTGGGGCTTCCAGTGAAAAATACGCAGATGGATATGAGCAGATGAATCTGTTCAACGAGGCGGAAGCTGCGTCAGATGGTGAACCTGACCCGGAGAAAGAAATTGAAGTCACTTCCCACAAGCGTAAAAAGCATGCCGGAAAGAAAGAGGAAGATCTTTCGCATTTCGAAGTAACAGAGCGGATAGAATACAAACTTACAGGGCAGGAACGTTATTGTCCAGACTGCGGTAAAAAATATAAGGTCGTCACGAAGGAAACGGTAAAGCGGTTAAAGTTCGTTCCTGCACGTTTTGAGGTAGTCGAAGAAATCTCTTATGTATACAGCTGCCCGGAATGCGGAGCTATGAAGCGTCTGGAAAAAGTTCCGGCCCTGATCAAGGGAAGCATTGCAACGCCGTCCCTGGTTGCAGGCATCATGAATGCAAAGTATGTCAACGGCATGCCGCTGGCCAGGCAGGAACGGGAATTCGCAAGATATAACCTGACGCTTTCCACCAAAACCATGGCAAACTGGATGATCAGCTGTGCAGACCGATATCTGAGACTGCTCTACGACCGGATGAAAGAAGAATTCTTAAAAAGCCGGTACATTCACTGCGATGAGACACGGGTTCAGGTGATTGACGAGCCGAAACAGCAGGGGTCTACCCAAAACTGGATGTGGGTCTATCTGACCGACCGCTACAGTGAAGCGCCGCAGATGGTTCTCTTCGATTATGAGCGGACCAGAGCCGGGTATCATCCCAAAAACTTTCTGGGAGATCCATTCGAAGGATACCTCACGTGTGATGGATATCAGGCATACCACGGGTTAAAAGATTCGATTGTTGTATCCGGATGCTTTACCCATGCCAGAAGGAGGTTTGACGCAGCGCTTACGGCACTGAAAAAGGATTTTACCAAAGAACAGCTGCGTGGAACTGTTGCGTATCAGGCGATGTCCCGGATCGGAATCCTCTATAAAATAGAAGAACTGATTCAGGATAAGACGCCGGAAGAACGGTATCTGGAGCGTCAGAAACAGTCCCGTCCAGTCGTGGATGCATTTTTTGAATGGTTACATTCGATGGAAGATTCGGTAGACCGGTCTTCCCTTATTGGTGATGCCATTTTATATGCGCTGAATCAGGAGACGTATCTGCGCCGTTATCTGGAGGATGGGCATCTGAGCATTGACAATAACAGCGCGGAACGTGCAATTAAAAACTTCGCAGTTGGCCGCCGGAACTGGCTGTTTTCGAAAAGTATCCGTGGGGCAGATGCCAGCGCCACCATATACAGCATCACAGAAACCGCACTTTTAAACGGGCTGAAACCCTATCTGTATCTTACCTACGTCCTTGATCAGCTGCGGCGGATGGGATCGTTTCCCGAAGAAGAAAAACTGGATCAGTTGCTGCCCTGGTCAAAAGAACTTCCGGAAGAACTCCGGACAACAGAATAAATTTGAGCCGCCTTTTTCTGGGCGGCTCATTTTGAAAAACAAGGTACGGATGATTACCTACTTACCGTCGTTTATTTCTTTTTATTTTCTTATTGTGTTAAGTTGACGCTTAGTTGACCACATTGGTACCTGACCCCTTCTATTCTCTAATTTTTTCCTCTTGCTATCTTTTATTCCACAGTCACACTCTTAGCGAGGTTTCTCGGCTTATCCACATCCAGACCTTTGGCTACAGATACATAATAGCCAAGCAACTGTAGCGGAATCACTGCCAAACCGCCCACAAAGTGCTCGTCTACTTTCGGCACATATACCGTGAAGTTTACCTGATCTTCGATTTCATACTTGCCATATGTAGTCAGACCCATCAAATAAGCACCACGGCTCTTGCACTCCAACATATTGCTGATAGTCTTTTCATAGAGTTCGCTCTGAGTCAGTACACCAATGACCAGTGTTCCCTGCTCGATGAGGCTGATCGTACCGTGCTTCAGTTCGCCCGCAGCGTATGCCTCGGAGTGGATGTAGCTGATCTCTTTCAGTTTCAGACTTCCTTCCAGGCAAACTGCATAATCAATGCCACGGCCTACAAAGAACACATCGTGTGCATTGGCGTACTTTGCTGCAAACCACTGGATGCGCTCTTTATCTTCCAGAATTTTCTGCATCTTCTCCGGGATGGTCAGCAGCTCGGAGATATAATAGCTGTACTGTTCCTCAGTGATTTTTTCTCTGACCTTGGCAAATTGAACTGCCAGACAGTACATTGCTGCCAGCTGTGCGCTGTACGCCTTTGTTGTAGCAACCGAGATTTCCGGACCGGCAAGAGTGTAGAACACCTTGTCCGCTTCACGAGCAATGCTGCTGCCGACCACATTGACAACAGCCAGTGTTGTGATTCCCTTCTCTTTTGCAAGGCGAAGAGCCGCCAATGTATCTGCTGTTTCCCCTGACTGGCTGACAACGATCACAAGTGCTTTCTGATTGACTGGCATCTTCCGATAGCGGAATTCGGATGCCAATTCTACGCGCACCGGAATATCTGCTATATCTTCCAGCACATACTGTGCTGCCATACCAACGTGCCATGCGGAACCGCAGGCAACGATATAGATCTGCTCAAAATTCTTGATCTCGTCCTCTGTAATCTCCACGCTGGACAGGTCGATAGTGCCATTCTTGATTACCGAATTAAGAGTATCCTGAACAGCTTTCGGCTGCTCATGGATCTCTTTCATCATGAAATGCTCAAAGCCGCCCTTTTCCGCCGCCTCTGCGTCCCACTTAATTTCCGTAGTCTGCTTCTCGATCTCATCACCATCGAGATTATAAAAATGAGCCTCGCCCGGTGTCAGCTTTGCAAACTCAAGGTTACCAATGTAATAGACATTCCGGGTATACTTCAGAATTGCTGGGACATCCGAAGCCACATAGGTCTCACTATCCGCAATGCCGATGATCATCGGGCTGTCCTTTCGTGCTACCCAAATCTCACCCGGATAATCCCGGAACATTAGCTCAAGGGCATAGGAGCCGCGGACACGCACCATCGTTTTGGCAATGGCATCAATAGGTCCCAGATTATACTTTTTATAATAGTAGTCCACCAGCTTGATGACTACTTCGGTATCCGTCTGGCTGTAGAAGGTATAGCCATGTTTCAGCAGCTTTTCCTTCAGCTCAGTATAGTTTTCAATGATACCGTTATGCACTCCGACCACTTCCGATTCCACTGCACCGGAGCCGGAACGACTGCAATTGCCGGACACATGAGGATGCGCATTAGTCTGACTCGGCTCACCATGTGTTGCCCAGCGGGTATGACCAATACCACAGGTTCCTTTCAGAGCATTACCAGCATCTGTTTTCTCGATCAGGTTGGACAGACGGCCTTTTGCCTTGACGACCTGCGCCAGTGCCTCGCCGTCACGAACAGCCAGTCCAGCTGAATCATATCCTCTATATTCCAGTTTTGACAGACCATCCAACAGAATCGGTGCTGCCTGTCGGTTTCCTGTAAAACCAACAATTCCACACATAGTTTATCCCTCCCGTTATTTTATTCTCTATTATACTTTCCCTTTTATGCAAAACGACTCTGGATAATCGCCAGAGTCGTCATTGACTTTACGCCTTATATCCCTTTTCGCAAATCACGTCGACTACTTCATCTACATACTTCTGGCATATATCGTGGTCAGGTGCTTCCACCATCACACGAACAACCGGCTCTGTGCCGGACTCACGCACCAGAATACGACCGGTATCACCCAGCGCCTCAGCTACTGTATTTACAGCTTCCTGTACAGCCTGGTCGTTCTGTGCTGCCTTCTTGTCCGTCACGCGGACATTCTTCAGTACCTGCGGATAAATCTTCAGTGGTGCTGCCAGCTCACTCATCGACTTCTTCTTTGCCAGCATGACTTCCATCATCTTCAGGCTGGTAAGGATGCCGTCGCCAGTGCTGGCGTACTTGCTGAAAATGATATGGCCACTCTGCTCACCACCAATGCGGCAACCGTTCTTGGCCATGTACTCATAAACATACTTATCGCCCACGGCAGTCTTGGCATAGTCGATGCCCTGCTCATCAAATGCCTTGTACAAACCAAAGTTGGACATAACGGTCGTGACAACGGTATTGTTCAGCAGCTTGCCACGCTCCTTCATATAGCAGCCGTAGATATATAGAATGTGATCTCCAGTAATGACATTACCCTTTTCATCCACACACAGACAACGGTCAGCGTCACCGTCATAGGCAAAACCAACGTCCAAACCTTTCTCTACAACGAACTTCTGCAATCCCTCGATATGAGTAGAGCCTGCATTGTTATTGATATTCAGACCGTTGGGCTTGTTGTTGATGACGTAGGTATCGGCACCCAGCGCATCGAAAACACTTTTAGCGATGTTCCAAGAACTGCCGTTGGCGCAGTCTAGGCCGACCTTGACACCCTTGAAAGAATAGATGCCGAGACTGATCAGATAACCCATATAACGGTTACGGCCTGCTACATAATCCACAGTGCAGCCGATATGCTCACGATGGGCAAAGGGCAATTCCGGCCAATCCTTATCAAAGATGTGGAGTTTACCGTCGATGTAATCCTCAACCAGCAGCAGGGTCTCCTCGGGCATTTTCTCGCCGTAGCAGTCGATCAGCTTGATGCCGTTGTCGTAGTACGGATTGTGACTGGCAGAAATCATAATACCGCAGTCAAAGTCATCCACACGGGCAATATAAGCCACGGACGGGGTGGTGGTGACATGAAGCAGATAAGCGTCTGCGCCAGAAGCGGTCAGACCAGCCACCAGACTATATTCAAACATATAGGAGCTGCGGCGCGTATCCTTGCCGATAACAATGCGGGCAGGGTCGGTATTTCCGTTACGCTCACGAAGGGCGTTGTAGTACCAGCCGAGGAAACGACCTACCTTGTAGGCGTGGTCGGCTGTTAAAGTAATTCCGGCTTCACCACGGAAGCCGTCTGTTCCAAAGTATTTTCCCATTGTTATTTTCCTTCTGAATTTATCTATTTTTTCGTTCTTTATAAAGAGAAGTAAGCCATGAAATCATAAACGAACCACTGGCGGCAATAAAAAAGGTTTTGAAGCTGTGGTAATCACTTTTATATAATACCAGTGCACACAAAGCCACAAAGTACATATGAGAAAATCGTAAGGGGGTTAGACCCCAATGCTGGCAATATAGTGTCAACTTAAGCCAGTTAATATTGGCTCATCTGTTCCTTGAAAACTAAATAGTAAAAATATACAATTTTTTGCGACAAATATCGGCACTATGTACACTTGACAAAGTGACCAAAATTTGCGGCGAAGCCTTTTGAATATACACTTTCAGGAGGTACGCTATGAATTATTCTGATTTAATTACCCTTATTTTGACACAACTGCGAACCCACGTTAATTCAGACCAGTTTCTTGAGCAGTTCCGACGTTCAAAAGCATTTGTAAGACACCGCAAGCTTACATTAAAGCAGGTAGTTGCCTATCTTATCTATTCAAAAAAGCGCTCAATGGATATTGAATTGTCCGCACTTCAACGGCAGATTCCTGACATCGAGTTTCCCGATGTTTCACGACAGGCAGTCTCCAAAGCTAGACGCGGCATCCTGCCAGATCTTTTCAAGGAACTTTTTGATGAACAGGTTGAAACTGTATACAAACATGCCGCTTGTTCAAAAAACTGGTTTGGATACCGTGTTTTCGCTGTTGATGGATCTACGCTGGAGATCCCATTATCCAACGACACATCCTCTGAATTTGGAACGATTACCAGCTGTAATAACCAGGATATTTGCTGGGTGGAGGGTCTTCTTTCCACTATCTATGATGTCTTTCTTGATCAGATAGTCGATGGCCAGATATATACAAAAGGAACTGGAGAGCGTGATCCTGCGAGGGAACATTGGACCAGGTTACATGAATTAAATCTTGCCCAGAATGCACTGCTCGTCTTTGACCGTGGTTATTATTCAAAAGAATTATACGAGGATCTGGTTTCTGATGGCTGTCATGTTCTGATGCGTTTAAACAAGGGGAATCATCTTACCCGGTTAGGCTCTGATGATTTTTCATGGACTGCTGCTTCAACAGATGGCAAACCGGTCCTTTACCGAGTTGTAAGAGTACCACTGCCAGAACAATCAAACGAGGAAGCAGAATATCTGGTCACTAATATCACAGATCCGTCTATTTCTCCTGCACTGCTTTATAACCTTTATTTTGAAAGATGGAATATCGAAACAAAATACCGGGAACTCAAGGAATGGTGGGAACTGGAAGAATTCACAGGAACAAGCTGTAATTCCATTGAGCAGGAATTATACATAAACCTGTTGTTCTCCAATCTTGCTGCGCTTGTTAAAACAGAAGCAGACAGCATAGTAAAACAGAAAGCATTTGTCAAAAACAAGTGGGCCTACCAGTCAAAACGGACTTTCATTATCGGTGAGGTAAAAGCCCTGGTGCCACAATTACTTTTTATGTCCATAGAAATTCTGCCAGTCATTACAAATCTGATCCTAAAAGCATCAAAAAAGCGTTCACAGATTCACCCTGGCAGATGCTATGAACGCTCTAAAAAGAATAGAGACCGAAAACATCTTCGCACAAGAAAATCGGTACTCTAACTCCTACACAAGAGAAGACCATTTTTAAAGGCCTATCCCATATAGGTCTGTTTAACTATACCATAAATCCGGCAATAAGGCGAGATACTATTTTTACTATTTAGTTTTCAAGGAGCGAAATTAAATAAGCAGAATCATAACGATTTTAAGTTGACACTATATTGCTAGCATTGGTACCTGACCCCTTCTATTCCTGTCAAGATAATCCGTGAGGAACAGTCCCTCTCGGCTTCCCTCCGGTGTGCTTATTATTCACACCATCAAAGGTACTATCCAGCCATCCGACTACCTGTGTATCATTTTCCTTCCTTGTTACCTTGTCAGAAATACCACAGACCTTACACTTTTCCATGGAATACACAGGTTCTCCCCAGTTGACGAACCATCATTGTACAGCATGATAAGCTCCTTCCGACACCGCCGCAGTGTGTGAAATCTCGCCGTGACGATAAACCCACATGTTGGCTTCTGCTCAGGCAACGGCATCGCCCTACGGAATTATCGGGATTACGGTGCTCAATCACTTACCCTACTGCCTAACGTTCCACGCTTGACTCGCACTGTTACCAATGCAAGCCCAGGATTTGCTACCGATGGCTTGGCTAGAGCCTTTTCGGACGGGATTTCCACCCGCTAAATGATTCACCCTTGGCTGGGCGCACTACCTGACCCCTTCTATTTATCACGGCAGTTTGTGGAAAGGTGATGTTTTGAATCCCCATATACCGGACGCAACTTTGTTCAATTCGGAAAAACCAAAAGTGTGCTGAATAAGGGGGCACCGAAAGTTGCCCTCTTATTCAACCCACCTTCGGTTAGGTGCTGGGGCTATTGTAACAAAAGATGTACCTGCCCATCACATGGTAATTGGTGTAAATAGGATACTTCCTATTAGTGAAGAAATGAACGAAGTGTTAAAGAAAACAACGGAATCAAATATTGATATTACTGAGGGTTAGCTTATTAATATATTTTCTTTTACCGTATCCGGTAAATCCTTTGTCATATCGGTCTCAATCAT
>OQWM01003526.1_pt1 | contig 10412 bp, 9 predicted proteins | sample 1691531 | NCBI WGS metagenome assembly OQWM01 (sample SAMN03418257, study PRJEB22391) | human gut metagenome | biome: human-gut; feature: organic feature; material: feces | host: Homo sapiens | place: Tanzania | collected 2013-01 | reverse complement strand
GCTGCGCAACTCCGAATGGCTCAAGCCGCTCAACTACATCGAGCTTCTGCGCGAGAGCGGACGCTTCCGTGTGCAGCCGGAGCCTGTCGTGCTTCGCACTCTTCCGCTGTACTCCCTCGCGGTATCCGCCGGCACGGGGCAGTTTCTCGACGGCGAGGACTATGAGATGACCGAGGTCGGTCCCGAGGTGCCGGAGGGTGCAAACTTCGGTGTGCGTGTCGCGGGAGACAGCATGGAGCCGAAATTCCACGACGGGCAGACCGTTTGGGTCAAGCAGCAGCGCGACCTCAAGACGGGCGAGATCGGCATTTTCCTCTACGACGGCTGCGCATATTTAAAGCAGCTTGCCGCCTCCGGGGATTATCTCGTGCTGCACTCGTTAAATCCCGCTTATCCCGACATCAAGATATCCCCCGCCCTGCCCCTGCGCGTGCTCGGAAAGGTGCTCGCTGCATAAAAAAACACCGCTCTCACAAGAGCGGTGTTTTTGATTTGTAAATTTAATTACTTCGCTGCCTTTGCCTTCTCGCACAGAGCGGTGAAGGCTGCGGGATCGTGGATAGCGGTCTCGGAGAGCATCTTGCGGTTCATGTCGATGCCGGCGAGCTTCAGGCCGTGCATGAAGGTGGAGTAGTTCATGCCGTTTGCCTTGCATGCCGCGCTGATACGGGTAATCCACAGCTGACGGAAGTCGCGTTTTTTCTGCTTGCGGCCGACGTATGCGTAGCGGCCGGACTTCATCATCTGCTCCTGAGCCATCTTGTAGTGGCGGGACTTGTTGCCCCAATAGCCCTTTGCCAGGCCAAGGATCTTATTTCTATGTTTACGGGTCATCATTGCGCCCTTAACTCTTGCCATTTGTAATTCCTCCTATCAGTAACAGTCAGCCCTTATTATTTGTAAGGGATCATCTTTTTGATGGTTGCCTCGTTGGTAACGTCGGCGATCACGCCGGAACGCAGGCGACGGCAGCGCTTGGTGTCCTTCTTGGTGAGGATATGGCTCTTGAACGCATGTGCGCGCTTTACTTTACCGGTCTTGGTGAGATTGAATCTCTTCTTAGCACCGCTATGGGTCTTAAGTTTAGGCATAGTTGTTTTCTCCTTCCGTATGCTGCTATTATCAGAATTTCTGTCTGTAATAACCTGTCAGTTGTTTTCCTCCGCCTTTGCAGCGGCCTCAGCCTCGGCCTGCTTTTTGGCGGCTTCCTTCTGCGCCTTCTTGACTGCCGCGGCAGACTTCGGCGAAAGGAACATGGACATATTGCGCCCTTCAAGCTTGGGAGCCTTATCAAGGTTTGCAACCTCTTCGCATTTTGCCGCGAAGTCGCGCAGAATAACCTCGCCCAGATGAGTGTGCGCCATTTCTCTGCCGCGGAAGCGGATCGAGACCTTGACCCTGTCTCCGTCAGCAAGGAACTTGAGCGCGCTCTTGAGCTTCGTGTTCAGGTCGTTCTCGCCGATTCCGGGAGACATGCGGATCTCCTTGACCTCCATGACGCGCTGGTTTTTCTTGGCTTCCTTTTCACGCTTGGACTGCTCAAAGCGGTACTTGCCGTAATCCATGATCTTGCAGACGGGGGGCTTTGCCATAGGGGATATCTTGACCAGATCAAGCTCCTTTTCCTCCGCGATTTTCATGGCGGCCTCCGAGGACATTATTCCAAGCTGCTCGCCGTCGTCGCCGATAACGCGTATTTCCTTGTCGAGGATCTCTTCATTGATCTCATGATTCACGCTTGCGATTGTAAAACACCTCCATAATGCAAAAAACGGATGCCTGACAGCATCCGCACAAACAAAGCCCCTTTTGGGCAATGCTATTGACCGAAGCGCGCCTTTTGCGGTTCGGTGAGGTCGGGGATGCCGTACCTACTTTGTTTTCAGCTTAATTAATATATCAGTTCGCCCTCTGATTGTCAAGGGCTTTTTTTCGATAATTCACGGCGAAGCGGCGCTCCGCCGTGAATGCTTTTAATCGTCGCTGCTTTTATGAAATGCATAATAGGCAAAATACGCCGCCGCGCCGCCCGTGAGCACGCTCCAGACGCTTGCCCAGCTCTGTGAGCGCGGAGCGATGAAATATGAGCCGGCGGCCAGCAGCGCCGCCGATAGGATAAAGCCGATTATGCTGAGCAGTCTGCCCGGTTTACGCATCTGCGCACCGCCTTTTCTCAGTAGCTTTCGCCGTTGTCGCGGTCATCGGCATTTTCACGCTCAAGCTCCATTGCGAGCTTGACTATACGGCTTGTGCCCAGGCGCGTGGCGCCGAGGGCAATGAAGTCCTCTGCGTCCTCAAGCGAGGCTATGCCGCCTGCCGCCTTTACCTGAAGGCTGTCCGGGCTGCATCGGCGCAGGAGCTCGACATCATGGCGTGTAGCGCCGCCCTTGCTGAAGCCGGTCGAGGTCTTTATGAAGTCCGCGCCGCACTCGGATACGATGGTACAAAGGCGCATTTTCTCCTCATCGGTCAGCAGGCAGCACTCGATGATGACCTTGAGCACCTTGCCGGGGCAGGAGCGGCGAACGGCCTTGATATCCTCGGCAACATCCTCCCAGCAGCCGTCCTTGACCATGGACAGGTTAATGACCATATCGATCTCGTCGGCGCCGTTTGCCACAGCGTCGGCGGCCTCAAAGGCCTTTGCGGCCGAAGACATATAGCCGTTCGGGAAGCCGATGACAGTGCATATCTTCATTCTGTCTCCGACATATCGCTTTGCACCGGGAACGTGGCAGGGCGGGATGCAGACCGACGCGCAGCCGTATTTTATCGCCTGATCGCAAAGCCTTTTTATCTCTGCCTCGGTGCAGTCGACGCGAAGCAGAGTATGGTCGCAGTAAGCGAGCAGTTCTTTTATATTCATGAGTTTCGTCCCTTTCGAAATAAATAATACTGACATCATTATATTTCATCCCGGCGGCATATTCAAGCGTTTGTCCTTAATATACTCTAACAAAAACCATTGACAAGGACAGGAATGAATATATGGATGAGAACACAAGCACGAATTATGCACAGCTCATAGGCGCAATGATTGCGCCGCCGGTCTTTTCGCACGCATCACGCGGCGAGAGCTTCTACACCTTTCCGCTCGAGGTCGCACGGCTGTCCGGCGCTACGGACACGATAAACATAATAGCGCGTACGGAACTTCTGAGCGCCGTTGAGGCGTCGGATATAGAAAAGCTCTGCGTCACGGGCGAGCTGAGATCATTCAACAACAAAAGCGGAGAGGGCGCAAAGCTCGTCATAACGGTCTTTGCAAAGGATATCTGTCCCTGCGTCGGCGAGGACTCAAACCTCATTCGATTGACGGGCACATTGTGCAAGCCGCCGAACCTGCGCGTAACGCCGATGGGGCGGGATATCTGCGACCTGATGATTGCCGTCAATCGCAAATACGGCCGCTCGGACTATCTTCCGTGCATAACATGGGGGCTCAGAGCACGCGAAGCGTCTTACTGGGATACGGGGACGACGGTGTCTCTCGAGGGACGCATACAAAGCCGCAGCTACATAAAGCTCATAGACAGCGAGCCGGTCGAAAAAACCGCGTTCGAGGTCTCGGTAACGGAGATAGAGGAGCTCACAGATCATTAAGGCAGATATCCTCAAGGCTCTCGCGGCGAACGGCGGCATAGCTTTCGCCGCCGCGGAGCATAACTACCGGAGGGCGCGGGACTCGGTTATAATTTGATGCCATGGAATAGTTATACGCGCCTGTGGTGCACACGGCGACGATATCTCCGCGCTTTATGTCCGCGGGGAGAAGAATGCTCTCCTGAATTATATCTCCGCTTTCGCAGCAGCGTCCGACGAGCGAGCAGGGCATCATTTCGGCGTTTTTCTCCTGCCTTGCGGCAAGGCATGTATACTGCGAGCGGTACAGCGCATAGCGCGGATTATCCGTCATGCCGCCGTCTATCGAGACATAGGTCTTATAGCCCGGTATATGCTTTACGGCGCCCACGGTATACAGCGTCATGCCGGCATCTGCGGCTATTGCTCTGCCAGGCTCCATGTGTATACCCGGCATTTTTATGCCGAGCAAGGAGCATTCTTCCTTTACGGTCTGCGCCACCTGAGCTATTTTTTCTTCAACGTTAAGATACGGATCGGTGTCAGTATATCTTACGCCGTAGCCTCCGCCGAGGTCGAGCTCCTGCGCTTGATAGCCGTACTTTCCCTTTATATGCGCTATGAACCGGAGCATGATCACCGCTGCTCTTTCAAAAACATTCTCCGTGAAGACCTGAGAGCCGACATGGCAGTGAAAGCCCCTGAGCTCTATATGCTTCATCCCCAGTGCCGAGGCCGTAAGGGTCTCGGCCTGTCCCGTTTCTATGGCGACTCCGAACTTTGAATCGACCTTTCCAGTGGATACCGCCTCATAGGTGTGCGGATCAATACCGGGAGTCAGGCGCAGCATGATCTTCTGCGTTATCCCCCGCTTCGCCGCTTCCCTCTGTATAGCCTTGAGCTCCTCCTGATTATCGACGACAAAGCAGCCCACGCCCTTGTCCATGGCAAAGCGTATATCGGCGTCCGTTTTGTTATTGCCGTGGAAATACGCGTTTTCCATCGGATACCCGGCTGCCGCGGCCGTATATATCTCGCCGCTTGATACGACGTCTATACCCATTTCCTCCTCGCGCATTATCTCGTAAATGCGCTTAAAGGAATTGGCCTTGCTCGCGTAAAGCGCCTGCGCATTGTCTCCGAAATACTTTTTAAACGCACGGCGGTATACTCTGCAATTACGGCGCAGCCTGTCCTCGTCCATGAGATACAGAGGCGTTGCGTACCTTTCGGCAAGCTCCTCTATATCCTGTCCGGCAAAGCGGAGCAAACCGTCCTCTCCGCGGCTTATGTTATCGCATATCATGCTCATATCTTTTATCCGCCCTTCACTTTCTCGGCGGAATTATCTCTATCCAATAGCCGTCGGGATCCTCGATAAAGTATATGCCCATTTTCGGGTTTTCAAAGCATATGCAGCCGAGCTGAGCGTGCTTTTCATGAGCCTTTTCCATATCGTCGGCCACGAACGCGAGGTGAAACTCCTGCTCCCCGAGATCGTAGGGCGTGTCACGGTCCCGCAGCCATGTGAGTTCAAGTGTGAAATCAGTCACACCGTCGCCGAGAAAAACGAGTCTGAAGCTTCCGTCGGCGGCGTTTTTTTCGCGCACGGGCTTGAGGCCCAGCGCCTCATCGTAAAACTTAAGACTGCGCTCAAGATCGAACACGTTGAAGTTAAAGTGGTTGAATGAAAACATACCGCACCTCCTGCGCTTATTTCTTTTTTATTTTATTATGTTTCCGCGCACGATGCAAGCAAAAAAACTTGTTGGCATTTCCCTGACGGTGTTTTATAATACAGGTTGAGTAATTATTATGTGCGGAGTGCTGATATGAACTGTTCAGAGCTTATAGACAAATACGTTCCGGCGGACGATGTTTTCCTGTTTAACACCGGCTGCGCGCAGAAGGCCTGGCTTCTTCTTGGCTGCCGGTACATTGAGGAGGCGAAAATGCACCGCTTCGCCGTCTGGGCGCCGAACGCGAAAAGCGTATCTCTCGTCGGTGACTTTAACGGTTGGAATCCGGAGTGTACGCCTATGGAAAAGCGCGGCGGCATATGGTACTGCTTCGTCGAGGGACTCTGTAACGGCGGGCTGTACAAATACTGCGTGACTACGGCCGCAGGCAAAACCATGTGGAAGTCCGATCCCTTTGCGCAGTGGTCGCAGTCGGGCGTGAATACCGCGTCCATGGTGTGGACAGGCTCACACGTCTGGCACGACGAGGATTTCATGCAAAGCCGTGCGAAAAGAAACTGCTTTGAAAGCCCCATGTCTATATACGAAATGCATCTCGGCTCATGGAAAATACCGGAGGGCGGCGTGAATTACGCTTCGATCGCGCCGGAGCTTGCAAAATACTGCACGGAAATGGGCTATACGCACATTGAGCTGATGCCGCTGACGGAATACCCCTACCCCGGCTCGTGGGGCTATCAGGTGACGGGCTACTTTGCGCCGACAAGCCGCTACGGAACGCCCGACGAGTTTGCCGAGTTTATCGACACCCTGCACAAGGCCGGCATAGGCGTCATCATGGACTGGGTGCCCGCGCATTTTCCCCGCGACGAGCACGGTCTTGCCGAGTTTGACGGCACGCGCCTTTTTGAATGCAAGGAAAAGCGCATGGCCTCGCACCCCGAGTGGGGCACGCTTATATTTGACTATGACATGCCGGAGGTGCAGTCGTTTCTCATATCCTCGGCCTGCTTTTTCTTTGAAAAGTACCACATCGACGGCATCCGCGTCGATGCGGTGTCCTCTATGCTGTACCTGAACTACGGTCGCAAGGAGGGCGAATACACAAAAAACCGCGACGGAGGCAATATCAATCTGGGCGCGGTCAGCTTTCTGAAAAAGCTCAATACCGCTGTTCTGTCGAGCTTCCCCGGCGCCGTAACCGTCGCCGAGGAGTCTACGGCCTATCCCATGGTCACAATGCCGCCCTCTGTCGGCGGGCTCGGCTTCAGCTTTAAATGGGACATGGGCTACATGCACGATACGCTTGACTATTTTTCGACCGATCCGCTGTTCCGCAAGGGTAATCACGACAAGCTGACGTTTTCCATGATGTACGCGTTTTCGGAAAACTTCATCCTCGCCTACTCGCACGATGAGGTGGTGCACGGGAAAAAATCGATGCTGGACAAAATGTTCGGCAGCTACGAGCAGAAGTTTGCGACGCTGCGCGCCTTGTACGGCTATCAGTTTGCACATCCCGGAAAGAAGCTGTGCTTCATGGGCTCTGAGTTCGGACAGTTTATCGAGTGGAACTATAAGCAGGAGCTCGACTGGCTGCTGCTGGACTATCCCATGCATGAGAAGCTGCGCGAATACTATGCCGCATTAAACAGGCTGTACAGAACCTGCCCCGCGCTTTACGAGATAGACAAGTCGTGGGACGGCTTCAAGTGGCTGAACGTAAACGACAGCGCGCTCAGCTCAATAGCCTTCCTGCGCTCGGCAAAGCCCGAAAGCAAAAGCTACCTCATCTGCGCCTGCAACTTTATCCCGAATGTACACCGCCGCTTTGTCATCGGCTTGCCCAAGCCCGGTACTCTGCGGGAGCTGCTCTCGAGCGACGATCTGAAATACGGCGGAAATGGTTTACATAACCCAAAAATCATACACAGCCGCGATATCGGCTTTGACGAGCTTCCCTACAGTGCGGCGATAGATCTTCCGCCGCTATCGACCGTTTATTTTGAATACACTCCGGAAAGGATGGCTGATAAAAATGAAAAAGCAGTTCAGAAGCATTCTAAATGAAAAGGGCCGAAAAGAGCTTCCGAATATTCTGCTTGCGGCGGCCGAGTGTGCGCCGCTTTCCAAGACCGGCGGCCTTGCCGACGTCGTCGGGACGCTGCCGAAGGCGCTTAAAAAGCTCGGCTTCGACGCAAGAGTCATCACTCCGTACCACCGCTGCATAAAGGATAAGTACGCAGACCGCGTCGAACATATGTTCGATTTTTATGTAAACCTTGGCTGGCGCACGCAGTACTGCGGCATAGAAAGGCTCATGCTCGACGATGTTTGTATCTACCTTGTCGACAGCGAGTTTTATTTCGGCGATAAAATCTACCGCGGCGGCCAGGCCGAGGGCGAGCAGTACGCCTTCTTCACACGCGCCGTACTCGACGCTATACCGAACCTCGGCTTTATGCCCGATATAGTCCACTGCAACGACTGGCACACGGCCATGCTGCCAATGCTTGCAAAGACGCAGTACGGCGGCGCGATACAAGGCTCACTGCGCTGGCTGCTTACGATACACAACATTGCGTATCAGGGAAAATTCGGCTTTGACTACGTTCAGGATCTGCTCGGCATCGAGGATAAATACTACACGCCGGAGTTTATGGAGCTCAACGGCTGTGCAAGCTTCCTCAAGGCCGGATGTGTTTTTGCCGACAGGATAAACACCGTAAGCCCCACCTACGCGCAGGAGATAAAGACCGCCTACTTCGGCGAGGGGCTCGAGGGCATACTCTCGGCTCGCTCAAGCGAGCTTTCCGGTATCATAAACGGCATTGACACCAGGGTGTTTAACCCGTACACAGACCCGGCACTGCCTGCAAGATACCATAAGGGCAGATTGAGCGGAAAAAGATTATGTAAACTTGAGCTCCAGCGCGGTTTCGGGCTGGAGCAGCGTGCGGAGGCGCCCATTTTCGCAATGGTCACCCGCATGACCGAGCAGAAGGGCTTTGACCTTGTCGAGCGCATGCTCGATGAGCTCATGCAGTATAACGACATGCAGTTTTTCATGCTCGGCAGCGGAGATAAGGACTATGAGGACTTTATGCGTAATTCCGAGACACGCTATAAGGGCAGGCTGTGCGCATTTATAGGCTATAACGAAGAGCTATCACACCGTGTGTACGCCGGAGCTGATTTTCTGCTCATGCCCTCGCGCTTCGAGCCCTGCGGTCTTTCGCAGATGATCGCCATGCGCTACGGCACGCTGCCTGTCGTCCGCGAGACGGGCGGCCTCAAGGATTCGGTAAAGCCCTACAACCGCTACACCGGCGAGGGCACCGGCTTTTCCTTTGCAGATTTTAACGCCCACGAGATGAAGGATGCGGTGCTGCTCGCGCTTGAATGCTACCACAAGCCCGAGATTATGCAGTCGCTCATACGTCAGGCTATGGAGGCCGATTTCAGCTTCGACCGCTCCTCGGAGGAATACGCAAAGCTTTATCTATGGATGCTATGATAAGGAAAGTAAATACCTACGGCGGCTACGACGAGCGCTGGCGCGACGGGCGGCTGTATGTTGAATATTACGATGTAAAAAGCTATGAGGTTGCTCTCGACCATGGGCGCTGGACGCCGCTCGGCGATGTGACCGAGCACGAGCGGATATATCTCGTCTCAGCGGCGGCCGTCGGCTGTGCGGCGGATAATTGCACACTCTGCGGCTATCCGGCCGGAAGAATTTTTGAGTTTCTGCCCGAGAATCGCTCGGAGCTTATACCGGCGGAGCTTTTTCGCACGCTGATGGACGACATGGGGCTTGGTATCGACGACGCGGTAAACACAGTCGTGCGCTCATTCGGTGCAGCCCTTGCATCGCAGCCCGAGCGCGAGTGGCTCGCAGTTTTTCAGCCGAGAACTGCATTTCTCGATAAGCTTCTGCGCGATGAGCTCAAATTGCGCGGCCTTGCCTGGCATGACGCATACGACAGCTCATATCGCTCGCCCACCGGTGCTGTGGAGGAGGGAACGGAGATTACCTTCTCCGCAGTGACCTTCGGAGGAGTCGATGCCGTCACGCTCTGCGTCTGCGGCGACAGCTTCTCTGAGGAGCTTGCCATGCAGCGTTCGGGAAATACATTCTCCGCCCGCTTTACCGCTCCCTCCCCCGCCGCGCTTTTTTATAAGTTTAAGCTCGACGATAGTTTTCTGTGTCCCTCAGAGGACGGGCACAGCTCATGCGTCCGCGGCAGCGATGCCGAGGGCTTTCGACTCACCGTATATAAACGCGGCTTTAAAACGCCCGAAAAATTCTGCCGGAGCATCATGTATCAGGTGTTTCCCGACCGCTTCGGCTTTTCCGGCAACGAAACGGCACGGGCGGGGATAGCATATCACCGCCGCCTCGGTCAAACTCCGGAGATGCACGGCAGCATATCCGAGCCCGTCAAGTGGCAGCCGCGAGATGGCGAAAAGAACTATGCCCCCGACGATTTCTACGGCGGTACGCTCAATGGCATAACAGAAAAGCTTCCTTATCTCAAGAAGCTCGGCATCGGTACGCTGTACTTAAATCCCATAGTAGAGGCGAGGTCGAACCACCGCTATGATACCTCAAGCTATGAAAACGTCGATCCTATACTCGGCAGCGTCAGTGATTATGTAAACCTTTGCGCCGAGGCCGAAAGGCTCGGCATCGGCGTTATAAACGACGGAGTTTTCTCTCACACCGGAGCCGACAGCGTGTATTTTGACCGCTTCGGCAGCTACGGCGGAGTCGGCGCGCACGCGAGCAAGGCGTCGAAATATTTCGGCTGGTTCGACTTCCGCTCATATCCCGACGATTACCGCTGCTGGTGGGGCTTCAAGGACCTCCCTGAGGTAAACGAGGAGGATAAAAGCTGGCAGGACTATATTATCCGCTCCGATGACAGCATTGTTAAGCTCTGGCTCAGGCGCGGAGCAAGCGGCTGGAGACTCGACGTAGCCGATGAGCTGCCCGACGATGTGCTCTCGCTCATACGCGATTCGGCGAAGGCCGAAAAGTCCTGCTGCGCCATTATCGGCGAGGTCTGGGAGGATGCAGTGCTCAAGGTCAGCTACGGTCGCCGCCGCAGTCTCTCAACATCGTGC